>RRZT011787388.1_pt1 | contig 20188 bp, 21 predicted proteins | sample 2165551 | NCBI WGS metagenome assembly RRZT01 (sample SAMN10456910, study PRJNA506462) | wastewater metagenome | biome: wastewater; feature: sludge; material: wastewater sludge; isolation source: wastewater sludge with Escherichia coli K12::gfp cells carrying plasmid... | place: USA: Moscow, Idaho... | reverse complement strand
AATATTTACAAAAATTGGCGTATTGATAAAATTCAATCAGTTATGAAAATCAGGAAATGCCAGGATTCCGCAGCTGCGGCAAGCGACCGATGTAATGTTTTGCCAATCATAGCCATTGCTTAAACTTGGCTTGGTCTTCACCACTTGGGATATACCAAGACTTGTTATCCTTATCCCATTTTGCCCCTAACGCTTTCACCTTGTCCTTATCAGCAAAACTAGCCTTTAAGAAAACCTTTGCCGTGTCTTGGGTAGTGGTAACAACGGTATCTTGTGTTTTTGTGACCTTTTCAACTGGTTTACCATCAACATCATTCATTATATTTTTGCACTGGTTTTCTTTGTCAAAGAAACCTGTACAGCCCCAATATTTGCCATACTTCCCATCACGCAAAGCCATATCACGCCCACACTTAGGGCATGGGAATTTAGGGCTGTCTGCCTGTACTGGTGTAATTTCCTGAAAACTTTTTTTAATCTGTGCCACTTCTGGAGCAATATGCTCATTCATTAAAAAATCAATGAATTTTAAAACGTCTGCTTGGTTCTGGATTGAATCAAAGTGTTCTGTCCAAATTGCAGTTAAATCAGGAAAACGGATACGGTCTGAAAGTTGGTCATATAATTTTTGACCTATATCTGTCGAGATAATTTTTTTCTTATCTTCAACCATGAAACCACGCTGAAAAAGGGTATCAATGATACTGTTGCGTGTGGCTGGTGTACCGATTCCACCATTTTCGCCCTCTTTGTCTTTATCACGCTCTCTAAGGGTTTTGGCAAGTTGTGGGTCTTTAATGTACTTTGCAACTCTTGTTAAATCGGCTAACAGTGTCGCCATTGTGTATAATGGTAAAGGCTTAGTAGCTTCTTTTTTAACAATGGCATCACTACATATACCTAAGTCACCTTGTCCAAGCTGTCTTAAATCAAGTGTACTTACTTCTTCGTCTTGGTTCTCGTCCAGCTCACTACTAAACAAAACTTTCCAGCCCTGTACAGTCGGAATATTGCTTGTTATTGCAAACTGGTATCCGTCCACGTCCACAATTACTTTAGTTTGCAAGTAACGGTAATCGGGGTAAAATTGAGCGATATAGCTAACTGCAATTAATTCATATACATTTTTCTCGTCTTTGGTCAGTTTTGAAAAATCAACCACATTTTCACTAGGGATAATGGCATGGTGAGCTGATACCTTACTGCTATCAAATACACGCCCTTTCATTTTTGCATCACTTGACTGTACAGCATTGGTTAGATTGGTCAAATTTGCAGAAATACACTGTAATACACTTGCAGCGTCTAAATGCTGTTCATCACTCAAATACTGGCAATCACTGCGGTTATAAGTGATTAATTGATGCTTTTCTCTTAAAGACTGTGTAATTTCCAATGTTTTACTTGGGTTTAGCCCAAATTTTTTAGAACAATCTTGCTGTAACTTAATCAAGTTATAAGGCAAAGGCGGGGGCGTGGTTTTTTCTGTTGTTTCAGCAGATACTATCGTTGCCTGTTTGTCTTTGCAGAATTGAGCAATCTCATTGGCTTGTTTTTCATCAATGAGCCTGTTTTTGTCATCTGTACTTTGTTTTTCAGTCGGGATAAATTTTGCTGAAAATACGGTACTATCAATCACGAAATCCCCAAAGACATTATAATAAAATGCTTTCTTATGGTTCGCATGTTCCCGATCTCTGCGGACAACTAGCCCTAATATGGCAGATTGTACACGTCCAATACTGATAGTCGCCTTTTCACCAGTTTTAGCCCTATGATGAATAGTATAAGAACGAGTTAAGTTATAACCGAACAACTGGTCTGCTACGGCTCTCGCTTCTGCTCGATAACCCATATACTCATATTTACTATTATCTTCCAGATTAGCTAAGGATTTTTGAACAACTTTTGTATTGTTGTCATTGATTAAAATACGTTTAACAGGCTTTTTATTATTAACCTCTCTTAATATTTCATCTACCAATAGCTGCCCTTCATCGTCAGGGTCACCAGCGTTTACGATTGTATCAGCTTGTTTAACCAAGTCCTTAATGACCTTTAATTGTTTTGAAGTCTTTGGATTATTTTTCCGTTGATATGGTAAAAAGACAAAAGGTAAGTCTTCCAACTTCCAAAACTTGTATTTTTCGTCATAATCTTCTGGGTCTTTAAACATCATCATGTGACCAAAGCACCATGTAATAGTGTCTTTACCATCGGTCATATAACCATCTTTTGTTGAAAAATTAGTACCGATTGCTTTTGCAATGGCTTTAGCTACATCTGGTTTTTCTGCAATAAATAACATAATAAATCCTACCTAATGAATTAACACAAATTGCCTTGATTGACTGAATCAATAAGCCACATTTCTGTTAGTTGATTTATATTTAATTTCCCTTGTTCCATAGCTGTACAAATTGATAAATATTCATCTTTATACAGCCGTTCAATCCGACTTCTGGCATCATCTATTAAATGATGTGCATTAGATTTTTCCAGATTGTCTATATATTTCATTAAGCAAAAACATGATAAATATTTTTGCTTTCTCTCAATAGCCATTAACGCCCTCTATCTTGGTCGCCTTGCTTGCTTACGCTTACATCAATATCGACCTGTTGTTTAACTGTTGGGGGTTCTGGTAGATTAAATTTCCCTGCTGCAATATCAGGAATTTTTGCACTCAATGCGTCTAGTCGCTGATTCATTTTTTCAGGATTATCTTTATACTTTTCCTGAATTACTGTCTTATAGGCTTCAACTGCAATAAGGTCTTTTTGTTCAATCTTATCTTTATAATTGTCCAGTGTAACCATTAGGCGACCTATACCTGTTTTATGGGTTACACCTTGCTCTTGCTGCGGTAATTCATCTCTAAAGGTATTTATGATATTTACCAGCTTTTCATTTTCAATATCATTTTTAAAGTCTTTATCGTACATATCACCTTGTAGCCTAATGTTTCGATTGCCGATAGGGTTTTCAATGGAAATTGTCTTTGTTTCTTCTTTTAAAACATTAAAGCCATTTTCTTTTAGGGCATTAACGACATCTTGGCGGTCTTTAATTTCACCAGTCGCTATTTTTTCTTTTAGCATCTGGTCAATATGTTCTTTAACTTCTTTTGTGTTTTGGAAAGGTGAAATTGAATTTGCTATTTCAATCTGTTTATCTTTTGATTGGTCATTATCTATGGATACTACACCAATTTTTTCATTCCAAGAGGCTTCCACACTATTTAATGGTTTACCATAAGCAGCATCATATTGATTTAAAAAACCCTTATAATTATCTTCGCCATCTCGTCTTTTATCCTCGATTGAAGCTGTTAAGGCATCAACATCTTTAATTTTTTTTGCCATTTCCTCTATATGATTTTGTTTAGCATAATCTGGCATATTAGAATTTTCAACTAATGCTTTAAATTCAGATTCAACCAATTTTAAACGGTCACTTTGTAAAACTTCCCCTCTATCAGTGGTAATTTTTGTTTGCCCTATTGATGCTTGGTCAATAATTTTATTAGCAAATGCCAAATACTCTTGAATTTTATTTGAGTCCTTATCTTCATCTTGGTTTAAAGGCAAAGATGAAGTATCTATTTCTGGCTCAATGTCTTTATCTTGTAATGGCTCATTATCTAATGACGGCTCTAAATCCTTAATATCTTGCTCTAAATCCTTGTCCTGTTTTAACTCTAAATCTTTAGACTGGTCTAAAGGTAAAGGCTCTACAATCCGAGTACCCTCATGCTGTACTGCGTTATTTGTTCTCTCTTCCTGTTTAGCCTTGAGTTCGGCTAAATCTTTTTCTGTTGGATTATAGCCCTTTGTTTCAATACCTCTTAATGAGGCTTCAAGCCATGCTTTCTGTTTAAACTCTTCTGTACCTTTGAGGCTCACTGATGACCAGCTTTTACTTTCAGCAACATCTATCATTGCCTTGATTGTCTTTTCATCATTTCGTGATGTATTTAGTGAGTTTTTACGGTCTTCAAATGCAATACTTGTATTGTCATTTTTATCATAGAAATTGATTTTTTCATCACCAAAAAGGCGATTACGCACCATTGCTACATAGTTATTTCTAATTGATTCTGGTATATCCAGCTCATTTTTTAAATTGTCTTTTTTAAACTCAAAAACCTGTTCATTTTCTTTTGCCTTTTCACCAGCCGTATTGATATTCTGGTCAATCTTTTTTTCTGTATCATTTTCAATACTGTTTTTATGCTCAATTAATGGCTCATATTTTTCAATTTCCCACTCTCTTTTATTACTTCCCTCAATAATACCCTTATCCAGTAAAGCAACGGTATCACCTTTTTTAATATCACTGTTTTGTTTTAAAGCATCTTCCAAACCTAAACCCCAACGCTGAAATTTAGTACCATTTTTATTTTCAATTTCAACAAAAAAACTTTGCTGATTATTTGGGTCATTTTTATAAGGTGCATGACCATAATCTGTGATTTTACCTGTTGTTACATTACTCATGTTCATTTCCTCTTAAAAATTAAGTTTTTCTGTTTCCAAATTTAAAAAATCAGCATCAAAACCAAGAACATCACTGATTTTCTGAATATAATCCGAGTGATTTTCGATTAATTCCTTGCCAGTTAATTTTTCCTTTAACTCTGCTGCGGTTTTAATCTGCTCAAATTTAGTACCACGCATGACTTCTAGCATGTGTTGAACATCGAGTTTAGGGGGTATGCACTTTGTAGCGACTGGTAAGCCTTTCTGTCGCCCTGCTGCATCTCTTTCTGGACTTAAACGGTTTTGAAAAATTGGCTCTTCATGGAAAACGATTTTTTTACATAGAATTGGTTTAAATGCCTGAAATTTGATAATCTCTAATGACTTGTCTAATTCAAACATTTCTTGAGGCAGCATTAATGCCCTACTCTGGTCAGATGTACTTACAGAACCACCACCACCTTTACCACGATTACGAGAAACCGATTTACCTTTTACCGTTTCTGTTCCTAATAATTCGCTGTAATCTTTAGCGTCCTCAATCGTTCTAGGGGCATAGATTATTTGACAAGCCATATTTGCTAATAGTGTCCTTGTACCCTCTTTTTTGTAATATTCTTCTGCTTGTGATTTATTCTGAAAAATCAGCATTAATCGCATGTTATACCCTGCAATATACCCTACTGATTTATTAATAATTTCCACACGCCCAAGTGCTGTAAACTCATCAAGTAATACGAGGCATTGATATTTTAGACTTGGGTCATCTTCTGGTAGGACACCTGTATTCAAGTCAATTAATTGGCTGAAAAATAAATTAAGCAATTTATCAAAACGTGGTAATTCATTAGGCTGGATTCCAACATAAATAGACATACGCTTTTTACGCACTTCATCAAGTCTAAAATCAGATGCAGAAGTGGCAGCAGCTACCATAGGGTCAGTAAAAATATTTAATGGTGCGGTTAAACTAGATAAAATCCCTGCTCTAGTATTTTCAGAACTATTACCAGCGAACGCCATTAATGCCTCAATACATTCAACTGATAAAGGGCTACCGTTGGTTTTACGCTCATTAATCGTTTCAACAATCCACTCATCAAGTGGCTTGCTAGGCGTGGTTAGCTTAACTAATTCAGCCATTGTACAAGGGCGGTCTGGCGTTTCTAGCATATATAGAATTAAACCAGTAAATAGACGTTGGGCTTGAGATTGCCAAAACGCATCATCACCACTTGAGGGGTACATAATATTTGCAATATTTTGTATGCTACCCATTCTTTCTGTTGGGTCACGATTAATATAATCTAATGGATTATATCTATGGCTACGCCCATCTTTCGCTTTAGGTGCAAATAAAAAGCATTGTTGATATTTAGAGCGAAAACCAGCCGTTAAATTCCAGTTCTCATTTTTCACATCAAGTACAACCACACTATCACGATAATGTAATAGGTTAGGAATAACGATACCCACCCCTTTACCTGAACGAGTTGGAGCAGCTACAAAAACAAATTCATTACCAAAAAATTCAAGTAATTTATCTTCATATTTGCCAACCAAAATAGAGGGATTACTAGGGCTTTTTTTGTATTTTTCCTCTTGCTGTTTAGGCGTTAAAATAAACTCGGTTTTTTTAACGTCCATCATGTTTGCAAATTTAGCACTACCATGTAATTCACGCTTTGGCTTACTGAAAATTCCAGCCATAATTACAGCATTTAAAATAGCAACAGTAGCCACACCAAGACCAGTACAGACCTTAATAGCCATAGCTATTTTTTCATGTTGTCCATATTGAAGATGATATAAATACAGTGTTTTATAGCTAAAAAAATCAAATGGGATTTTCTGCCATTTCACAAAGATAAAATTAGCGAGATAAACACCAACCACAACAAAGATAATGTTTAAGACAAGGAATAAAACCAAGTATTCAGCAGCACTTTTTTTATTATCACTCATGCTTTTTTCCCCTTGAGTAAACGATATTTACGAACAGGGTCAAAGGCAATTTCTCTAACATAGGTATGGCTTAAAAACATCATTACATCTAAAGTCGTGTACACTTCGGACATGATGTATTCAAAGTCCAGTTTTTGCCCTACTTCTGATTGTTTAATAAGCGAACCAACACGATAATAAGCACTATTACAATCGTTGGCATGGACGGTAGTAATTGAGCCACCATGACCAGTATTTAATGCCATCAAGTAATCAAAACTTTCTTCGCCCCGTAATTCCGTTAAGAAAATACGGTCTGGCTTCATACGCATACATGACTTTAATAAGTCCTTTGGCGTAACGTCCTTATAGAAAAGATGTACACGGTTTGTATGGCGTGGTAAATCGAGTTCGGCTGTGTCCTCAATAGTAATAATCCTTGTGTCCAATGGCACAAGGTCACAAATTGCTTTAGTAAATGTTGTTTTACCTGAACCAGTCGCCCCAATTAGGCAAATATTCTGTTTATGCTCAACAGCTAAACTAATAAACGTGTCAATATCACGCTCTGCTTTAGCTTTAAGCATTTTCAGCTCAAAAAGCTGTAAATGTACATCTTTTGGAATACCCAATAACTTGTTTAATTGGTCAATCTCTGCTTGTTCAGCAGCAACTTTATTCAACAAGTCGCTAGGTAGAATATTTGCATCTGTCTGAAATGTTGATACATCTACCCATTGGTCTAAACGTCCAGAATTGATATAGTCGCTTAGGCTAAATCGTGTGTCGCTTGGTCGTCTGATTACAATAGAAACCGTGTCACGCTCACATGCTGACGGAATTACTATCTGTCCACGTTGTCCATCTGGCATAACACCTGAACAAATCGGATTTTCAGCATTAATTTCTAAATTGTTAAAAATGGCAAAGGTATTAGCTATTTTTTTCAGCACTGCATAACTTAGGCTTGGCATTTCATGTTTCTGCCAACCCTGACTACCCTCTGTCCATAATTCAAACGGTCTATTTATTGCAACTTCGGTAAATGCTTTATCATCTAAAAATGGCTGTATTCCTGTCTGTTGCAACAAACCACGCAATGAGGTACTGCGATCTAAAACATTATGGCTTGCGGAGTTCATAAATCCCCCCGAAATCAACGTCACGAATGACCATAATATGAATTAACTTACCGTGATTAACGGTAGCCGTTGGTGGTATATTGATTGTGTTCTCAAGGGCTTTTTCTGCCATTGTTTCAGCAGCCGATGAAGTATTTTGAGTTGTGTTTTCATTACGCTGTCCATCTTTTGCTAGATTAGTTGAGGCATTAGCTGACACGTCCTTAATCATAGAAAGCATGATTGCACCACCAAACCGCTTCCAGAAATGATTTTTGACTTTGGCATCAATGCCCATTTCACCAAGTTGTCCAGCAGCAGGGCTATCAATATCTACTGATACACCGTTAGGCGTTTCAATTCGTGACCATAGAACAGCAACACGAGCTTGACCTTGTTTAATCTCAACATTTTGCTCACCAAAAACCGTAGAGCCTCGTTCTAATAGAAGTACCTTGCCATTGGCTGAATACACGTCTTTTGATAATTGACAAGTCGTAAACCCTTTGTAGGTACTGTCAATCTTAGTTCTCAATACACATGGAATAGATGTGCCTTTAGGTAAAAGCATAGTTGTATCGCCTTGTTTCGACACACTACCAGCCATAAGTTTTGATGATTTAAACTGATTGGCTAACCCTGTTTCCTGATTGCCATTTCGTACCGCTTCAAGTGCTTTAGCTGTACCATAAACATCTACCAAAACATCTGATACCTCTACCGCTTCTGTCTTTGTTGCAGATGCTATAAATGGCTGTTGTGTCGCCTGTATAGGCGATACTTGTTCTGTTGGTTGTTGTGGTGCAGACTGGTTATATTGGTTGTATTGTGGCTGTTGTGTCGGCTGTACTATTGTTGGTTGCTGTTGTGCAGCTTCCGCAGCCGTAACGTCACCCTGTCCCTCTGCCTCAAGACTTGACGGAGCTGGTAAATCATGGAAAGTGCTTGCTTGGATTACTTCCTTATCTTTTGCAATATTTACGCTACCAGATTCAGCTATTTTTTTCTGTTCTTGAGCAGCTTTTTCGGCTTCTTCAAGTTTCGCTTGTGAACGGCTATCACTATACCGCCCCATAGCAAGCCCTACGCCTATTAACATAACCAATATGCCAATAACCACAAAAGCTGTAAGTTTTAGCTTTTTATTATTTGTACCGTCACGCTCTGATGTGTTGGCACTTGGCATATTATCGTAATTGTCGGCATCATCATTCGGACTAATTACATTCTGGTTTTCAGTGTTATTACTCATGATTATTTCACCGTCCGTATTAGGTTATCTTGTGACGTACCTTTATGGTTAAAGGTTGTCGGCTGTTTATTTGCATTATGCAAATCGACAACTGACCGACCTAAACGCAGTCGTAATGTTTGTGTCACTTCATGGACGACTAAAACATTATCTTTAGTGTGAGTATTTACTAATGTTTCTGACCCATCGGGCATTAACTTATAAACCGTTGGTAAATCATCGGCATTGTCATACTTGAGATAAGTAAAAAGGTTGTCGTCCCACATATTTGTAGGGGCAATTTTAATATCGCCCTTTTTGAAATAATGAACATTGATACGGCTATCAATAAAGACCTTTTCGCCTTTTTCATTATCCGTAGCACGGATATAAAGCTGTGTCGGTTTTCTGCCCTGTTCTGATACCCCCTTTAATTCAGGTTCAGGATATTTAAACCGAGCAACATAAGTAATGTTTGTATCTGCTGTCTTTAACTCAAAAGCATAAGTACGCTTATTAGTCACTACAATCATGTTTGTATCTGGCATTTGTTGCTTAGGTTTAAAGAAGATATTATTTGCTTTAACCCCAAGTGACCACGCTTGAGCTTCGCCCATACCTAGCCCACCATCATCATTGATAATTTCGCCATCTTCAAATTGGATTAAGCTAGAACGCCCAATTTTGGTATTAATCACAAAAACATCATCTGGCGAGTAATTAAAATACTGAATACGGTTGTCATTACCATAGGTCGGCTTTAATTCCGCATGTGCCATATTCATTGAGGATAAAGACAAAAGTAATATTGATAATCCGTAGTTGCGTAGAATTTTCATACTAGATACCGTCCTGATCTACTCGATATGACTTCACAGTAAAACCAAGTGGATTTACTAATCTAATGCTATCCAGTGCTGGTACATTGACATATTCATAGCCAATCGTGGCAATGTATTTCTTTTCCTGAATTGCTGGTAAAAAGTCTTGTCTTTGAGTGTCATAGACACCCCCATTCATAGGCACAACTCTTGCAGTAAAGCGGACTTGCATTAAACCTTTTTCATCAATAATAGTTGTGTTATTGATTTTAATTTCTATCCGCTTTTCGTCCTTATATACTTTATGAGGTGCATCGGCTTGATTAAATTTATTACTGATTCTTTGTTGCATTGCAGAATCAGAAAACATCATCACGTTATCAACCTGTTTTGAGATTGTGTACCAGTCATAACCCTCTAATTGGGTCACATATAAAGCAGCAAAATACTTAGAAACCTGTTCGCCATACCCCACTTTTTGCGTACCATCAAGCATAGTTACTATATCAACTGTGCCAGTGTTATTGTCCACTCTAATTACATAGGGTTTTACCTCTTTAAGAGGCGTTAAAAAGACAATAGAAATAACACAACAAATTGCTAATGCACATGCCCCAATCGCTACACGCCATGCAACGACACGGCTTTTTTCAATGTCATCAATACGGGATTTTTCAAACTCTTTTGATGCTTTAATAAAGTCAAAAGTCGCCTCTTTTGGAGATACAACCTTTTCTTTTTTAGGCGTATCATTCTTAACCTTATCGGTTTTTTCCACGTTTTTTTTACGATTAAGGAAGCTCATTAAATACGCCCTCTTTTTCAGCATCTTTTACATACTTTTGCGTGTTTTCAGGGATATATCCTTTCGGATTTACCTCTATCCATTTACCCTTTGGGTAAGTCAATTTTTCTTTATTTGCACAGCCTATAAAAACTAGCGAACAAAGAAGCCCTATTAGTACCTGTTTCATACCTTATTACCTTTACTAAAACTGTGAATTGAGCTATATTTTGGGGATTAACTAATCAGGAGATAGCACCATGTTAAAAAATTTATTCGTCCTAATCTTTACCTCTTGTCTTTTACTTAATATCACTGCTTGCAGTGAATCTAAAGATGATAAAGGCGAACAAGAATACAAAAAACAATCATCAAATATTGACCGTGTTAGATAATTCATTAAAATTTTATTATTTCCCCTTTGATTCATTTTTAAGTGAATTATTTGGGGAATTTTTATTACCATCTGAGGGCGGTTTTTTACCCCCACCACCTAATCTTGATGCTGATGTAATCGCACTTGCCGCAGCCCCAAACCCATTCATTGACATACCATTAGATAATCCTGCTGCCAAGTCAGTAACCCTAATTAATACAATACAGAAAACACCTAATATTGTTGGTAAATAGAACAATGTTACTAAGTCAAAATTAGCGTCAAATATACCGCCTGAACTAAATAGTTTTTGAACAAATGTCACAAATATCTTGGCTAAGATACTTAAAATTAAAAGCACCAATGTATAGCTAACGACTTGATTAACCCATGCTGAAAAATATTGTCTTGTTGCTGGAAATAAGGCAAGAGAAATAAATATCGGTCCTAAAACGGCTAAAATGGCACAAAATATTTTTGCCAAAACAATATAAGCCCCTGCTATTACAAGAAAAATAGTACCAAATATAGCAATTACAATAATTCCTAATGCTGCCATTGTTGATTCTGCTACACCACTTGCGTCTTCCCATGTTTGTGATGCTTTCTCAACAAATGTAAATGCTAAATCATTTAAACTAGCATCAACCCCAGTGCTACCAGACATTAATGCAACTAGACCATCACCCAATCCAGTAACTAAAGGAACAATGTTTGTAGTATATGAGCCGATATTTATACTGAATGATAGAATTACCCCCCATGCGATGATACGTTTTATTATATCCCACATAGATTGTTCTATTCGTGTTTCAAAATATGACCAAAAAACAAAAATGACATATAAAGTAAAAGCTGATAATAGAACTGGTGACAAGACACTCATAATGCTTGACACATCATTTGCGAGAATATCAGTTATTGAATCCTCTATTAGTTGGAAAATATCGCTATAAACTGGATATGCCATTTTAAATACCTATTTATCTAACACGGTCAATATTAGTTTGTTTTTTCTTAAATTCAGTAGCAGCTTGACGCTCTGCTAAATCCGCTTGCATATCAGCTTGTTTCATTAGCACTTGCATTTTATTCATTTCTGCTTGAACAAGTGCTTGTTCAGCAGCTAAAGCGTTAGCTAAATCGGCTTTACTGGTTAAGTCAGTGGTATTGTCAATTTGCTGCATAATGCTTTCAATTTTGGCATTGCGTGTATCAATGGTTGCAAGTAATCCATTTATTTGTGCTTGATTGACTAACAGCGTTGCAGCTAGGCGTTCTTTACCTTTGCCGTCAAAGCTGGCTTCATTAGCCTTAACTTGGTTATACATGCTCTGTAATGCCCCCATGTCACCATTTTTTACAGCTTGGTTGATGTCACCACCTTTCATATATTTGTTTAGATTAGCTTTAACCGTTGGGTCATTAACTAATCCACCCAGTTTTGCGTTACCTGTTTGGGCTTTAACTTGGTTTTTCATTTCAATTAAGCGTTTTTGGGCTTCCTTAACTTGGATAACTGCTTGAGCGATTGAACCAGCATCAATTACAGGTACACCAGCATGTGAAAAACTGCTAATAGTGCATGTTAATAATGCGATTGATAGGGATTTTTTAAGCATGAGCTTCTTCCTTTTTTGACGAGTGGAAATCTGAATTAATCAGACTAGGTAAATCTAATTCACCAGTTTTCATTTGTTTTCTGGCTTTATAGAAAATTGGTAGCCATTCTTCGGATTTTGTGTCCTGTGGTAACAGACTTAATATTTTGTCTAATAGCTGTACATTGCCTTTTGTTGAACTTAATACGGTAATTTCATCACTGAAACCGTATAAATTCATTGTTGCAAAACTAGAGTTATGCCCCTGCTTAATTAGGAAAGTACGGCTATCTAGGGCTAACTTTTGTAGCTTACTAAATTCTTTTTCAGTTAAACCAATACGGCTGTAACCGCCCCCTTGTTCATTTTTGTATTCCGCATCGGGGTTAGGTAGTAAAATTTTTGTAGGGGTCTGCTGTACGATAGCTGGAAAGATTGGCGACTTAATAAGCTCTTCTGGTGACTGTGTAATAAGTAATAAAAACTCACCCATTTTACGACCAGTTTTAAGCGTGTCTAAAATCATCTTTTGAGGCGTTGGATAAAGTAGTGGCAACCAACACTCTTCAACGAGTGACAAAATAAGCTCATAGTTTTTAACCATTTCGCTTTTTAAGTATAAAAGACAAGATAAAAGAGGCTCTGTCGGTTGGTAATCCTCTTTCATAATACTACCGACTTCAAAACCAACAATTTTGAATGTTTCAGGGTCAAACTGATTAACTGGATTATCCAAACACCAAGAGAAACGCCCTTGATTTTCGTCTGTATTGCACCATTTCAAAAGTCGTTGATATAGTGTATTACCGCCCCGATCTGGAATACTATGTAATAAAGCTGAAAAACGTCTATGTTCAAATGGTAGCTGCATCACTGTATCAATGGCATTTTTAATCTGGTTCTGCTCTTCACTTGAACAACTTGTATCTTTATCTGTTGCACAGGCAACAACTAAATCATTCAGGAAGTCACGCAGCTTAGGGCTATCTTTAAATTGAAATGGATTGATACCTGTTGGTATGCCCTCTTCAATCGCAAAATAATCACCGTCCAAAGCCCGAACAAAAATATCCATGCCTCTATCTTTATCCAAGATAAACATTGCTGGATTGAAGCGAGTAACAAACGTCAATAATGCTGTTTGTAGTGTTGTCTTACCAGTACCAGTAGCCCCTAGTAAAAGGGTATGCCCTGCTATACTGTCACCTGTATTGTCTTCAAGTGGATTTGTAAAGTGAAAATTAAAGTCGTATAGCGTTTTAGACAGTGTTTCCAGTGGAATCACAGCCGAGCCGTCACCTATTGGATTGCCTTTACTTTTGCCTTTTGAATAATTGTGCATCGAAAAGGTCGCAGCAAGATTACGACTACTTTTTAGCATTGGACGAGGCTTGCTTTTATAATTAGGTAACTGGCTAAAATACGTTACTGGTGCAGACAATTTAGCTTTACGGAATACTGCCCCTGCATTATTAGAAAATGATGCTTGGGCGAAAGTGCCGTTATCAATCGCATCTTTTGCTGTTTCACCAAAAACAATCATAGAACTATGGTATTCACCAAATGCCAACTCACCCGATTGTATGTATGCTTGAGCCTCGATTAATTCCTGTTGTTGATGCTCTGCTTTATCACCATTTAAGCGTAACCGAGCAGCTTGTTTTTCAATACGGTCAATCGCCTTTGCTGGACTTAATGCTGTGAATGATTGCACAAGGTTATATTCAAAAGGCAAAGAAAGAGATGCACTATTAAACATACCTAGTTTGGTACTTCTAGGAAAATCTTTTAAATCAAATAATGAGGCATATTTACTTTCATTACCCTTTACTTGCAATAATTCAAAGCCAAAATGTAAACCAGCATCAGGTAAAATATCATAAGCTGGCGTACCTGTAATTGGTGTGCTAGTAACAGGCATTTCGGAGTTAATTATTTCATAAAAGAAGTCAAATACTTCTGATTTTAAGACATTATTTTCATTCTTATATGCAGTTAAAACAACTGGCTCATATTTATTTAGCGTTTTAGAAAAACGGTCAATAATTGACTGTATTTCTTGGATTGCTTCATCAATACTTTCATCATATTTCATTAAAATACAGATATAAAAACCATTCTGAAAGTATTTATTTTCATTAAATCGTCTTAAATATTTATCCGCAAAATCCTGACAAAATTTATTGCTAAATTGATATTTAGTATCTATCTGAATTTCACGACGCAACAAATAAGTATAAAATGCCACACGTCCAGCTTTTTCCTTAGCTGATTCTGAAAACAGTAGATTTAAAGCGTCAAAATCATTTTCTAGTACGTTATCTGAAATAGCTTCAAAGACAATGCCACTAAATTTAATTACGCTACAAACATAATCGTTATCAAAGTTTACCACTTCATTTGACACATGATACCGTATCTTTGGTATCTCATCTGTCGTAGAAGACATTTTTTTCAAGATTTTGCTGAATATTGTCATGGCTCAAATACTTTGTTGATTGAAATGTTAAAGTATTCCCAAACTCTTTGTATAAATGACGTTTAGAGATAAATTTCATTTCAAGTAATAAAATTCGGACTGCCTGATCGTCTGTTGCCGTAATTGACTTTAAAAATAGAAATGCTGGAAATCCTAAGCTAATAAATAAAAAGCCAACCATTCCAAACAATTTAATGCCAATTACCACCATCAAAGCTGATACAACAAACAGTATTAGGAATGCCGACATCGGCAATCCCAAAAACTGCGGAACTCGATCAAGACCGTTGTAACTAGAAAACTGTCTGTAATCTTCGCTCATGGGATTTAAAACACCCCAAATAAGAAAGCAGCAAACAGAACTGAACCACCAGCAGCAGCTACCCAGAAAGCAGACATAAGAAATTCCGTAACCTCACATCTGCCCTGCCAAGCCTGTACGGCTTTCCAAAGTAAATAACCACCTGCTGCAATCCCTGCAATAGTCATTGCTGATGTAACGACTAACTGGATATTTGATTGAGCTTTACCTAAACCACCAGCTAAATCAGCAAATGCAAATGACGGTAAAAGAAGCATCACAGCAGCTAAAATTCCAGCAGTTACCATAGATTCAACTTTTGAACCCTTTTTAATGACTGTCGCCATATATACACCCTAAAACAAACTAAAAGTCTTTAAAAATATCCCAAGCAGCATATTGAACTTCTTTATTTTCAATTTGTTGCTCGATATTCTCTTCCCAATTATTTACACTTTCGGTTGTACCATCTCCGCCAAGAGGTAATAAACTTGAAGCATAAATCGCCAAATCTTCACTGTTTGACGGTAAAGGCTTGCGATTTATGTCTATATATTGAGGGGTATTAACTGGATTATTTTTAGCAAGGAAATTATTAAAATGTGTAGTTACTTTATTTACATAACCATTAAAGAAACCACTTCTGGCATTTCCTGTGTTGTAGCAAGATAAAGTACGTTGCATACGGTCACCCAAGCCAGAATTTCCAGCTTGGTTGTAGCAGTTTAGGTAAACTGTTTGCATTGCTTTTAAATTAGTACAGGGGTCAAATACCTGTTCTACTGAAAGATTAAGCCATTTTAGATTAGAGCTATTTATTTGCCCTAATCCCATGTCGATATTATGTCCTTTAGCTAATAATTCTTTTGCCTTTATAACAGCCTCATTATAGCTTTTAGGCGGTCTAATTTGTGCAGCTTTATTAACATTAATAGCAAATGGATTAAAACTACTCTCTTGCTGTACGATTGCATGAGCAATAGGATAATCAACTGATGAAGCACATTGCTGTGCCAAAACGACAAAATCAAACATGAATATACCCTCTATTCGTAATTGAAATATTGGGTTTCATGCTCTTTATCAGTGGCATATTCAGGCTTAACATTAATCTGAATAGTCTTGCAATATGCCGATCTTGCCATTACCAATTTTATTGGGCGTGTTTCACCATCTTGGCAATACTTTTGATTGAAAGGTACTGTTTGATTATAGCGATTAACACTAATGTAATCGTCACCAGAACCAGCAACGCCACCACTAGAGTTTACAAAAGAACAATGGGGAAAGCCTTTGCCTTTCGCCATATCCTTAATAACCTTGCGAATTGTAGGTTTACATTCAGACAAACCTTTACCACCAGCGAAGCATAAAAGAGCCTCACAGCCAAAATCACTAGCTAAGACTGCTGGAGAAGTAAGAAGAAGAGGAACGGATAGTAGAAGAAGAGGGATTTTTGTTTTTGTTCTCTTATGTGATGAAAGAGTTACCCCCCCCCGAAAATCGCAAACCGTTGATTTTTCATAACTTTTTTTACCTTTGCAAATTAGAATTGAGTTTAAACTATCGACATTTCAAGTGAGAAAGTGACAATTTTTGTAAATTTAACTCATAAAAATTATAAAATCAAGATTATTTAATAATTTTTTTTAGCTAATGAAAGGTCTTAATTAATTATGGTTTTTTGTTTATATGAAACAAGCATATTTTCAAGCTCTAATGCTATTGGTTCTAGCATTGAATAGGTGTGTTCACATCGGCAGTAAATAAACAACATGATACTGCGTAAATCATCATTCAAGTCACGATTAAAGAGGATTGGCTCATGGTGAGCAATGCGATTCCTTAATGCCCTAACCTGATCTACCCAGTTATAGAATGTTTGTCTATTCTCAGTCTGTGCATTAGGGAAAATAGCTGTAAAATGTTTTTGCCAAACTCGTTGATCGTAACTAGCCACAAGGATTTTTTGCCAAAACACAAACTTTAATTCAGGAATAATCTTACTACCAGAATTAGGGAATTTTCGTTTAGCATCATCAAAGATACTGCGTGTACTATTACGTCCTCTTGTACTTAAACTTCTAATAAATGCCTGATTATTAAACCATTCATTACTGGATTACAGTTAAATGCTAATTCAATAGCTTCAACAACTGCATTTCTTAATAAAATCTCAAAGAAATTCAACAGATAAAAAAACTTATTAGAAACCATTAAATTAAACTGATATAAGCCTATTACGTCCTGTTTCGAGTAAGTTACCCCTAAATCTTTATAGTATTTTTCATACTTAGATAGTCTGGCAACAGATAACTTTTTTTCAATGGACAATACACTTTGATTTGACAAATTCACAGTTTAATCCTACGATAAGGGTGTAAGTTCAAGAGATTGCGGACTGTAAGGTCTTCCCTCTTGAGCGTTAAGATTCTAAAAAGCCTTTTGCGTAAGTGAAAGGCTTTTTAGTTTTTAGTATTCTAATCAATTAGTTATCTATTAAAAAGACAAAAAGAATAATTTTCAATTAATTCATAAAGTGTTGCATGTGTCTATTTCGCTCTATTTTGCGTTCTAAGCGATTTTTTGGGCTTGGGTATGGAAATCATCAAGAAACTACTTAAACGAGCTAAAAACCCCTGTTTTTTTGATTCTATGGCTATTCTTGTTTCTAAGTTAAAGTTTAAAAGACAAAAAGAATGAATTTATGCTAGTCGGTTGGTAGTGAACTGAACCAGATTGCTTTTTGCTTTTAATTTTTAAATTCAAAAATTTTAAAAAAGTAGTAGTGCTTATTTTTTAAGCAATCCTCTATATGATTATAATAAGTATTAGATACTAACACTTTATTAAAGTAAGTCTTTAAAAGAAATTTTAATACTTTAGACATGCCGTTAAGCCTTGATACTAAAGGCTTGTAGGGTTTTATGGTGTACAGAACAACCCCCTTATGGTGTACAGAACAACCCCCTTTAAAGTGTACAAAACAACCCCCCAATATTCCTATGGTGTACAAAACAACCCCCTTATGGTGTACAGAACAACCCCCTATTTTAGCCCTATGGTGTACAAAACAACCCCCTATTTTGCTTAAACTGTGGATAACTTTTTATCTATTTGAAAAATATAAATAATTATTAAAAAAATCTTTATGGTGTACAAAACAACCCCTATTACCCCTATGGTGTACTAATAAAAAACATCTTGTACACTATTTAATTAATTGATATTGTAAATCTTAGGCAATAAAAAACCCTTGCTCTCCGCCAAGATCACAAGGGTTACTGATTGCACCTATCCAGCTTTAAAAGACAAGGTGAATCTTTGATGAGTAATTTATCAAAAAATGATAGTACAGTAAATACTATTAAGACCAATCAATCACTGGTGCATATCAAGCACAGCATAACAATTCGACAATACAAATATTGGCATTTAATTTTAAAATTTTTTGCTGAAAAAATAGAGCATGGAATACAACCAGATAAAAACGGCTTTTACTTTGAATCACGGTCAAAATTTGCTGAATACATTGGCTATGACCAAGTAACTAAAGACCTCAAGAAAGACATTGAGGCATTGCGAAAAGAACCAATCGTTATTAACTATCTGGAAAAAGACGGAAAGCCAGCTATACACGGAATGGGTTTTATTTCAGAGTACAAAATTACAAGTAATCAGATAGGCTACCGCCTACCCTCTTTTATTGAAAGTGTGGTAAGAGGTGATGATGAAAGTAAAAAGATGTTTTTGTTATTGAATTGGACTATTTTTAATAGCTTTACTGGAAAGTATGAAGCAATCATTTACAAGCTATGTAAAGATTATCTTGGTATTGGGCGTACACCATATTTTTCAGTTGATGAATATAGGGATTATATCGGGTTAAAGGAAAGCGACTATAAAGAAACTAAGAGTTTAGTTAGAAGATGTATTACAGAACCATTAAAAAACCTGAATAGTAATGAAATTGGCGATATTTTGGTTGAGGTTGAATTTAAAAAGCAAGGGCGAAAAACAGAGGGTTTATACTTTCTAGTAAAGAATAAGCATCAAAGTGTTTTACCTTTTGAAGAGTTTAAACCTAGTTCTGCGTTTGCATTTTCCAAAATTGCTATATCACCAGATGACCAGTGTAAATACCTTGAAATGTATTCAAGTGAAGAAATAGAGGCTACAATAGAGCGAGCTAATGAATATATTGATAAATTAAATAAAGAGGGTAAGCCCGTCAAAATGGCAGCAATTTATAATACAGCATTTAAAGGTAATTGGGGCAAACAACGCTTAGAAGAAAGACGATTAAAACAGGAAGAAGAGGAAAAAAGACAAAAGAAATTAGACTGGCAGAAAAAGAAAGCTGAACAGAAAAAACAAGAGGCAGCCAATAAAGCTAAACAGCAAGAGCAAGATATTATTGATTTAGTCAATCAGTTTAATAGTTTATCTAATCAGGAACAAATAGAGTTAATAGAATCTATGCTTGATAAAAATAAACAGTTTAAACCTGTATTTGATATGTTGAATACCCCATATTTAAAACATGGTATTGAGGCTTATAAACACAGTACACAGTTTAAATCTTTATTGCTGAATGAAATCAAGGAACGGAATAACCACCAAGAAGAACAAAAGTTAATTGTAGATTTTGAGAATCTATCTAATGATGAAAAGACAAAGGTAATTGACTTTATGTTCAATCTGGATAGCAACAATAAGAAAATATCCGATATGTTAAGCAGTGCATACGAAAAGCATGGTATTGATGCACACAAACAGAATGAAGATGTTTACAAGCATCTGCTGGAACACCTACGCATGGGTAAATTTATTGAGAGCTTAAAGGACTATAAAGAGTAATGGGGAGGTTGAAAGGCAAAAGGAATATTCTTTTTGTCTTTTAACTATGTGAAGACCAAGCCAAGTTTAAGCAATGGCTATGATTGGCAAAACATTACATCGGTCGCTTGCCGCAGCTGCGGAATCCTGGCATTTCCTGATTTTCATAACTGATTGAATTTTATCAATACGCCAATTTTTGTAAATATT
>RRZT011516611.1_pt1 | contig 20189 bp, 20 predicted proteins | sample 2165551 | NCBI WGS metagenome assembly RRZT01 (sample SAMN10456910, study PRJNA506462) | wastewater metagenome | biome: wastewater; feature: sludge; material: wastewater sludge; isolation source: wastewater sludge with Escherichia coli K12::gfp cells carrying plasmid... | place: USA: Moscow, Idaho... | reverse complement strand
TAGCAGCCAATACACAAAAAATTATAAGTACTACAGACATTTAGTTAGCGTTTTTAAGTTGAGCATTTTTCATTGCGATATCTAAAGGCATGACCAATTTATCTTTTCCAAAGATAAAATCTTCCCTTTCATAACCGGAAGGAACTAAAACTTTTGATGTAGTCAAATAAATGGCATCTTTGGGACAAGCTTCTTCACACAAGCCACAAAAAATACAACGCAGCATATTGATTTCATATATCTCAGCATATTTTTCTTCTCTGTATAAATGCTTTTCGTCACCACGGCGTTCTGCAGCTTTCATTGTAATCGCTTCAGCAGGGCAAGACAAGGCACATAAACCACAAGCCGTACAGTTCTCCCGACCTTGTTCGTCTCGTTTCAACATGTGCTGACCACGGTAAACTGAACTTCTTTCGCGAACTTGTTCCGGATACTGAATCGTTACTTTTCGTTTAAACAAATGTTGAATTGTAATTATCAAACCTTTGACAATCGCAACTAGATACATTCTTTCCCAAAAAGTCATCTCCTTATTAGAGACTAGCTTTTTTCTTCCCGATAAGGATATATTTTCTATTGACATTTCTTATTTTATTTGAAGCTTAATCCTGCTATAGGCTTTATCTTTTATTCGTCAAGCCGAATAAAAGGATGTCGCTGCTATCAGGGCTAGGGCATTTCTATATAAATTGTATTTACTCTACTAACTTCCTCAGTGGGTTTAGGAACTTAAAACCCAAAAAAAGTTGCAATTTCGGCTCTCAAAATAACAATTCCGGTAATCATAATATTTACAATCGATAACGGAATTAATATTCTCCAACCCAAATGCATCAATTGATCATATCTGAATCTTGGAATAGTCCAACGAACCCACATAAAGAAAAAGATGAATCCACATAATTTGATAAACAAAGCAACAAATCCTAAAATATTGGCAATGTTTAAACCCCAGTTTTCAACTGCCCAACTCATTCCAGGATAATTATAGCCACCAAAGAATAAAACAGCTAAAATCGTTGAAGAAATAAACATATTTGCATATTCAGCAAATAAATAAAATCCCATTTTCATCGATGAATATTCCGTGTGGTATCCTCCAACTAATTCTGTTTCACATTCCGCTAAATCAAAAGGGGTTCTGTTCGCTTCTGCGAAAGCACAAATTAAGAATATAATAAAAGATAATGGTTGGTAAAAAACATTCCAATCCATCCCTGCTTGTTGTTGCGAAATTTCTCTTAAGCTCAAGGTTCCAGTCATCATCAGCAAAGCAATCATCGAAAGTCCCATGGCAATTTCATAAGAAACCATTTGTGATGCAGCACGAACCGCACCCATCAAAGAGAACTTATTATTAGAGGCCCAACCTCCAATCATGATTCCATAAACACCTATTGAAACAACTCCAAAAAAGTATAACAACCCAATGTTTAAATCCGTTGCCTGTAATAAAATATCTCTACCAAACAAATGCAGCCTATCTCCCCAAGGGATTACTGCGCTTGTCATTAGTGCTGTACTCATTGCGATTGCTGGACCTACAAAAAACAAAAATCTGTTTGGTGTATTAGGTTCAAATTCTTCTTTCGAGAATAATTTTAAACCATCAGCAAGTGGTTGTAATAATCCAAAAGGACCAGCTCTGTTTGGCCCAACACGATCTTGAAGCCAAGCGGCAACTTTACGTTCAGCCCAAGTGGAATACATCGCCATTAACATTGTCAAAGCAAAAACCACAACAATAATGACACTTTTTTCTATGATAATAGTACTATCCATTATTGCCCAAGCTTTTTTGATTAATAATGTCTTCTTCAGTCAATGGAATTTCAGCCATGCTTATTTTCTTACGATCTTCTTCTCTACCGATAAGGATATGGTCTTCGGTAGCTATCTCCACTTTATCCAACTTTCTGGTGTAGTTATTTTGGTTAATAACTGAGTCTTTATCGAACGCTCTTGGTCCTTCAATAGTCCAATCAGCAAGCTCTTTATGGTCAAAACGACATCCATTACAAATAAATTCATCTACTTCATGGTACTCATCTTTTCTTCCAGTAACCCGTTGGATTTCGTCACCAAACATCCAAACTGTAGTTTTTCCAGAACAAGTAGGACAACTTCTGTGTGCATTGTAAGGCTTGCTGAACCAAACTCTAGATTTGAATCTAAATGTTTTATCTGTCAATGCGCCTACTGGACAAACATCTATCATGTTTCCGGAGAACTCATTATCAATCGCTTTAGAAATACAAGTCGAAATATTAGAATGATCTCCTCTATCCATTACTCCGTGAACACGATCGTCAGTCAATTGATCTGCTACCATTACACAACGGTAACAAAGAATACAACGGTTCATGTGCAATTGAATGTTTGGGCCAATGTTTTCAGGTTCAAATGTCCTTTTTTCTTCGATAAAACGGCTTTCCGATTTTCCGTGTTCAAAGCTTAAATCTTGCAAATCACATTCTCCTGCTTGGTCACAAACCGGACAATCTAACGGATGATTGATCAATAAAAACTCCGTTACTGATTTTCTAGCTTCTTGAACTCTTGGTGAAGATTTGCTGTTCACTTCCATCCCGTCCATACAACCTGTTACACAAGAGGCCATTAATTTAGGCATTGGTCTTGGATCAGCTTCACTTCCTTTTGCAACTTCTACTAAACAGCAACGGCATTTTCCGCCGCTCCCTTTTAGTTTAGAATAATAGCACATTGCTGGCGGAACTACTTCTCCTCCTATCATACGTGCTGCCTGCAGGATTGTTGTTCCTGGTTCTACTTCTATACTTTGACCGTCTATGGTTACTTTCATTTTCTGAAATTCTTGACTTTATACGATTACTTTAGAAACTAAATGCTTAACCTTTTCAAAAGGCTCATCAACAAAATGATTTCTGTTTTTTATTTTTTCCGGGAAACGAATATGGTATTCAAACTCCTCTCTAAAGTGACGAATTGCTGCTGCCACTGGCCAAGCCGCTGCGTCACCTAATGGACAAATTGTATTTCCTTCAATTTTACTTTGAATACTCAACAGCAAATCAATATCTTCTTCACGACCGAGACCATTTTCTATTCGGTTCAATACTTTTTCCATCCAACCCGTTCCTTCACGACAAGGGGAACATTGTCCACAGCTTTCATGGTGGTAAAAACGAGAGAAATTCCATGTGTTACGCACGATGCAAGACGTATCATTGTAAACAATAAACCCACCAGATCCTAACATAGATCCTGTAGCAAATCCACCGTCACTTAATGATTCGTATGACATCAAACGATCTTCACCGTTTGCCGTCTTGTAAATTAAATGAGCTGGTAGAACGGGAACAGAACTTCCTCCTGGCACAAATGCTTTCAAAGGTCTATCAGAGCTCATTCCGCCTAAATATTCATCAGAATTCATGAATTCGTAAACACTTAGACCCAATTCAATTTCATAAACACCTGGGTTTTTAATATGTCCAGAAGCTGAAATTAATTTAGTTCCTGTAGAACGCCCGATACCAATTTTAGCGTACTCTTCACCAGTATTATTAATAATCCAAGGCACCGTAGCAATGGTTTCTACATTATTTACTACTGTTGGATTTGCCCAAAGTCCTGAAATAGCAGGAAATGGTGGTTTGATACGAGGATTTCCTCTTTTTCCTTCCAAGGATTCAATTAATGCCGTTTCTTCTCCACAAATGTAAGCTCCAGCACCACAATGAACATACAGTTCTAAATCGTAGCCCGAACCCAATATATTTTTACCCAAAAATCCGGCAGCTTTTGCTTCGGCGATGGCTCTTTCTAATATTTTATACACCCACATGTATTCTCCCCGAATGTAGATATACGAAAGGTTTGCACCCAAAGCATAACTAGAAGTAATCATTCCTTCAATCAATAAATGCGGAATAAATTCCATCAAATAACGATCTTTGAAAGTTCCAGGTTCTGACTCATCCGCGTTACAAACTAAATGCCTTGGTTTTCCTGATTTTTTATCAATAAAACTCCATTTCATTCCAGCAGGGAATCCAGCTCCACCACGACCACGCAATCCTGAAGTTTTCACTTCTTCGACCACTTCATCCGGTGTTAACGTTTTTAAGGCTTTTTCTACTGAAGCATAACCTGCATTTGCACGGTACACTTCGTAGGTTTTAATTCCAGGAATATTTATTTTATCTAATAATATTTTTTGTGACATATTATTTATCGTGTAATTGTATTGTATCGTTTTTGCAATCTTCAATCAACTGGTCGATTTTTGCTGCTGTCAGATGTTCTTTGTAAAAATCGCCTAATTGCATCATTGGAGCATAACCACAAGCACCTAAACACTCCACGCCTCTCACTTCAAAGAGACCGTCCGGAGTAGGTTCACCCAGTTTTACACCTAATTTTTCACAAGTATAATCCATCAAATCCTCCACTCCATTCAAACAACAAGGAGAGGTTTGACAAAATTCGAACATGTATTTCCCAACTGGTCTTTGGTTGTACATCGTATAAAACGACACGACTTCATAAACTTCAATTGGTTTAATCAAAAGGATTTCAGCTACCTTATTCATTAATTCAATACTCAACCAATTCTCGTGAGCATCTTGAACTTCATGTAAAACAGGCAATAATGCTGATTTTCTTTTGTCTTCAGGATAATGACTAATCAATTCATTGATGCGGTTCATCAACGCTTCGGTCATATTTATTTCTTGTTTGTGATACGTTCTTTCCATTCTATATTTTAGATTTCAGATTTCAGATTTCAGATTTTCACTGATTGCTAAAACTCAAAATTATTTTACATTTTTTTCAAATCTTTAAAATCTAAATTTTACATTTTTAAAAAAAATCTAAAATTTAAACTCTTAAATCTACAATCTTTATGCGTCTAATTCTCCGGCGATAACATTTAAACTTGACAAAATAACAATTGCATCCGAAAGCATTGCTCCTTTTATCATTTCTGGATACGCTTGATAGTAAATGAAACAAGGTCTACGAAAATGCAATCTATAAGGAGTTCGACTTCCGTCAGTAACCAAATAAAAACCTAATTCTCCATTCCCACCTTCAACTGGATGGTATATTTCAGCTACTGGAACAGGGACTTCTCCCATCACAATTTTGAAATGATAAATCAACGACTCCATACTAGTGTAAACATCTTCTTTTGGAGGAAGGTAATAATCCGGAACATCCGCATGAAAGTCATTCCCTTCTGGCATTTTTGCCAATGCCTGACGAATAATACCCAAGCTTTCCCAAACTTCGGCGTTACGTACACAAAAACGATCATAAGTATCACCTGATTTTCCAACAGGAACAATAAAATCAAAATCTTCGTATGAAGAATAAGGTTGCGCTACACGAACATCATAATCAACCCCTGTAGCACGTAAATTTGGGCCTGTAAAACCGTAAGCCATAGCTTGCTCAGCTGATATAGCTCCAACATTTACCGTTCTATCAATAAAAATTCTATTTCTTTCGAATAAATTTTCAAATTCTTTCCAAGCAGCTGGGAATTCTTCTAAAAAAACATCTAATTTTCTAAAAGCTTCTGGTGACCAATCTCTTTCGAAACCACCAATTCTTCCCATATTAGTAGTCAAACGAGCCCCACAAATTTCTTCGTAGATTTCGTATACTTTTTCTCTAAATTGGAATACATATAAAAATCCGGTATAGGCTCCGGTATCTACACCAAGGATTGAATTACAGATGATATGATCCGTGATTCGTGCCAATTCCATTACAATAACTCTTAAATATTGCGCTCTTTTAGGAACTTCAATATCCAATAATTTTTCTACTGTCATCCACCAACCCATATTATTTATAGGCGATGAACAATAGTTCATTCTATCTGTAAGAGGTGTGATTTGATAAAAAGGGCGGTTTTCAGCAATTTTTTCGAAAGCCCTGTGAATGTACCCAATGGTTGGCTCCGCTTCTAGGATTTTTTCTCCATCCATCAATAAGATATTTTGAAAAATACCGTGAGTAGCTGGGTGGGTGGGCCCTAAATTCAAAATAGAAAGCTCGCTTCCGTCTTCGTTTAGCTGGGATGCAATTCTTTTAGCATATCGATGCTCTGGTGATAATAATAGTTCTGACATTTAGTTAATGTGAAAAATTATAATAGTGTGTGTTTAATAATTGTCGGTTGTTCTTCCAAAGAAGCGGTCGTCTTTATCGGTTCTTCCGCTATCTTCCATTGGAAATTCTTTTCGCATAGGAAAAGAAATCATTTCATCCATATTCAAAATACGTTTCAATTGTGGATGACCAATAAAATTTACCCCATAAAAATCAAACGTTTCTCTTTCCATCCAGTTAGAACTTAAGAAAATGTTTGATATTGTTTTTATTTCTGGGTTTTCACCGTTGATAAATACCTTTATTTTAATTCGTTTGTTTTCATACCAATTGTGCAAATGATACACCACTGCAAATTGACGATCTACCTCATTATCAGGATAGTGAACCCCACATAAATCCGTTAAAAAATGAAAACGCAATATTGGATCATTTTTCAAAAAAAGAATCACTGCCGTTATTTTATCTGCAGCGACTTCAAATGAAAAGATATCCTTTTCCTGATTGAATTCAAAAACAGCCGAATTAAATGTTTCGACTAGTTTTTCTTGGATTTGTATCGTTTCTAACGCCATTATTTATTTGATGTTATAAGAAGCTAATAATTCTTGATATTCTGGAGAACTTCTCCTTCTTACAGATTCTGATTTAACCAATTCTTGTAATTTCATAACGCCATCCATAATTTGTTCGGGTCTTGGCGGACAGCCTGGAACATAAACATCTACTGGAATCACCTTGTCTATTCCTTGTAAAACAGAGTACGTATCAAAAATCCCACCAGAGGAAGCACAAGCACCAACAGCGATTACCCAACGAGGCTCTGCCATTTGCTCGTAAACCTGACGTAAAATTGGCGCCATTTTTTTTGAAATCGTTCCCATTACCATAAGCATATCTGCTTGACGAGGAGAAAAACTGACTCTCTCTGAACCAAATCGTGCTAAATCATAATGCGAAGCCATTGTTGCCATAAATTCAATTCCACAACAAGAAGTAGCAAAAGGTAAAGGCCACAATGAATTTGCTCGAGCCAACCCTACAACATCATTCAGTTTTGTAGCAAAGAAACCCTCACCTACAACACCTTCTGGAGCGGCAACCATAGTTATATTTGAATTACTCATTTTAATTTTAGATTTTAGATTTCTGATTTTAGATTATAAAAATCTTGAAAACGAAATCAATATTTAATATTTTAAAAAATTTGAGTTTTAAATTCTATTTTTTAAATCTTTCTATGTTTTGGAAAATCTAAAATTTAAAATCTAAAATCTTAATTCCTCCTTATTCCCACTCTAAGGCTTTCTTTTTGATAATGTAGAAAAAACCTACCAAAAGCAACATCATGAAAATTATCATTTTAACCATTCCTTCCATCCCCAATTCCTTGAAATTAATTGCCCAAGGATACAGGAAAATCACCTCAATATCAAACAAAACAAACAAGATAGCAACAAGAAAATATTTTACTGAAAAGGGATTTCTTGCGTTACCAATAGATTTGATACCACATTCGAAGTTTTTATCTTTACTTTCAGAAGATCGTTTAGGCCCTAGTTTTGAAGAAACAAATATGGTTCCTACTACAAATCCTACAGCTAAAACGAACTGCATTAAAATTGGAATATAACTTAACTGATCGGATTGCATATTACGTATTTTTTTTGAATGAGAATTTGTGCCAAAGATAACTTTCAAATTATTAAATACCAATTAAAACTTAAAAATACATCGCTATGAAGTCTATGTGAATTTACAATTTTTATTCATTATAAATAAGAAGAAGGCGATTTCTTAAGACGTGTTTAACGTTTTTTAAAATCTAATAACATTTTATCTTTGAAAAAACGGGTTTGATTTTATGTCAAATCAAACCCGTTCGGCTTGGCTCAGGACAGGTGAAAATTGAAATTCATTTAAGCGCATGAACTGTTAAAAAAGGAATTGGACTGCATTCAACTGGACAAAATTAAATCTATGCTAATAAATATATATAGGATTGTCCGCTTTGCGGACTATTTTTTTTTGATGCATATTCACAAATTTTTTTAATTAAAATTTTGCAAAGCCATTGTTTCAAAAAGCTTTAACTAGCTTAATTCGTGTTTTGGCAGCTATTTTTTTAACATTAGTACATGTACAGGATAGCCATGTAAATTTAATACCCAAACGACACAACAATTCAAACAAGACGGTTATTCCATTTCAGAAATGATCAGAATTTTAAACAAAAAAAACGTTCCGAAATAAATCGAAACGTTTTAAACATTCGTAGGCAAAAAAAATTATTTTTTTATGCTTAGATAACTGCTACTTTCGCAGCAACTTTTCCTTTTCTTCCTTCTTCTTCTTCATAGCTAACTCTGTCTCCTTCGCGTAATTCTTCCGCGTTGATTCCTGATGCATGAACAAAAATGTCTTTTCCTGTTTCTTCGTCTGTAATGAATCCGTAACCTTTAGATTCATTGAAAAATTTAACTGTACCTGTACGCATTGTAATAGTAATAATAATTTATAATGACGCAAATGTAATATTTAATACAATACGAAATACCAACTTGTGTTTTTATTTTGTAAAAATATTGATATTCAACGTTTTCTACCAAATTTCATCGATGAACTACAAATTAAACTAGTTTTATATGTAGCTCCTTCAGCTGTACATCGTCAATTTTAGACGGGGCGTCAATCATCACGTCTCTTCCTGAATTGTTCTTTGGAAAAGCGATGAAATCACGAATCGTTTCCTGACCACCTAATATAGCTACTAATCGATCTAATCCAAAAGCTAATCCTCCGTGTGGTGGCGCACCAAACTGGAACGCATCCATTAGGAACCCGAATTGCGCTTTGGCTTCCTCTTCGGTGAAACCTAAATATTTAAACATCAATTGTTGCGTAGCCTTGTCATGAATACGTATGGAACCTCCACCAATTTCGTTTCCATTTAAAACCATGTCATACGCATTGGCACGAACTTTCCCTGGATCCGTTTCTAATAAGTGCATGTCTTCCGGTTTTGGAGACGTAAATGGATGGTGCATGGCATGATAACGACTGCTTTCTTCGTCAAACTCTAGTAATGGAAAATCAACTACCCAAAGCGGTGCGAATTCAGCAGGATTTCTCAATCCTAATCGCGTGGCTACTTCCATACGAAGTGCTGACAGCTGCGCACGTGTTTTATCAGCTGGGCCAGAAAGCACAAAAATCATATCTCCAACTTTGGCACCGGTAATTTTTGCCCATTGGGCTAAATCGTCTTGATCGTAAAATTTATCTACTGATGATTTATAGGTTCCATCTTCGTTGCATTTTACATACACCATTCCGGTTGCACCTACTTGAGGACGCTTCACCCAGTCAATTAATCCATCAATTTCCTTACGAGTATAGTTTCCAACTCCCGGAACTGCAATTCCCACTACTAATTCAGCGGCATTAAATACAGGAAATTCTTTGTGTTGTGTTACTTCATTCAACTCTCCAAACTCCATTCCAAAACGGATGTCTGGTTTGTCATTTCCGTAGGTTTTCATGGCATAATCGTAGGTAATCCTTGGAAACTTCTCAACTTCGATGCCATTTATTTCTTTTAATAAATGTCTTGTCAATCCTTCAAAAATATTCAAAATATCTTCTTGCTCTACAAAAGCCATTTCACAATCAATTTGTGTAAACTCCGGCTGTCTGTCTGCACGTAAATCTTCATCACGGAAACATTTCACAATTTGGAAATATTTATCCATTCCGCCCACCATCAACAACTGTTTGAAGGTTTGCGGCGATTGAGGCAATGCGTAAAACTGCCCTTCATTCATTCGAGAAGGCACAACAAAATCTCTGGCTCCTTCTGGAGTAGATTTAATCAAATAAGGGGTTTCTACTTCACAGAAATCCAAATCTGAAAGGTATTTACGCACTTCCATGGCTACTTTATGACGAAAAAGCAAACTATTTTTTACAGGATTTCTTCTAATGTCGAGGTAACGGTATTTCATTCTGATGTCTTCCCCACCATCTGTTTCGTCTTCAATTGTAAAAGGAGGCGTAAGCGAAGCGTTGAGAATAGTAAGTTGTGTCACTAAAATTTCGATCTCGCCTGTTGCCATGTTCTTATTCTTGGCTTCACGCTCGATAACAGTTCCTTTTACCTGAATTACAAATTCACGACCTAGGGTTTTTGCTAGTTCAAAAACTGTTTTTTCGGAACGACCTTCGTCAAAAATCAATTGTGTAATTCCATAACGGTCACGTAAATCGACCCAATTCATAAATCCTTTATCACGCGATTTTTGAACCCATCCCGCAAGTGTAACTTCTGTATTAATATGTGAGGCGTTCAACTCGCCACAGTTATGACTTCTATACATTGAAATGATTTTTTAGATTGCAAAAGTAAAAACAAAAAACAACTAAACCTCTAAAACGGCGAAACTTCATTATAAAATTTATCGAAATTTTTCGTTAACATTAATTTGCATTAAAAAATTAATGTAGATTTGGTTACAACAAATTTAAATTATCTTTTATGAGAAAATTATTTCTAACTGCAATTGTATTCATTTGTTACAATGCCAGCTTTGGACAAACTAAAAATTATGTGGCATTTCAGGCGGAAATTGCCAATAGAAATAATGATTTTATAGATATCACTTTACTAAACGGACAATTGGTTAAAAAAATTCTTTTGAATAAAAATGGTTTTTTTAAAGATACCTTGAATGTTAAGAGCGGTATGTATCGAATGAAGGATGGTGTAGAAATGACTGAATTATATTTAGAAAACGGCTATGATTTAAAATTAAAAATGGACGCAAAACAATTTGACGAATCAATGATATATACCGGAAAAGGCGCTACTGAAAACAATTTTTTGGTAAAGCGAATTCTGGAAAACGAAAAATACTACAACCAAAACTATATTGAATTGAATGAAGCTGATTTTGCAAATTTTTTAGACGATAAAAAACAAGATGATTTAGCGAGAGTGAACAATAAAAAACTGAATCCCAATTTTATCCTTCATGAAAAAAAAACTAGCGAAAACTCATTACTATTGTTCCAACAAAAATATTCAAGAGAAAAAGCTAGAAAAGAACTGAACGACAAACTGAATAATACGATCTCGCCCTCATTTGATTATGTAAATCACAAAGGAGGAAAATCTAAACTCGAAGACTATAAAGGTAAATATGTGTATATCGATATTTGGGCAACTTGGTGCGGACCTTGTCGAGTAGAAATTCCTTTTTTACAAAAAATAGAGGAAGAGTATCACGATAAGAACATTATATTTGTTAGTATTTCCATAGATGTGACCAAAGATTTTGAGAAGTGGAAAGCCTTTGTAACCACTAAAAACTTGGACGGCGTACAACTTTTCGCTGACAAAGATTGGAATTCTGACTTTTTGTTAAGTTATGGTGTGAATGGCATTCCAAGATTTATTTTGATAGATCCAACAGGAAAAATAGTAAATGGAAATGCCCCAAGACCATCCGATCCAGAATTAGGAAAATTATTAAGTCAATTATTAAAATAACACACTAGCAGAACATGCGTGAGTACGCAACAGTAAGAAACAAATAATAGCTTTAGTTCAAAAAACATAAAATAGAAGAAAAAGAAAAAATAATACATACTCTTCGAACTGTTCCTTATAAAAAGCGGCACGAAGTCTCCCAATTTCGTGCCTACTCTAATAATGCAAATAGTTACCCAAACAAACGAAGTATTTGTTAGTCTGAAAACTAATATGACTATTCTTTACTTGTACCAATGCTAATAAATTGAAAAATATTGCTTTTTTTTAAAAGCAACTAGCTTCCAATTAGCGCTTTACCATTCATGGCACCCAAAACAACTTCACTATATTTTCAAGACTCCTTACATAACGGATATGTAACAATAACATCCTAATTTTTACTCCACTTAATAAAATTAGAGAATTCCAAGCTTCACTAATGGGCTAAAAAGAAATAAAATCTAAAATGTACTATCGTGAGTAAATTAACAGTAAATAACAATGACTCTATCTTATATACCGCACGAAATGGCAGTATTAAAATATAGGCTTTATTCCGGGAGAAACCATTTGGCGTAGGCAACTGAAAATAGCCGATTTATTTGACGTGGAGAGAAAAGTAGTAACCACCCACTTGAAAAACATTTACCAAGAGAATGAATTGCTAAAAGAAGCAACATGTGCAAAATTTACACAAGATCAAAAAGAAGGAGACAGAGAAGTAAAACGCAACATTCAATACTACAATTTAGATGTTATCATTTCTGTTGGTTACCGTGTAAATTCTACCAAAGCAACTCAATTTCGTATTTGGACTGCCAACACTCTTAAAGAATCCATTGTTAAAGGTTTTGCTTTGGGCGACAACCGCTTAAAACAAGGCACAAACACATTTGGTGAAGATTATTTCAAAGAGTTATTAGTATAGAGTTCGTTCCATTCGAGCGCGCGTAGAATCTACCAAAAATCACAGATATATTTGCAGAATGCAGTATTGATCACAACCCAAAAGCCGCAGTAACCCAACACTTTTACGCTACGGTTCAAAACAAATTTCATTTTGCTATTACAGGCGTGACAGCGGCCGAAATCATTCATTTATAAGCCGATAGTTCAAAACCCCAAATAGGGCTTGACCACTTATAAAAATACACCAAACGGAAGAATTTTAAAGTTGGACACATGAATAGCCAAAACTATCTCGAAGAAAAAGAAATCAAACAATTAAAACGTACCGTATCCGCTTATTTTGACTATATCGAAAATCTTATTGACCGAAAAAACACCTTTACGATGGAAGCTTTGGCAGAAAGCGTGAACAAATTTCTCAGTTTTAACGAATTTAAAGTTTTAGAAAATTCAGGAACAATTTCACACCAACAAGCAGTAAATAAAGCCTCTAACGAATACGATAGCTTTAATAAAACAAAAAAAATAAACTCGGACTTTGATAAGCAGATTTTGTCGGGTAATGGCCGGGCAAATACTATAAAAAAAAGCCTGTAATACTTGATAAACAAGTAATCACAGACTTTTTAAGTACCCGGAGCCGGAGTCGAACCGGCACGGTTTCCCACAGGTGTTTGAGACCAGCGCGTCTACCAATTCCGCCATCCGGGCTTAGCAGACATGAAATAACGACAGTTATTTCAACGCAATAAAAGAGTGGTTGTGTTTAAATCAACCATCAATTCCTTTAACACGGTGCAAATGTAAAATAAAATATTAAAAATTCAACTAAAAATACTTAATTTTTTCCTTTCAGAGTTGAATAAATTTTATAAATTTGCACCTCCGTAAAACGGAACACACTAACTAACTACACCCGAGGCAAATACATACCTACGGCTTTGAACAAGTGCAAAGCCCAACTGTATGGAGCGCAGCGGAATAAAAACAACAAATTAATGTCACACCTAGAACCAGAAGCTAAAATTTTTGCTTGTTCACAAAGTGTTTATCTAGCTGAAAAAATAGCTAAAGCGTATGGAATTCCATTAGGAAAAATCACCATGTCCCATTACAGCGATGGTGAATTTCAACCTTCTTATGAAGAGTCTATCAGAGGATTGCGCGTATTTATAGTTTGCTCCACTTTTCCAACGGCAGATAATTTGATGGAAATGTTATTGATGATTGATGCTGCAAAACGAGCTTCGGCAAGACATATTACAGCAGTAATACCTTATTTTGGTTGGGCAAGACAAGACAGAAAAGACAAGCCAAGAGTTCCGATAGGAGCTAAATTAGTAGCTAATTTATTAGATGCTGCAGGCGCAACAAGAGTAATGACCATGGATTTGCACGCCGATCAAATACAAGGGTTCTTTGAAAAACCGGTAGATCATCTTTTTGCATCAACCATCTTTTTGCCTTACGTAAAAAGTTTAGGGTTGAAAAACTTGACTATTGCTTCTCCAGATATGGGAGGTTCAAAAAGAGCCTATGCCTATTCTAAATTTTTAGAATCAGACGTGGTGATTTGTTACAAACAAAGAAAAGAAGCCAACGTAATCGACACCATGGAATTAATTGGTGAGGTACAAGGCAGAAATGTAATCTTAGTAGATGACATGATTGATACCGGAGGCACTTTGGCGAAAGCCGCAGATTTAATGATCGAAAAAGGAGCATTGAGCGTACGTGCAATATGTACTCATGCAATTTTATCTGGTGATGCTTACGAAAAAATAGAGAATTCTAAATTATTAGAATTAATAGTTACCGATTCTATTCCGTTGAAGAAAGAATCAAAAAAAATAAGAGTGTTGAGTTGTGCGCCTCTTTTTGCCGAAGTTATGCACATGGTGCACCACAACAATTCCATTAGTGGAAAGTTTATAATGTAATACATTTGACTTAAACTCAAATATCTTATCGTTATAAAGCCTTGCCAACAGCCAAAAGCTACAGGCCAAACAAGTAATATTATTAATAACTATATTTTTTTTACAATGAAATCGATTACAATTAAAGGATCAGAAAGAGAAAGCGTGGGTAAAGTTGCGACTAAAGCCCTACGTAATGCTGGAGCGGTTCCTTGCGTGTTATACGGAGGAAATCAGGCAGTACATTTTTCAGCAGAAGAAAAAGCATTCAAAAACTTGATTTACACTCCAAACGCTCACACAGTTGTGATCGATCTTGGAAAAGGAAAATCATTTGATGCCGTTTTACAAGACATCCAGGTTCACCCGGTGTCTGACAGGATTTTACATATTGACTTCTTTCAAATTTTTGATGACAAAGAAATCACTATGGAAGTTCCTGTGAAAATCATTGGTAACTCTAAAGGAGTTATGGCTGGTGGAGATTTACGTTTGAACAACCGTAAACTTAAAGTGAGAGCTTTACCAAAAAATCTTCCAGATTTCGTTGAAGCAGACATCACTCCATTAGACATGGGTAACAAATTATACGTTACTAAAGTGCCTTCTGAAAACTTCAAAATCATGCACCCAGACAACACGGTTATCTGTCAAGTGAAGATCTCTCGTGCGGCTATGAAAGCAGCTCAAGAAGCAGCAAAAGCAGCAAAAGCTCCAGTAAAAGGAAAGAAAAAGTAATATTTTTTCACCCCAATTTAAAAGCATCAGTTGCAAAACTGGTGCTTTTTTTGTTTAATAAACAATCTTATTAGTTCCTAGGAGCAGCCATTTTTATTTTCAGGACACTACTCCTCCCGCTTTACATTGCAATCTTTTTGCCCGCCAAAAAAAGGCGAACAAAAAGGATTTCCATTACAATCGGGGCTATTTTACACGATTTGTTGCATAAAGTCATTCTTTTAATAACTAATAACGTCACGTGACTCTACGCACTCAAAACAAGAAAAATAGTGAGTGATTTTGTCATCCCGAGGAACGAGGAATCTCTTCAAAAATTGCGTTCCACTCGTAGTATAGAACTAGAAATTATTTAATTTTAGCAATACATTCACTGACAAAACTGTATAAAAAAAAATTTCAGTCATTCAAACAGTTGAAAAACAGTTTAGACATGAAATTCACTTATTTTAATTCAATACTTTTGAAAAAAAAATCTAACCTTATATTTCAACACAACACCTAATTAAGTTTACTTTTGCAGCATGATAAAATGGATACAGCAACTGTTTTCATCAAGAAAAACAGAAAACAATACTGCTGGTATAAAACCGGAGGTTCATGAACACAAAAAAAACAACATAAAAAGCGTGAGTAATAAATATTTAATCGTTGGTCTTGGCAATATTGGTGCTGAATACGTCAATACGCGCCACAATATTGGCTTCAAAATCGTTGATTTTTTAGCCAAAAAAGAAGGAGTCTCTTTCGAAACCGTAAAACTAGGCACTCTAGCCCAATACAAATTCAAAGGAAGAACTTTTTTACTACTCAAACCCAACACCTACATGAATTTGAGCGGAAAAGCAGTTCACTATTGGATGGAAAAAGAAAAAATCCCATTAGAAAATGTTTTAATCATTGCCGATGATTTGAATCTTTCCTTTGGAAGCATCCGCATTAGACCAAAAGGCAGTGACGGCGGTCACAACGGATTAAAAAACATCAATCTCGTTTTAAATACACAAAACTATGCTCGTTTTCGTTTTGGCATTAGCGATGAATTCAAAAAAGGAAAACAAGTCGATTACGTTCTTGGCGATTGGGACGATGCCGAAAAAACAGCACTGCCTGAGCGACTGGAACTCGCTTCAGAAATCATAAAATCATTTGGTACCGCTGGTTTAGAAAATACGATGACCGCATTTAACGGAAAATAAAAATCATAACTCTAAAAAATTAGCTACATTTATTAAAATATTGTCACTTATTTACCAAATTATTTTTAGAAATAGCTTCAAAGGAGCACTTTTATCTCCATACTTATTAGTAAACTAAAACGATGAAAAAAATTACTTTCTTTTTTTTATTATCGCTATTTTTAATAGTGAATTATACTTCTGCTCAAGAAAATGGCAATCATGAAGTAGAACTTTTTGGCAAAAAACAAATCTTAAAAAATGGTGGTATTATAAGATGCGCCAGCACTGAATATGAAGTCTATTTAAAATCGAAAAATCCAAATAGATTCTCTACAAATGATTTTGAAAAATGGATTGCTCCAAAAATTATTCTCGAAAAAAAGAAAAAAGAAAATGAATCAAAAGGGTTAAGAACAATGGCCGTTATAACAATCCCTGTAGTGGTTCATATCATTCATAACGGTGATGTTTTAGGTAAAGATGAGAACATATTTGACGAACAAATACTATCTCAAATTCAAGTTTTAAATGAAGATTACAGAAAGAAAATAAATACACCAGGCTTTAACACCAATCCCGTAGGAGCTGATACAGAAATCGAATTTGCTCTTGCAAGAAGAGATCCAGCGGGAGTTCTGACTAATGGAATAAATCGAGTAAACTTAGGCAAAGAAAGCTGGCTCACTAGTGAAATTGATGCTGAAGTAAAACCAAAAACACAATGGAATCCTGAAAAATACCTAAATATTTGGGTAGTAAAACTCAGTAGTACCGAAGTTTTGGGATATGCCCAATTTCCAAGTGCATCAGGACTTAACGGTTTAGATGCAGACGAGGGAGATGCTGTTACAGACGGTGTAGTTATAGGTTATTCCTATTTTGGCTCATCAACCTATTTCCCTGCAGGAACCTACAGTAATTTTTATGACAAAGGAAGAACCACATCACATGAAATAGGCCATTGGTTAGGATTAAGGCATATATGGGGAGATGGCGATTGTACTGTTGATGATTTTTGTCTTGACACACCTAATTCAGGACAATCTAATGAAGGCTGCCCAACAAACGTAGATTCATGCCCCTCATCTCCTGGATTAGATATGGTAGAAAACTATATGGATTATACCGATGATGCCTGCATGAATATTTTTACTAATGATCAGAAAACTCGTATGTTGACAGTAATCAATAATTCAACTAGAAGAGCAGTGTTAAAAACCTCGGATGCGCTAATGCCAGGAACTGTTTTTGTAAATGATGCTGCTATTACAATTTCAAACTTAAATATTTCTGCCTGTAGTAAAACTTTTGCACCCACTATAAAAATTGTGAATAAAGGGAGTGCGCCATTAACTAAAGCAACAATCAATTACGGAATAGATTCCTTAACTTCAAGAACTTACAATTGGACAGGTAATCTAGCAAATAATGAAGCTCAAGAAATTACTTTAAATAACTTAACTACGACTGAAGGAAATCATACATTCACCGCTTTGATTGGAAATGTTAATACAACTACGGATCAAAACATAGGAAACAACAGTAATATCGTAAACTTTGACATTACTAAAAACTACTCTTCTACTATTGTAAACTTAGCTTTACAATTAGACGAATATGGCTCTGAGACAACTTGGAAACTTACTGATGCTAATGGAAATATTCTATATCAAGGTGGTCCATATAGAGATACTGCGACTATTCCGGCTCCTATAAACACTTCATTCAATCTTGCTAATAACAGTTGTTACACTTTTACAATATTTGATAGTGAACAGGATGGGTTTTGCTGCCAATACGGAAATGGCTCTTACACATTATCGACACATACAAACGAAATTATTGCTACCGGTGGAAAATTTACAGATCAAAAAGCAAACTCCTTTATAATTGGAAAATTAGCCACAGATCTTTTAACTGATTTAAATGTTGCATATCTCTATCCTAATCCGGCATCAAATATATTAAACATCGTTTCAGAAAACAAACAATCAACTCCAGACAGTTATACATTGATCAATATTTTAGGTCAGATTATAAAGTCAAAAAAAATTGAAAGAAAAGAAGACTTCCAGATAAATATTTCTAACTTATCCCAAGGTGTTTATTTTTTAAAATTATCAAAAAACGATTCTGAAATAAAAACCCTTCGATTCCTAAAGCAATAAAATAGATTGCCAACAACTAAAAAAGGATTGAAGTTTTCAATCCTTTTTTAGTTATATCAATTGGATATCTTAAATTTGCGCTTTATAAAACACTTACTTTGAAGATTTTTCATTCTATAAACGATTTCAGGTCCACAAAAAAAACAATTATAACGTTAGGCACCTTTGACGGCGTTCATATTGGTCATAAAAAAATTCTAGAAAAAGTTCTTCAAAACACTGGTGATGGACAATACGAAAGCTTAGTTCTAACATTTTTCCCGCATCCCAGAATGATTCTAAAAGAGGATTCTGATATGAAATTACTTAATACCATAGATGAAAAAATAGATTTACTCGACAAAATTGGTATACAAAATCTGGTTATCCATCCATTTGATGAAAAATTCTCGAGATTAACCGCCGAAGAATTTGTAAAAACAATTCTTGTAGATCGATTTCAGGTTCAAAAAATAATTATTGGTTACGATCATCGATTTGGAAGAAATCGAACTGCAAATATTAATGATCTAATTGCTTTTGGAGAACAATATGATTTTGAAGTAGAACAAATTTCCGTTCAGGAAATCAACGAAATTTCAGTAAGTTCTACAAAAATTAGAAATGCATTGTTAGAAGGAAACATGACCTTGGCTAATGATTATTTAGGGTATAATTATTTCCTAACAGGAGAAGTTGTCAAAGGAAAACAACTAGGAAGAACCATCAATTTTCCAACGGCTAACTTAAAAATTCAAGAAAAATACAAACTGATTCCACAAAACGGAGTGTACATTGTAAAAAGTGTCATTAATGAACAAACAGTTTTTGGGATGATGAACATAGGGTTTAACCCCACAGTTAATGGCCAAAATCAGACGATTGAAATCCATTATTTTGATTTTGATGCTGATTTATACCATCAAAAAATTAGGGTTTCCATACTACAAAGAATCCGTTCTGAACAAAAATTCGAATCGGTTAATTTGCTAAAAGCTCAACTTGAGACTGACAAACAAATGGCAATCAGCTATTTAAATCATTTATAAATAAGCATTTGATCTCATTTTTTTAAGACATACCATTCTCTTTTTTATGTAATTTTGAGTGTAATTAATTATTTATCAAGTAATTATAACTCAAATTTTAAAAAATAGACCTATGAAAATATCTAAAGAATTAGTTAATGGATTCATTATAGTATTAGGAATTGGACTTTATTTCTTATTGATGCAACTTTTGGGTTTGGGAGATATTTATTTGTTACGTGTTTTCAATGTTTTATTTATTTTTTATGGAACTAATCGAACACTCAAATCAAATTATGACGAAGGAAATGTAACTCTCGCTTCTAATTCAGTTTCTGCATTTTCAACAGCAGCCGCTGGGGTAATTTTAAGTATCATTTCTTTGATTACTTACAGTTACATGAGAGGTGGAGAAGTTTATATCGCTACATTATCTAAAACATTCTTGTTTGCTGGAAATCCATCAATAATGACTTATTCTATATCATTGCTTTTTGAAGGCCTTAGTTCTGCCGTGATCGTAACATTTATATTATTACTGCTTTGGGATAGCAAATTTAAAACATACAAGCGAGGCTCTAAATTATAAAATAAAGATTCGATGTTTATATTGATACGCTGTTATT
>RRZT011905769.1_pt1 | contig 20190 bp, 13 predicted proteins | sample 2165551 | NCBI WGS metagenome assembly RRZT01 (sample SAMN10456910, study PRJNA506462) | wastewater metagenome | biome: wastewater; feature: sludge; material: wastewater sludge; isolation source: wastewater sludge with Escherichia coli K12::gfp cells carrying plasmid... | place: USA: Moscow, Idaho... | reverse complement strand
GTGATGGTGTTGTGCGGTTCGCCCTCGGTCTCCGCAAAAACAAACGCATCCTCGTCTGTATAGTCACGCCACGCAGCAAGGATTCGATCTGCCAGCTCAAGAAGCCGGCCACGGTCGGCACTGGAGAGCCGCACCACGGACATCGGCCAGCGGACGATACCTGCGGCAACGTCGTCGAATCCAGCGAATGATACTGGACGTTCAATCTCCGCGCGTGCCATGGCGAACTCGAAGTGGCCACCTTGGAAATGGTCGTGGGCAAGAATTGAGCCGCCCACGATGGGGAGATCCGCATTTGAGCCCACGAAGTAGTGGGGGAATTGCTGCACGAAATCGAGGAGCTTGGCGAAGCAGGCGCGGTCGATCTTCATCGGGGTGTGCTGCTCGTTGAAGACGATGCAGTGCTCGTTGTAGTACACATAGGGCGAGTACTGCAGGAACCACGGGCTCTCGTTGATCGTCAGCGGAACAATACGATGGTTCTGCCGCGCGGGGTGATTGACCCGGCCGGCATAGCCCTCGTTCTCGCAGCACAGAAGACACTGTGGGTAGTCGCCCGCGGGCAGCTCACGTGCCGCCGCGATCGCCTTGGGATCTTTCTCTGGCTTTGAGAGATTAATGGTGATGTCGAGTTCACCGTAGTCCGTGGCGCTCGTCCACCGCACATCCTTAGCCATGCGGTCGCGGCGGATGTAGTTGGTATCCTGGCTGAATTCGTAATACCAGTCGGTTGCGGCCAACGGGGACTCGTTGTACAGCTCCCAGAACCTTGCCCGTACCTCGCGGGGAGCCGGGGTAAGGCGTCCCATGAGCATGGTGTCGAAGAGGTCACGATACACCACCGAGTCATGGGCGAGAATGCCACGGGCATGAGCGTCGGTGAGAAGATCGTCGAGAATATCCGCGAGCGGTCTGTTAGTTTCTGGGGCACTATCAGCATCATGACCGTAGCTGTCCAGCCCTACGGCTTCCAACACGGTATTGATGGCCCAGATTCTGTCCGAGGGCGTGATGAGGCCGGTTCTTTCGGCGTACCGCACCACATCCGCAATCGCATCGCGTCCGCTTGTTGTTTCCTGTGATGTGCTCGTCATACTCACTTCGTCTCCTTGTATCCGTGTGGATGACCCTGATGCCATGTCCATGCGCTGGAGATGATGGCTTGGACATCATCGAGTTCAGGTTTCCAGCCGAGAACTCGGCGCGCCTTCTCCGAGGCCGCAATGAGCTGGGCTGGATCGCCGGCGCGGCGCGGCGACACCTTGACGGGGATGGGATGGCCGGTGACCTTGCGGGCCACTTCGATCATCTCGTTGACCGTAAAGCCCTGGCCGCTGCCAAGGTTGAAGACGTCGCTTTCGCCGCCTGCAATGAGATAGTCGATGGCCTTGATGTGTGCTTGCGCCAGATCTGACACGTGGATGTAGTCACGGATGCACGTGCCGTCCTTGGTGGGGTAGTCGTTTCCGAATACGCCGATAAATTCGCGCTGCCCGTTGGGGACTTGAAGGATGAGTGGGATGAGGTGGGTTTCAGGGCCGTGTGCCTCGCCGATGGTACCCGACTCGTGCGCTCCGGCCGCGTTGAAGTAGCGCAGCGCCACAGATTTGAGGCCGTGTGCCTGGCCCACCCAGCCCATCATCTTCTCCATGGTGAGCTTCGTTTCCCCGTAGCAGTTCGTGGGCTGCGTGCGGTCGGATTCCATGATCGGGATACTCTCGGGCTCTCCGTAGGTGGCTGCCGTTGAGGAGAAGACGATGTTGTTGATGCCGTGTGCGACCATGGCCTGCAACAACACAATGGTGCCGCCAACGTTGTTGTCGTAGTACTTGAGTGGATCCGTCATGGACTCACCCACCTGCGACGACGCAGCAAAATGAATCACTCCATCGATCTGTTCCTTCTCAAAGACACTGTCGAGTGCTGCACGGTCACGAATATCAGCCTCGTAAAAACGTGCCTTGGGGTGGACGGCCTGCTTGAATCCGGTGAGCAGGTTGTCGATCACAACGACGTCCCGTCCGGTATCAATCAACTCATGGACGGTGTGCGAGCCAATGTATCCCGCACCGCCCAGTACCAAAATTGCCATGGGTTCCTCTTCCCTGTCTTGCTAGCGGTTCAGTGTGTGGGAGAACCGGTAACGATTCTTAGACGACGACAGCTCCGCCCATCGGACGAACGCGGACCGTGTGGCAGGTCCCTTTCCCAAGTACGCGTTCGATCGCAGCGGTAAACTTTTCCTGCATTGATAAGGGCACATACGCCTGGATGGTTCCAGCGAAGCCTCCGCCGTGGACACGGACTGCGCCTTGCCCGCCAAGGACGTGTTGTGCGAGTGAAATGGCGACGACGACGGCCTGCTGCTGTGGAGTTTTTGTTGCGTAAAGATTCTGTAACTGCACCGCGGATGAAAGGCCGGACTGTTCCACCATGCCCAGGTAGTCATCAAATCGATGTTCCTTGAGGGCTGAGACTTGCTCGGGAACTCGGGCATTGTCGCCGAAGAAGTGGATGGCCCGGAGCACAGCTCGATCACCCACCTGCTCACGTAGCGCGGAGAGGCTTTCCCAGAAGTACGCTTCGTCCACATCACGCAAGAACTGCTTATCGAAGAAGGACGCTGCGGCACGCATTTCGGCGGGAACGGAGGCGTATTCATCGGTGAGATCCGCATGATCGCCGCCCGACTCGATGATGCACATGACGTGCCCGTATTCATCTAGATCAAGATTAATTGCCTCAACGATTGGCTCCGACGGATCGGCAAAATCGATGCTGATCACACCACCAATCGAACACGCCATCTGGTCAAGAAGCCCGCAGGGCTTTCCAAAGTACTGCGATTCAGCGAATTGGCCAATTTGTGCCAGCTCAACGGGGGAGACGGCATCACCGCAAGAAAAGTGATTGAGGATGACTCCGACGAGGATCTCGTAGGCGGCTGAAGATGAAAGCCCCGCCCCACCGGGAACGGTGGAGGACACGCTGGCCGAGAAGCCGGTGAGCTGGTGGCCACGCTCGTAGAGTGCGGCAGCCACACCACGAACCAGCGCTGCCGAGGTGCCTTCCTCCCGAGGCTTGCGTTCCAGGTCGTCGAGGTTAACAGCTACTTCCGGATAACCCTGGGACGCAATTCGAATCCAACGGGAATCATTCGGGCTGGCACAGGCCACCATATCCATGGTCACGGCACCCGCGAGAACCCGTCCATGCTGATGGTCGGTATGATTACCACCCATCTCGGTGCGGCCGGGGGCAGTAAAAAGAGAGACATCTCCCTGACCAAATCTGCTCGTATAGTCCTCGATGACGGCAGCAAATCTCGTGCGAGCACTGCTCACATCACCGGGGTGAGCGCCATAGATCTTGACTAGTTGGGGATCGAGACCGCCACTACTCAATTCGGTCGTGAGTACTTCGAGCTGCATCTTGTTACCTGCCTCATTGCATGCATCGTGATCGATGGAGAATTACGCATTTAGTTTCATGGCAACACAATATCGTGATCATGACGTGTGGTGCGTATGGCCCCTACGCTACCCCATCCAACCAGCAAAAAGAACGTATTAAAAGGATATGGGATCGCATTGACGAAGACACGTTGTGACGATACTGTTTGCGTTATCAGACTGCGATGCGAAAGCGCGTTCTAGTCAGAGGGGGTTGGGCAACCACCGTCCACTCTCCGTCCTGAGGAGGTTCCCTGCAACGTTGAGGGAGCTGTTCGGGTCCACAATTGATCCACCACACCATGAATACCCACGGTCTTAACCTGTAGGTATGTCTCTCTAGTGAACGAGGCGTGCCTCAAGCAGGAGTACACATGATTTTGTTACCGTCCCTTTTACCCATGAACCTGGCGAGTGAAGAGAGCACCCTCTTCAATGCTCACGTGTTTGATTACGTTCCCATTCTTATTTACTTCTCCTTCGTGATTGGCGTTGGCTTCATCATGAAGAAGAAGGCTGCGAGCGCTGACGGCTTCCTCACCGGTGGCCGTTCTATTCCCGCCTGGGTCACCGGAATCGCCTTTGTTTCCGCCAACCTTGGCGCGGTGGAAATCATGGGAATGTCGGCCAATGGTGCCCAATATGGCATGCCCACGTTCCACTACTTCTGGGTTGGCGCCATTCCTGCAATGCTTTTCCTTGGCATTGTCATGATGCCCTTCTATTACGGCTCCAAGGTCCGTTCTGTTCCCGAGTTCATGTACAAGCGTTACGGGAAGACTGCCCATCTCATCAACTCATGGAGCTTTGCTCTTGCTCAGCTCCTCATTGCCGGTATCAATCTCTTCCTTCTGGGAAAGATTATTAATTGGCTGTTGGGCTGGCCACTCTGGGTGGCACTTATCGTTGCCGCCGTTATCGTCTTTACGTACATCACGATGGGTGGGCTCTCGGCGGCTATTTACAACGAAGTTCTCCAGTTCTTCGTCATTATTGCCGCGTTGCTTCCCCTGACCCTCATCGGCCTCAATCGCGTGGGCGGATGGAGCGGACTCAAGGAGCAGATTACGTCCATCGCCGCTCAAACCGGCAGCGATCCCAACATGCAACTGCACTCGTGGCCGGGTACATTGCTCTCCGGCTTCGATTCTCCCGTGATGTCAGTTATTGGCATTGTCTTTGGTCTCGGATTCGTGTTGTCCTTCGGTTACTGGACCACCAACTTCGTTGAGGTGCAGCGCGCCATGGCATCGGAGTCAATTTCTGCTGCCCAGAAGACACCAATTATTGGAACCTTCGTCAAGATGTTTGTTCCATTCCTGGTGATCATTCCGGGCATGGTCGCTGGAGTTCTTGTCACCGAAGTGGCCACAGCAAAGGGATTGGGAGAGCACTTCGAGTACAACAACGCAATCTTGCTGCTCATGCGTGATGTACTGCCAAATGGTTTGTTGGGCCTTGCTATCACCGGTTTGCTCGCGTCCTTTATGGCGGGCATGGCGGCCAACATTTCGGCGTTCAATACCGTGTTCACCGTCGATCTCTACGAGCGTTACATCCGTCCGGGCCAATCCGACGCCCAGTACCTGCGGATGGGCAAGATCGCCACCTTCATGGCCTCGGTGATCGCTATCTTCACGGCTCTCATTGCTTCCCAGTATGAGAACCTTATGGACTACCTGCAGCAATTGTTCTCCATGTTCAACGCTCCGCTTTTCGCCACGTTCATCATCGGTATGTTCTGGAAGAAGGCAACTCCCGCAGCTGGCTGGGTGGGTCTCGCCGTCGGCACACTGAGTGCTCTGGGCATCAACATCCTCATCTGGACGGATGCTCTTAATCTGCCCGGGCAGGGTGGCGCGTTCTTGGCCGCGTCAGTTGCTTTTGTCACCGACGTCGTCGCGACAATTATCGTTTCTCAATTCACCACACCGAAGCCCGCGGCCGAACTTCGAGGATTTGTCTACTCGGAGACTCCGTTGGAAGAGCGAAGTGATCCGAAGTTGCACGAACTGCCACTTCTACGCAGGCCCATGCCGCTTGCAATTATTGCCGGCGTCGCCGTCGTCTTCCTCAACGTCGTCTTCCACTAAAGAAACGGAGAAGCACTCATGTCTTCAAAAAATCAGACAGAGCCCAAGGCCCAGCTGACGGACATCCGATTCATCATCGCATCGGCACTTGGCCTCATTGGAATCTTCCTCATCATTTGCTCCTTCGTTTTTAACGGAGCTGATGAGATGGCCAAAACCGGAGGAATCAACGCAAACCTTTGGTCCGGTCTAGGACTGTCCGCCGTCGCCCTCATCATGGGGCTGTGGTGGAAGGTCAGCCCCGGAAACTGACGTGGTTTCGCCGCGAGGCACCACATAAGTCTCGACCGGGCTCCCGGTTGTCCACCCCATCACTCCATGTTTTGCCCTTTGAGCCGTGCCATTTACACTCAATAAGGCAGCAATGTCGCCTGCACAAGCCGTGCGATGGCGAGGAAGTGATGAGGTGGGCAGTCGTGGCACAGTGGAAACGTCCGTCGATGAGCGATGTGGCCCAATTAGCCGGAGTTTCAACACAGACGGTTTCGCGTGTCATCAATGGCGAACCCTACGTCAAAGAGGATAAGCGCGAGAGCGTTCTGGAGGCCATGCACCGGCTGCATTACGTTCCGAACTCGGCCGCTAGAGCGATGAAGACAGGTAGTTTCAAGAACATTGGCGTTGTGTACCATACGCTGCATCCGGTGGGTAATCGTCTTGCCTTGGAGGGGATTGTCGAGGCGGCATCCGCGCAAAGCTATCGAACGAGTCTCATACATTGGAGCTCGCTCGTATCTCAGTCCAATCTAGACGAGAGCCAGACCGTCATGCGTTTGGGCGAAATGTCTATCGACGCAGCTATCGTTATCGTCTCCTCCTCATCCGAGTCTGGCTCGGCAACAACACGTATGGGACGGCTTCCGGTTCCCACTGTGGTTCTCGGGACAGTTGTCGCGGGTGATGTGTCGTCCGTGGGCATCGATCAGGCCACTGGAACCGAGGCTGCCGTGCAGCACCTGCTGGATCTGGGGCATGCAACAGTGCATCACATCGCCGGGCCAGCGCCCTCTATTCATTCTCAAAGCCGCCACCACGCCTGGCGGGGGACACTGGAAAGAAACTCGCGTGCGGTTCCCAAGGTGGCGCGTGGAGATTGGTCGCCCACCTCGGGTTACCTCGCGGCACGCGAACTGCTTGCGGGCGAGACTCCAACTGCGATCTTTGTAGCCAATGACCAAATGGCTCTCGGCGCTTACCGCGCGATCTTGGAGTCGGGTTTACGAATCCCTCAAGACATTTCCATCATTGGCTGCGACGACATCGACGAAGCATGCCAGTTCCCCACCCCGCTCACCACTATCAACCAACATTGGGACCGTGCCGGCCATGAGACGCTTCGCGTCGCACTCGACATGCTCCGCACCGGTTCCCCTAGCACTGTATCTATCCCGACCGAGCTTGTCATTCGCAAATCAACCGCCCCGCCGCAGCAGTCGGCGTGAGATCGCGGTGGCGTGTGGGCCATGACGTAGAAGCTCCTTGAGTTCGGGTACAACCGACAGGAGTTTCCTTATGAACATTTCAGCGTCCGGCCGCCGCATCATCCTTCGTTCTGGATCCTACGAGGCCCACATCGTTACTGTAGGAGCCGGTATTGCCCACCTTGTGCACGAGGGGCACGGCCTCATTTATTCGCACGACGACGACGGATTCGCGCCCGCTTACATGGGCAAAACTCTCATCCCATGGCCCAATAGGATAGCTGGGGGAGTGTATAAGGTGGACGGTCAGCAGCACCGGCTGCCCGTCAACGACGCCGAGCATCATGCCGCCTTACACGGTTTCATGGCCTGGGTGGAGTGGACCGTTGTTGCTGAGGAACAGACTTTTGTCGAGCTGGAATCTCTCGTCGCAGCGAGGCCTGGGTATCCGTGGACGTTACGTGCACGGGTTCGATACGAACTTAACAAAGTATCCGGCCTTCACTATGTGCTGTGGGTTGAGAATGTGGGGCGGGGGACCGCTCCGTACGGCTGCGCCTCGCACCCCTACGTTTCCTTTGATGGGGCATCGGTTGATGGATACGAGATTGTGCTACCGGCGGGCTCGGCTCTGGATGTCGACGCCGACCTCACGCCGGTTGGTTTGCGAGGGGTCAATGAGCTAGGCGTGGACTTTACGAAAGCTCGCGTGCTTGGGACAGACTCCCTTGATCACGCTTTTACGGATCTCTCCGAAGGCGCGTGGAAACTACGTGTAACGGACACCGGCTGCGGCCGCGCCGTCGTACTAACGTCTGATGCGCGATGGGTGCAGCTGTACTCGGGTGAGGAAATTGGCCGACAAGGTCTCGCGATAGAACCCATGACCTGCGCACCAAACGCTTTTAATAATGGTCTGGGGCTCATCTGGTTGGCCCCCGGCGAGGAGCACACGTTCAGCTACTCTGTCGCCGCCGTGCAGGCGTGAATGTGGAATCCACACCTCACACCCCGACAGTTCCTCACCGCTGAGTGCCGTTGCTAAGCGCATTTGAGACCCAGGTAGCGATTCCTGCTGCCGCAGCGCCGCGTGCTTGGCGCAGCGAATAACCAGTGCGCGGATGCGATCGGAGGGGAGCGAGGCCCGGTACGGAGAAGGTGTTCATTCTGGCCTCAAAGGCGTCGATTGCCCAGGGACTGTCGAAAAGTGTCAAGCATTCGCCGTCAAGAACGACGTCGTTAACGCCCATCGCTCGTCCTATGGTTGTAGCGAACGTTGCAATATTTGAGCCGAATTCGGTGAGCGCACTTCGCGAAGGTAGGTCGCCGATTTCTGCGAGGTAGGTGAGATCGGTGAGGTTGAAAGGGCGGTGTTCGTTGTCTCCAATAAGGAGCCGCCCTGAGCGAGCGCGCCCGATGACCGCCGCCTGTGTGAGTGCGCCAGCCGCGCAGCCAACGTGTCCGTACTGACAGATTCCGGTTGCCCCCGCGAGCGGTAGATGAGCGGTGGGATCATGATGGCTTGTTGGTTGGAGGAAGGACTGTATCGAATGGCTGGAATCGACACGGTGAGTATGGATGTCGTCGTCAATGGTGGAGAGAACGAATGCTTCTTCCTCCCGCCCAACGCCAAACCACTGTTCCAGAATGCGAAGTCCATCCGTGGTGCTGATGACCTGAATTGGGACACGGGGGAGATTGAGAGTACCAGTACCCTGGGCGAAGAGCTCCTGGGAAGAGGACCCTTTCGCCACAATTGTGAGGTTCTGAAGCTTGAGGGGTAAACCCGTGGGGGCGCCGGTACTGGAAGCTGGAGGTGCATCGCCTGAGGCACGTGACTTCTCACCTGGAGTGGCGGTGCTCCACCGCTGAAGCTCAGCAAGCACATCACTCGTAAGCACCGTGATTGCTTCACCGATGGCGGCGGGAGTCTGTTCGTTGAGCGGACGGGTTAAATGACACAGCACGTCCGCGCGCACATCGGTAAGCACACCGTGTAACTCCCGCGAACCCACGCTGATCCCCGCGAAGGCAAATCGGTGCGAAGGAACCTCCAGCAGCTGCGAAGGGCGCCCCATGCCAGAGCTGGAAAGCCCAGAAAGATCATCCGATAGCAATCCCGCCTCAAGCAAAGGACGCACAATGCGACTGAGCGAGGCGGGTGATAGCTGCATCTCGCGCGCCAGCCCCGCTCGGGAACTTGGGCCGAGACGAATGATGCGAGTAAGTATGGCAACTGCGGGATCGGGATTCATACGAAGGATTGTCTCTCAGTTTTCGCCAAGATGTGTCGAGTTGACCGCGGTTGTTCCTGGATATGACATCGGTCATTCCACATCATCAAACTTATGTGGAATCACCCCATGTAACTTTCGCCAACGAAGGCTTTCAGGCTAGGGTGATACCGGTGTGTCGGGAAGCCTGGTCGACGTATCATCGGCCAACCGGTCGATGACAATCGACTGGAAGGTCATACATTGTCCTCGGACGCTGCAACCAACATCTCGACCCATGGAACGCCGCACCCATCCGGCGGAAGATTGTCCCGGCTTAGCGCATGGGTCTCTCGTGAGACCTCGGGCGGCATCCTGCTTCTCATTGCCGCTGCCGCAGCACTTATCTGGGCGAACTCGCCCTGGCGATCGCAATACGCTGCCATCTCTGAGTTCCACCTCGGCCCGGAAGCACTCCATTTGAATCTCTCGATTGCTCATTGGGCGGCAGACGGACTTTTGGCGGTCTTTTTCTTTGTTGTGGGCGCGGAACTCAAGAACGAAATGGTCGTGGGCAGTTTGCGGAATATCCGTGAGGCTGCGGTGCCCGTTCTCGCGGCAGTTGGCGGTATGGTTGTGCCCGCCGTGATCTTCACAGCAGTCATCTTCATGTCAGGTGACACCGGCGCCCTGGGTGGTTGGGCGATCCCCACCGCCACTGATATTGCGTTCGCGCTGGCGGTTTTGGCCATCTTTGGAAAAGGCCTGCCCGGCGCGTTGCGAATGTTCCTCCTCACACTCGCCGTCGTCGACGATCTCCTTGCCATCATCGTTATCGCCGTCTTTTATTCCTCAGGCTTGAACTGGTGGGCGCTCATCGGAGCACTCATTGCAGCGCAATTGTTTGGAATGGTTGCGAACTCCCGGTGGCCTAAGGTGTGGCTGCTGCTGCCCCTCGCGATGGTGTCGTGGGGTCTTATGCACGCCTCGGGCGTTCATGCGACGATCGCAGGAGTTGTGCTGGGTCTGACTCTTCCCGCGCTCGCAGTCCACGGGGAAAGTCGCTCGCGAACTCACCGTTTTGTGGACGCAACGCGCCCGTTCTCCTCAGGTATTGCCCTTCCGATTTTCGCTTTCTTCTCAGCCGGTGTGACGGTTATTAGCGATGAAGGTCAGGGCGGAGTCTTAACACAGCCGGTCGTTCTTGCTGTCGCAGGAAGCTTGGTTCTCGGCAAGTTGATTGGTGTTTTAGGAACCACGGCGCTTGTGGTGAGATTGACTCCACTTCAGTTGTCTACGGACATCACCGTTCGGGCACTGTTACCGGTGGGATTCCTAACCGGCATTGGATTTACGGTGTCGTTGCTCATTGCTGAACTATCCTTCACCGACCCCACCTATACGGCAGGGGCAAAGATCGCTGTGCTCATTGGCACTTTGACGTCGGCAATCTTAGCTGCGATCGTGTTGCGGCTGGATGTACGACGACGAGAGTGATTCTGCGTTGAGGTTTACTTGGCGTCAGCCAGCTTCTCCACCCAGCCCATCGCGCCCGCACTTTGCACGGAGAGGCTCGCCAACTGGGCCGCCGCAGCGAGCGAAGAAAGTTCATCCTGACCCGCTCCCAATGCGGCAACGAAAGCACCGTGGATGACGTCGCCCGCGCCAAGGGTATCGACGATGTGCTCGGCGGGAACTTCTTGGATCGGCAGTGAGTACAACTTGTGATCCAGGATGGCCTCGATCGATCCACCGCCATGGGTACGCGCCGCAAACCTCGGGCCTGCTCCAATAAGACTCTCCAGAAGCTGATCATCGGGAACTCCTGGCAAGTGAAAGTCCGCGGAGACAATGGCGTGCGTGACGTGCTTGATGAGTGATTCTAAGCCGGGCTTGTAGGACCCGCCGTCAAGTACCACGGGAATCCCCCTGCTCTCCGCCGTGCGCGCTAACGCAATCTGCACGTCCATGAGGTGCCCATCCACCAGGAGCGCCGTGGCGCCATCGAGAATAGTGGGTTCGGGGAACCCATGCTTGCGGGCCGTGTTGTTCGAGGAAATAACGGACCGGTTGCCTTGCGGATCGATGGCGACGGCGGAGATGGCCGGGTCGCCGTCGTCAGCGAGATCGACGACGTGGACGTGGGACTCGCGCAGCCATTCACGGGCCAAAGTGCCGAACACTCCCGGGCCGATAGGGGACACAAGAGTGGGGAAGGCGCCGAGCGCGCCAGCCGTGCGGGCAGCATTGGCCGCGGGACCTCCCACGTCCAACAACGCCGAGGTGGAGACGACCTTCTCGTTAGCGGCCGGCACGGCTTCCACGGTCTGAATGAGGTCCACGACGGTCAATCCACAAAACACGGTGCGCATGGGTCCAAGCCTACGGCCTCTTCAGCGGATACGGCAGCTCATCAAGATAACCTTGCCGCCGCGCGAGAGCGTGAGACTGCCCGCACCTGCGCGGGCGGAACCAAAATGCGTCGGAGACACCCACTAGAATGACTCGTGGCACCCGTGTGAAGTCGACTCACACGGGCGATGAATTCACGAAAGGCACACATGTCTGAGGAAGCCGGAAAGCTGAGCCCCCTCGATGAGGCTGGGATCGCTGCCGCTGTCGAGGCTGCCAAGGCGGCATTCGACGCAGCGGGCACACTCGAAGAACTGAAAGAAGCGCGCCTCGCCCACAGTGGTGACAACGCGCCTATTACTCACGCCAATACCCTCATTCGCGGGCTGGATAAGTCCGAGAAGCCGGTGGCGGGTCGCCTCATGGGAGCAGCCCGCAAGGCTATTCAGGGAGCGTTGGCTGCGGCCACGCAGCGCTTGGAAGAAGAAGCCGAGGCGCGTGCTATCGCTGAGGAGAAGGTGGACGTCACTCTCCCGAGCCGCCGGAATCCGCAGGGCGCTCGCCACCCGTTGACGGTTCTCATGGAGGATGTTGCAGATTTCTTCGTGGGTCTTGGCTGGGATATAGCTGAAGGTCCCGAGGTGGAGCACGAGTGGTTCAACTTCGATGCACTGAACTTCGGCCCAGATCATCCGGCGCGTCAGATGCAGGACACCTTCTACGTCGAGGGTGTCGAGACCGTGGGAGCCACGGGCGAAGGCGCGGGCGTGGACGCCCAGCCTGGCCTCGTGCTGCGCACCCACACCTCGCCGGTGCAGTCACACACCATGCTGGAGCGCGGTGCGCCCCTGTACATTGCCTGCCCAGGCCGCACCTTCCGTACCGACGCGCTGGACGCCACGCATACCCCTGTGTTCCACCAGGTGGAGGGTCTCGCAGTGGACAAGGGCCTGACGATGGCCCACCTCAAGGGCACGCTGGACCACTTCGCTAAGGCGATGTTCGGCCCCGAGGCGCGCACCCGCCTGCGCCCTTCTTTCTTCCCCTTCACCGAGCCCTCGGCTGAGATGGACCTGTGGTTCCCCCAGAAGAAGGGTGGCCCCGGCTGGATCGAATGGGGCGGCTGCGGCATGGTCAACCCCGAGGTGCTACGTAACGCGGGCATCGATCCCGAGGTCTACTCCGGTTTCGCTTTTGGCATGGGTATTGAGCGCACGCTCATGCTGCGCCACGGCATCGCGGATATGCGCGACATGGTCGAAGGCGATGTTCGTTTCTCACTTCAGTTCGGAACCACCGGAAGGGGTAACTGAGATGCCACTTATTCCGATTGAATGGCTCGCCAGCCACGTAGAGGTCCCCGCCGATCTGACTCCCGAGCAGCTCGCCGCTGATCTGGTACGCGTTGGCCTGGAGGAAGAGGCGATTCACGAGGCGGAGGTGACCGGCCCCGTCGTCGTCGGTAAGGTGCTGACCCTCGAAGCCAAGGAACAGTCCAACGGCAAGGTCATCAACTACTGCCGCGTAGACGTGGGCGAGCACAATGACGCCCCCGGTACCGGCAAGGAACCGAGCGAGCTGGCCTCCCGCGGCATCGTCTGTGGCGCTCACAATTTCGAGGCGGGGGATTACGTTGTGGTCTCGCTGCCCGGCGCCGTGCTGCCCGGCGGATTCGCCATCGCCACCCGCAAGACGTACGGCCACTTCTCCGACGGCATGATCTGCTCCGCCCGTGAATTGGGCATTGGGCAGGATCACGCCGGCATCATCGTGCTGGCCACCAAGGACGACGCCGACGCCATCGCCGCACTTCCGCCTGTGGGCACCGACGCGCTGCCGCTTCTCGGCATCGCGGGGGAGACGTTAGAAATCAACATCACCCCGGACCGCGGCTACTGCTTCTCCATGCGTGGCGTGGCACGCGAGTACCATCACTCCACCGGTGCGGCCTTCGTTGATCCGGCTATGGAGGAGAACCTGGCGGCACCACTTCCGGTTCCGACTGCCGATGGCTTCCCGGTGCTGGTGGAGGACGACGCCCCGATTCATGGCGTGGTGGGATGCGATCGTTTCGTTACCCGTATTGTGCGTGGGGTGAATCCGCACGCGGAGTCGCCCAAGTGGATGCAGGATCGGTTGACGCAGGCGGGCATGCGCCCGATCTCGCTGGCTGTTGATGCCACGAACTACGTCATGCTGGATCTAGGCCAGCCGTTACACGCCTACGATCTGGACAAGGTCGAGGGGCCCATCGTGGTGCGCCGCGCGCGTCCGGGCGAGACTCTCGTGACACTCGACGAGGTGTCGCGTGAGCTGGGCGCAGATGATCTGCTCATCACCGACTGCGAGGGTGGGCATGCCGCGCGCGTGCTTGGACTTGCGGGCACCATGGGCGGCCTCGATACCGAGATCACCGATGGCACAGTCAACGTGCTGGTGGAAGCCGCGCACTTCGACCCCATCTCCGTGGCGCGTCAGGCTCGCCGCCACAAGCTGCCGAGCGAGGCCTCCAAGCGCTTTGAGCGCGGTGTGGATCCACGTCTGCCGGGTGTGGCCGCACAGGCGGTTGTTGATCTGCTCGTCGAGTACGGCGGGGGAGTTGCTGGGCCCGAGGTCTTCGATCTCAACGAGACGACGGCGCCCGTGGTCCAGGACTTCCCGGTGGCCGAGGTGGAGCGTCTAGCTGGTCTGCAGGTCTCTGAGAATCGCGTCAAGGAAATCCTTACGGACATCGGCTGCTTGGTCTCCGGTTCCGGTGCTGTACTCCAGGTGACACCTCCCACATGGCGCCCCGACCTCGTGGGTCCCGCCCACTTCGTCGAAGAGATCGCGCGTCTTGTGGGATACGACGAGATTCCTTCCATTCTTCCGAGCGCCCCGGCTGGCAACGGCCTCACTGTGGTGCAGCGCCAGCGCCGCGATGTGCTGCGTGCACTCGCCGAGCAGGGTTGGGTACAGGTGCTGTCCTACCCCTTCGTGTCTGCCGATACTTTTGAGAAGCAAGGTCTTCCGGCTGATGACAAGCGCCGGGTAGCGGTTAAGCTCATTAACCCGTTGCAGGATGAGGCGGGCTACCTGCGCACCTCCGTGCTCGATTCACTGCTGGCTACCGCTCAGCTCAACGTGTCGCGTGGCAACCCCGCGGTGGCGGTGTGCGAGGCGAGCCTCGTGGCCCACCCTTGCGGTATTGCTCCGGCTGTTCCCGCCGGTGTCGGTGCTCGCCCCTCAGACGAGGAACTGGCTAAGCTACACGGTGCCATTCCGAACCAGCCGCACCACATTGCCGGTGTGGCCTGTGGCCCGGTGACCCAGCCGCAGGCCGGTTTTGAGGCCATCACGTGGGACTGGCGCGACGCCGTCGAGGCCACGCTGATTATCGGCCGGACGGTTGGTCTGGACCTTGAGGTCAAGGCCGCCGAGCAGGCACCGTGGCATCCGGGACGATGCGCAGCGGTTCTTGCCGGTGGTGCGGTTGTAGGTTACGCAGGTGAACTCGCGCCAGCGGTATGCAAGGCATTTGAGCTTCCCAAGCGTTCGGTTGCCTTCGAAATTGACTCGGACGCGCTGTTCGCCGCCCGGGGTGATGTTCCGGCGCAGGTGGCACCCGTGCTCACTTACCCGGCTGCCAAGGAGGATGTGGCGCTCGTCGTGGACGAGTCCGTCACCGCCGCTGAACTGGCCGCCGTCGTTCGTCAGGCTGCTGGTGAGCTGCTCGAAGATCTACGTTTGTTTGATGTCTACGTGGGTTCGCAAGTTCCCGAGGGTAAGAAGTCGCTTGCTTTCGCGCTACGTCTGCGCGGTGATCACACGCTGACCGCCGAGGAGACAGCCGGTGTGCGCAAGCGCATCGTCAAGCAGACCCGCAAGAAATTTGGTGCTGAATTGCGTGGCTAATAGGCGGTCGCCACGTCATAGGGCCGCCAGTGGTATCCCCGAGAAGTAAACATCAGATTGGAGAGATCCTCACGTGTGAGTATGTGAGGATCTCTCCTTTAATGATCTAACATCAGGCCTCTTGAATTTCCCTCATGTTCGTACCAATAGATGGATTCTTTACGGGTTATTGGCGGGGCGAAAGGCACACTTGTCCTAGTGATTGTGAGTAGGTTTCTTTCTGCTCTCAGTGGGCCCGGTGATGGGTACGATGAAGAAGGGAAACCTCCCATGATATTCAGCGGTCGGCGTCGCATATCAGCCGTTTTTGTTGCTGTTGGACTGTCCACTCTTGGAACGATTCCCGCGTTAGCTGATGAGGGAACACCTGAGTCAGGCGAGGACGAACCATCGATCCTTGACGAGCCTTTGCTCATCACCCCGCTGAACGCGGAACAGATTTATGCCAAAGGTTCGGCAACTCCCGGTTTCACAGGACGATGGTTTGTGGAGCTGCAAGCTAAGCCAACTATTAAAGGTGGGCGTGTTGCCGCCATTGACGCTCAGCAGGATGAGTTTACAAGTGACGTGGCACAGGTAGATATCGACGTCGAGAACACGTTTGAAGACTTGTGGAACGGCGTCGTCGTCACAGCGGATGAAGCCGAGCTTGCAGAGATTGTCAAAGCAGATAACGTTAAGGCGATCTTTCCGGTGCACATCGTGGAGCGCCCGACGGAGCCTCCCGAGGTAACGGCTGAACCCTCCATGGATCATGCACGAAGCCTCACCGGAGTTGAATCGGCATACGAGGAACTTGGATTGACTGGTTCCGGCGTCAAGATTGGCATCATCGATTCTGGAATCGACATTGACCACACCGCATTTGGAGGTACCGGGGTTTCAGATACGACTGACTTTCCAAACGCCAAGGTTGTTGCCGGCTATGACTTCGTAGGCGATGATTACAATGCGGCGTACGGCATGACACCCGTGCCCGATGCTATACCTGATGATTGTATGGGGCACGGAACCCATGTGGCGGGAATTGCGGCGGGCCATGATGCCGTCTCGGGATTCCGTGGCGTTGCGCCGGAAGCCACTCTTGGGGCCTATCGGGTTTTTGGGTGCGAAGGCACGACGGATGACGAGGTCATTCTTCAGGCGATGGAACGTGCTTTTCATGATGGTATGAATGTCGTCAATTTGTCGCTTGGTTCGCCTCTTGCCTGGTCAAGCGATTATCCCACGTCCGTTGCTGCAGATAACCTTGCCAAAGCGGGAATCACCGTGGTCGCATCGCAAGGGAATGATGGAGCTCTCGGCATCTTCTCCGGCGGAGTTCCAGCCAACGCGCGTGAGGTCATTGCTGTTGGTTCGGTATTCAATGCCACCGCGGAACAATATGCTTTTGAGGTTGCGGGTGACCTTTTTGGTTATCATCCGGTACCCGGATCCTTTCACCCTCCACTATCGGGGGATCTGGACGTGGTTGCCTACCCTGAAGGCCAGAAGACTGGAGCTGTAGACCTGCCCGGCACACCCCTCAATGGCAAGGCTGTGCTGGTGTCGCGTGGTGATCCCACCTCTTACGAGCAGGCTCTTGCAGCTCAAGACGACGGCGCGGCTGCTCTCATTATCTATAACACCCAAGAGGGAACGTTCGAGAGCCACGTGTTTGGCGATAAGTGGATTGACATTCCTGTGGTGACCATTGGTCATCGTGAAGGTGCGGAGCTTGAATCCATCGTTGCTAACTCGTCGGAGCCTGTCAGGCTCAGATGGACCGATGAACTAGTGGATGTTCCTTACTTTAATGCTGGCATCGTGGTTGATTCTTCCTCGTGGGGAGTGACAGGGGACCTCGATATCAAGCCGGATGTGCTTGCTCCCGGAGGTGGGATCTACTCGACCTACCCACTCGATTCCTCATTGAATGATGGATCGGGATTTGTCACGATGAGCGGTACGTCAATGGCCGCTCCCCATGTTTCCGGCGCTGCTGCCCTGCTACTGGAGGCTAATCCCAGCCTGGATCCACCGGCGATCAAGACCGTGCTACAAAACTCAGCGGTCCCAGTGAAGTATGCGGCGGAAGGCACGAACCCCGACGAGTGGTTGGCTCCGATTGATCGGCAAGGAGGCGGCCTCATCAATATGATGCGAGCCGTCTACGGAGCTCAGCCTTCTTCGCCAATGGGGGCGAGGGTGAATCCTTCCACGATCACTCCCGCCAAAATCGATCTGCTTGATGGCGACGATATCGAAACTACCCCGTTGACTATCTCGAACTCATCCGGGAACGACGTTACCTACACCCTGTCCGTCAATGACCTAACGGCCAACAGCTACGGTCCGAATAGATATCCGCTGTATGCCCCACCCTACGATCTGCGAGGCGTTACGTCATTTTCCCAAACAGAAGTGGTGGTTCCCTCGGGGCAGTCACGAACGGTTGATGTCACCATTGGCGAGCCATTGACACACCGCGAGACGAACCAGCCTGTCGATCAAGGCGCTATGTACGGCGGCTACATCGTTGTTAACGGAAATGACGGAAGTGAATCCAGCATTCCGTTCTTTGGCGTCGTAGGTGATTATGAAACTGATCGTGGTTTCGTCGTAGCAACCAACAGGCAGGTTTACGGGTATAGGGGAGCACTGGATCTGGGCATGGATCCAGAGGCGCTCTATAGCGGACCGCTGCTTGCCGTGGATTGCCGTAGCGGCAACGAATGTATTGGTCCCTTCGAAGAGGTCACCTCGGATGACCATAGCTTCGAGGTGGTCGATGGTGATTTCCCGGTGCTCGGATACCACGTGGAGAGTCCTATTCTTGGGATGGTCCTTGAAGCTTTCCATGCCAACGAGGATGGCACAAAGGGAGCGCCGGTTGGCCAAGAGCCTGTGCTGCGATTGGGTGCCACAGGAGTAACACCAGACCTTGAATATGTAGCGTGGGATGGAACCATTCCAACCACGACCAGTTCTGGGGAGTTCCGGCACGTGGAATCTGGCCGATACGTCATTGAGCTGACCGCGGTCAAGGGCATCGGTAGCGGCATCACGACGGAAAGTTGGCTTTCGCGTCCATTTATTCTCGAGACCGGTATAGAGCCACCGGATGGCCGGACGGCTGTGTTGGACAATGGTTGGGACGGTGACAATCTCGGCCGGTGGGAACTACCTGATGCTGACGATTATGTGATGGGCGACTGGGACGGCGACGGCATAGATAGCCTGATGTGGCGCGTCGGCAACACCTACTCCTACGTCAACAACTCAGGCGACGAGCCGGTGAGTTTTCACTACGGACGTGACACTGACGCCGTCGTCGCTGGTGATTGGGATGGTGACGGCAAGGATACCTTGGCGGTACGCCGGGGTGTAGTGACCTACTACAAGAACAAACTTGCCGGAGGCGTTGCGGATAACTACTTCTATTTTGGCCGTCCCGATGACCTTCCTCTGGTTGGCGACTGGGATGGTGACGGCAAGGACACGATTGCGCTCCAGCGTGGCACAACGTTCTTTGTCAACAATTCTCTTGTGGGTGGAAACGTCAACGGTTATGCCTTCGGCGCGGAGAGTGATCGTACGTTGGCCGGTGATTGGGATGGCGACGGGCGCGACTCGTTCGCACTCGTTCGCGGCGAGACCATCGTGATCAACAATTTTCTTAACGATGACATGGCGGATACCAGACCGCTCCGTATTTCTGGCGATCGGTACATCGTGGGAGACTGGGATGGCGATGGCACAGATACACTCGGAACTATTCACCTGACAGCCACAACGTAAGATTCTGGGGTTGGCTGGTCTCCGGGACGTTGGAGGACACCCGGGTTAGCGGGCAGGTAGCGTTGTCTGTAGCAGCGAGCATCGCGTGTGGCGTCGTGACTCTGACGATGCCACACGAGAGCTCTACCAACCGATGGGGAGAATCAACATGGCAGCTGGAGAAACGAACCTGGAGATTAGCGGGGGAGCAGGAAACACGCTACCGTCGTCGGGGCGGATTCTTGTGACGGGAGCGTCACGAGGCATTGGCCGTCACATTGCGGTGGGTCTGGCTCGCCCTCGACGCACCCTGATTCTCGTGGCGCGGACGTTGGATGCGCTGGAGGACGTCGCCAGCGAGTGCGAGGACCGGGGTGCGAAGGTGTGCACAATTGCGTGTCAGCTGGAGAATCACGATCGGCTGACGCACATGCTGGACATCGTTAAGGCCGACGGCGGCGCCGATATGGCAGTCAACTGCGCCGGTATTTTCGGGGAAGAGAAGTTGCCGTGGGAGACGGATCCGGACCTGTGGTGGCAGACGCAGCTCGTCAACGTGCGCGCCCCGTACCTCATCCAGCACGCGCTGGTCCCGGGGATGCTGGAGCGCGGCGGCGGGAGAATCCTCGATCTCTCATCGGGCGCTGCCATCAAGGACCGTGACGATTCGTCAGGCTACTACGTGTCGAAAACCGCGCTCATGCGTCTGGGTGGATGTTTGCACGAAGCGGGTTATGCGCGCGGGTTGCGTGTTCTCGAGATGGCGCCGGGCGTGGTGCTCACGGATATGACACGCGACTCCCTCATGCACAAGGGTCGCACCGACTGGACCGATCCGGCCGATTCGGCTGCTATTGTTGCTGCCTTTGCCGACGGCGAGCTCGACGGACTCTCGGGCTGCCAGGTGCGCGCGGGTGCCGACTCGCTGGATGAGTTGCGGGCGCGCTCGAAGCGCGGGATTGGCGACGACGAACGGCGGCTGCGGCTGTCAGGATGGGCTGAGTAG
>RRZT010014108.1_pt1 | contig 20193 bp, 10 predicted proteins | sample 2165551 | NCBI WGS metagenome assembly RRZT01 (sample SAMN10456910, study PRJNA506462) | wastewater metagenome | biome: wastewater; feature: sludge; material: wastewater sludge; isolation source: wastewater sludge with Escherichia coli K12::gfp cells carrying plasmid... | place: USA: Moscow, Idaho... | reverse complement strand
GTCGGCCCAGGATGTCGCGAGCGTGAAGGGGCGAGGGACGACCTGAGGCCGGTTTCCGCTCACGGCGCAGGGCGCGCATTTGGAGTACCCGGGTGCGGCCGGGTAACCTGATCGAGTCGCAAAGGCGATCACCGCGGGGTGGAGCAGTTCGGTAGCTCGCTGGGCTCATAACCCAGAGGTCGCAGGTTCAAATCCTGCCCCCGCTACGCAGGTGGACCCCCTGGAGTCAACAAACTCGACTCCGGGGGGTTCGTTGTCTTCGTGGCCTCGGTGCCCGGGAATTCGACCGCTGCCCCCGGCAGGCACCTGCCCTTTCCCCGCCTCGGCTGCCCGCTGCACCGGGTGCACCTCCTGATGCACCCCGCCCCCCTGGCACCCCAATGTGGACTGGCCTTGGCCCAATGTTGCCGAACGTGGGGACCGCCGCCCCTGGTGGGGACCGCCGCCCCTGGTGGGGACCGCCGCCCCTGGTGGGGACCGCCGTGGGCCGTCTGGCGAGGACGCCGCAGCACCACCTGCCGAGAGGGAACCTATGACCACTTCTGAAGGACATCTCGTCAACCGCAAAGCCGCCGCCGCCATCGAAGGATGCTCGGTCGACACTATCAAGCGTCGAGTCAAGGACGGCCACTATCCGGGTGCTGTGCCACCGGATAAGACCGACACCGGTGAGTGGCTGATCCCAGTGAGCCAACTGCGGCAGTACGCCGGCGCCACCGTCACCACCACCGAAGGACGCGCCGCCCTGGCTGATCCCCGCCCCGTCCCACCGACACCCCCGGCGGGCAACCAGGAAGCGATCACGCTGGCGGTGCAACTGCTCGCGGTGTTGACCGGAGCCCCCCAGTGAGCCGCCCCGCTACCGGCGCCGCGATCACCGTCACCGCCGCCGGCACGTTCAAGACCAGCGTTCATCTCGGTCATGGTCGGCGCATGGCACGCAGCTTCGCGACTGAGCACAGCGCCATCCAGTGGCGGCAGGCAGCGGTGACGGCCATCGCGCACGGCCTGCCGATCCCATCGGCGGACACCTACCGAAGCCCCGCGCGACTCGAGGACGCGCCGGCGTCACCATCCCCGGCGACTGCTACACCGATCGACGCCTGCTTCGAGCGGTGGTGGAAAGACCACTTCCAGAACTCCGGGCGGTACTCCGCCAGGCGCGCCAATGACGTCCGGGCGCGCTGGCGTAACACGATCCGGCCGTTCCTGGAGCACCACCAGATCACGTCCGGGGAACAGATGACGTACGACCTGGCACGTGAACTGCTCATGCCGCTGACGGGCCGCACCGACCCCAGCAACACCCCAGGCGCTACGCAGCGCACGGACGGGACCGCTGCCAGCGGGTGGGACGATGCGACGTCGCCGATGGTCACCATCAGCCAGGCCGTCGCGCAGTTCCAGGTCGGGCGCAGCACCTTGCGGCGCTGGCGGGACGCCGGTCTGCTGCCCGGTTCCCGGCAGGTCGGCTCCGATCAGCATTGGCTGCTGCCGGTGCTGCACATCCGTCGAGAACTCGAGCTTCGCCGCGGCGCCGCGACGTGGCCACCCCGGCGCCCCCTGGGCCAGGGGACAGTGAACGATGCGTGGTTCATTCTGCGCACTGTCCTGCAGTTCGGGCGTGACGCCCTGCAGTGGTGGACGTTGTCGTTCGAGCCAACCATCGTGGAGGTGCCCAAGAGCGTCGTGCCCGAAAAGGAGAAGCCGCGACTGCTGTCCTACGAGGAGGTCGCGCGAATCGCGTCGTTCCTTCACCCCATTCACCAAATCCCGCTGTGGCTGGGGCGGCTGGCTGGACTGCGGATCTCGGAGTCGTTCGGAGTGCTGCTGCAACAGATCGTGTGGCTGGGTGACGTGCCATGCCTGGCGGTCACCCGCATGGGGGGCACGTCGTTCGCGGACTTCGACCGCCACGGAGAGATCATCCATGTCCCGGAAGTCGAGCGACTGAAGACCCGCAACTCTCGACGGATGATCCCTATGCCCCGCCACTTGGCGCGCCTCATCTTCGACGTGATCGAGATCTACTTCCCGCACGTCGTGGACATCCAGCACTCCCGCGAACGCCTCATCCCCCGCCTGCGTGGTGGCGGTGGTCAGGCGGCCTACCGCAGGGCGTTGGCGATCGCCGCTGAGAAGGCCGGCATCGACCCCCGCACGATCATGGACATCATCGAAGGGGGCCCCAACCCGCTGGTCTCGGCGCCCATCGTCACCAGCCACATGATGCGCAAGGCGTTCTCCACCGATCTGCGCCTGTTCGCGGTGGACGACTTCACCCGCCGACAGTTGATCGGCAAGGCAGCGAGTCCGGACGCGAACCAGGGCGCCTACCAGCTCGACGATCCGCAGATGAAGGCGGCCCTGGATGCCGTGGCCAAGATCCAGGCCGACCTCCAGGAGGTACTGCCGAACGGGCTCGCGATCCCGACGGCCCGCGGCTTCCAGACGCCGCCCGCGGTCAGCGACGGGCAGGGAGCTGTTGAGCGCCTGCACCGACGAGGCTGGTTGCGGTGTCATCAGGACGAGGACGGGTACCCACTGCTGTTCAGCACCGACATCGCTGTGATCGCACGAGTCTCCCTGACCACGGCCCGCCGGTGGCTTCGAAAAGGCGCCATCCCGTCGGTGGAAATCGTCGACGGCGGCCGCCGGCGCCAAGCCGCCACCCGGGCAGACGTTGAGGCGTTCCTGCTCAATCGCCACACCCAAGGACGGACCTTGGTGCAGGTGGCCGATGATCTCGGCGAGCGCCCGTCGGCCGTCCGTCAGCGGATTCGCGCGCAAGGCCTTGCCGCCATCAACATCGGGCGAGTCTTGATCGTTCCCCCCGAAACCGAGCGCATACTGCGTGTCCAGTACGAACGGTTCGACGAGCTCGAGCGGGACTGGGTGCCGCGGGCAGACGCCGCCGAGGTCGCCGGCGTGCCGGAGGCGATGGTGAGAACCTGGCTGCATTTCGGTTGGCTCACTGCCGAGGCGGGTCGAGGTAATCGTCACTACGTCGACCCCGACCAGTTGGCCGTGTTGGCGAGCAAGGCCACCAGCGCCACCAACTACCGGACCCACTGACCGCGATCATCCCTGAGCCGGTGCTGCCATGAACCGCGCCGGGTCAGGGATGAGGCGGACTTCCACGAGATCCTCAGCGCCGTAGCGTGTCGCGTACCGTTGGATGAGGTGCTGCATCCCCTCGCTTAAGACCCAATACTGGACCTTGCTGTAGCGACCGTTGCGGTAGGCGTGGAAGCGATGGAGGTAGCGGTAGCTGGCCTTTCGAGTCAGTTCGACCTCAATCGCGAGGTCGAGACCCCAACCGCCCGCCAATGCGACCGCGTCAGGATGGTGGTGTTTGCGTTCGGATGACACCACGGCGTAGCCGCCTTCGGCCCCCGCGCGGCGGAGCTCCCGTTCGGTCACGACGTCGAAGCCGGCGTTCATGTAGCGGGTGACCACGCTGCTGACCACTAGGGTGTGCAGGGAAGGGGACTCCGACTGTTCCTCTTCGCCAGCGAACTCCGGGCACACCAGCGCCGCTCCCTCAGGGGTGGTCGAGTAGAGGTTGCGGCCGTTGAGCGTGGAGACCTCCACGTAGCCGGCGTCACGCAGTTCGTTCAGGCGCTTTTGCACTCCCTGCATCCGAACCAGTTGGGTGCGGGTGATCGGCGACAGACGGGTGAAGTGCACTTGGAGTTGGCGTGCATCCATCACGCCCAGCAACGTCAGCAGGGTCAGGATTCGTCGATCGCGATCTGTCAGACGTACCGCTCGCCTGGGCTTCGGCTCGACCTCCTCGCCGGGGACGATCAGTCCGCTGGCATCACTGGTGCCAGCGTCGCGGTCCCGGGACGGATACGGCTGCTCCGGCTGGTTCAGCGGCCCCGACACCGGCAGGCGACGCGGCGGCTCTTCCTGATCAGGTTCCTCGCTGGACATGGCAACTCCTTCCTGCGGCCGTCAGGCGGCCAGGCTTCCCGCGAGAACAACACCGCCTTGGGGGAGTCGTTCTCCTTGTCAGAGGGGTGGTAGCGGATGAGGAATTCAACGGGGGGCAACGGGTTGGGGAGGCGGTTGTCCCTACTCTCGTGCCAGTACCTTCTGAGCGCGCACGCTGACGCCCGCACGGTTGACTAACCCACACTCCGGCTAGTGCCGATCATGCTCACCCTCCGCCTTTGCGCGTCCATCCCCCCGCGCTGGTTTCCCAGGTTCAGTGACACTCCAGCGGGGTGAGGCGGGGTGGTGCCGGCCGGTGGAGCTAGGCGACACGCGCTCGGACTCGTACCCGGAGCGAACGGAACTGCAGCATTGTGTCGCCCTGCTTGGCTACCGTTGGACTGCGGTCAGTCAACTGCCGCAATGAGAGGTAGGGGGCGCACGGCGTGGCAGGCAACCAGGACGAGATCGTTTACCACCCCGGGCGACCCCAAGCGGCCGCCAGTGCCGCCCCCACCCCCACGGCTGCGCAACGGATAGACCACGTACACAGGGCGGGGGTGAGTCGGTGACCAATACCCCGCCAGGCGTCCACGCCTGGACCGCGCGTGATTCCCTTGCGCATTTGAGAAAGCTTGTGTCGGCCCCTACCCCTAGCCTTGAGGGGTGCCAACAGCACTGCACTAGAGGGTGTCTCGAGTCCATGACGTGGCATCTCAACCGAAGGGGGGTGGTCGCGACATGCCAAACACCGAAGATCAACAGGGTCGCCTTGTCCTAAGCTCCCTGCGTACTACCGCCAGCCACACCATCGGCGTTCCACACCTCGTCGAGCTCCTCCGGGCCGTGCCAGCCGACGCCACCCACGAGATCTATCGAAGCGCCGTAGTTGACGAAAACCTGCTCGGTCGCCCGACACAAGTCGGTCGCGAGCGCTCATATCGCCACCTGCGGGAGCTCTACTTCCTCGATCCGTCCCGACCGGAGTTCGCCGCCCTCCGTCGCCTCTGGGAAGTCGACTCGGACGCCCAACCCTTGATCTCCGGTACCCTCGCGTTCACTCGGGACGGCATCCTTCGAGCCTCGTTCTCAGCGATTCAGCAGACGCCGCCCGGGGGGATCGTGACGTCCGGGGACCTCACGAAGGCCGTCACGGCCGTCTACGGTGTCGACCTGTCCGAGTCGACGCTCGGCAAGACCGGTCGAAACACGGGCGCGTGCTGGACCCAGACCGGGCATCTGGCAGGTCGCACCAAGAAGGTCCGCCAATCCATTGAGGCGTTCCCGGCCGCGGTCGCCTATGCCGCCTACCTCGGGCACCTCGCAGGCAGGCGCGGCGCGGCTGTCCTCGACACTCCTTGGGCTGCGCTTCTCGACCTTCCGGTTGGTGCCGGCCTCGATGCTCTGAGGCGCGCCCACACCCAGGGCCTGATCGACCTACTGGTCGCGGGCACCGTAGTTGACGTCAGTTTCCCGATGATCGACGGGATCCGTTGATGAGTCGCGTGTCGGACCTTGTGGATGCCTACGCCGCCGAGCTCAGCCTTCCGTGGCGCTCAGGCCTCTCTGGCGGCGAGCGCGTATGGATGCTCGTCTACCCGCCTGACATGGAGCGCATCATTCGGGCTGCACTGCCGAAGCTGGAGTTGGCTACGGGACAGAGTGGGCACGGCTGGGCGGTCGTCGACGTGTCGGACGAGTTGGGAACGTGGATCGCCACGCACAAGTACGCCGAGTCGTTCTTCGAGGAGCCCAGTGACTTCACGTCGGCAATCATCGACAAGTTCGAGGCGGAGTTGATCGCCAAGATCCGCGTCGAGCTCTCCGAAGCCCCAGACAACTCGGTGGTTGCGCTGGTCGGCATCGCCTCAGTCTTTCCGTTCCTACGAGCCTCGAGTGTCATCACGAAGATCCACGATGAGGCCAAGGGTCGGCTGCTGGTTCTGTTCCCGGGCTTGCACGATCCCGAGACCCATTCCTTCCGTTTGCTGGATGCTCGGGACGGCTTCAACTATCGCGCTCGCGTTATCGACCCGCAGAAGGGCATCGCGTGACCATCAACAACGACCTCTTCACTCGGCGGCCGCTGGACTTTGAGATCCCCAACGACGGTGTCACCAATGTCGACCGGCCGGACGACTCGAACCAGTGGAACGTTCTGGAGTACGAGCTCACGAGCTTTGTCTCGGAGGGCGAGTATGAGCACGGCCTGGAGCGCGTCCTGGACTCCTACATCCGGCACCGGGGAAGCACGACCCAGCCGGCGGTGTGGGTCTCGGGCTTCTACGGCAGTGGTAAGTCGCACTTGGTGCGAGTTCTCCAACACCTCTGGGCGGACACCCAACTCCCCAACGGGGCGTCGGCCCGGGGCCTGGTGAACCTTCCCCAGGGGATCAAGGACCAACTGGTCGAGCTCTCGACCCTCGGCAAGCGCGACGGCGTCCCTCCGTGGTCGGCGGCGGGTGCGCTCGACCGTAGCGGCGACACACTCAACGCTGTCTTTCTCGCCATCGTGCTCGGCTCCGCTGGCCTGCCGACACGAGTACAGCCTGCCCAAGTGGCTCTATGGCTCAGCGGGGAAGGACATTTGGGCGTGGTCCGGAGCCACGTCGAGGCCGCTGGCGGGGACTTCATCGAGGAGCTCAGCGAGTACAACCTCAGCACGCGCCTGGCGGACGCGATCCTCGCCGTCGATCCGAGCTTCGCGGCCGACGGCGCAGACGTTCGCAAGGCACTGCGCAGTCAGTTCCCACCCGAGTCCGCGCTGAACACCGCAGAGACCATCAAGCTGCTCCGCGGGGTGCTTGAGTTCGTCGGCGATGGCGCTATCCCGCCCACGCTCATTGTGCTCGACGAGGTTCAGCAGTACATCAGCGGCGACGGTGGCCGAGCGATGGAGGTCCAGAACCTCGTCGAGTCGGTGTCGCGTGAATTGGACGGACGAGTTCTCCTCGTCGCTACAGGCCAGCAGGAGTTGACCGCTGACGCGACCCTCCAGAAGATCCAGGACCGTTTCACGGTCAAGGTCGTTTTGAAGAACCAGGACGTCGATGCCGTCGTCCGGCGAGTCCTCCTCAACAAGGAACCCGCCCAACGCTCAACGTTGGAGAGCGCGCTGGCCGGCGTCGCTGGTGAGATCTCTCGTCAGCTTGTCGGAAGCAAGATCCAGCACACCGCGCAGGACGACGCCGACCTGGTCGAGGACTACCCGGTTCTTCCCAGTCGGCGTCGGTTCTGGGAGAGCGTGCTGCGGCAAGCCGACGCAGGTCGCGCAGGACAGTTGCGCTCTCAACTTCGCATCGTCCACGACGCCAACAGGCTGGTCGCCAACAAGCCCGTCGGCACGGCTGTCGGCGCCGACTACCTCTACTCCGCCAAGCACGAGGACCTCAACGGTGCTGGACTGCTGCTGAAGGAGACCCAGCGACTCATCCACGACCAGGGGCAGAAGGAGCCGCTGCGCGGCCGAGTCCTCGGCCTGATCCACCTCATCAGTTTGCTGCCGACCACACCGCCCGGAGACATCGGCGTTCGGGCCACCGTCGACCATCTCGTCGACCTTCTTGTCGAGGACCTCGGAAACGACGGCCCCGCGCTCCGCCAGGAAGTGCCCGAAGTGCTGAAGGCACTGACCGACGAGGGAGTGCTCCAACAGGACGGCGACGAGTACCGCCTCCAGACCGCCGCCGGGCGCGCTTGGGACGAGGCATTCCGCCGCCATTCGGCGCAGCTCACGGACAGTGAGATCAGCACGGAGCGCGACACTCGCCTTCGCGCCGAGGTCGATAAGGCTCTCCCTTCGAGCGTCCCTCAAGGCAAGGCGAAGGTGGCTCGCAAACTCACCCTGCACACCGACAGCGCCGCACCCAGCGCATCCGACACGATCCCGGTGTGGCTGCGCTCCGAGTGGGATGACGGCACCACCGCCAAGCAGTTCGATGACTTGGCCAAAGGACTCGGCCCGGACTCGCCTGTCGTCCTCGTGCACCTTCCGCGTGCGCAAGCCCAAGCCTTCGCTTCCGCCCTACGAAGCGAAATCGCCACCGAGCGCACCCTCGACCAGCAGGGAATCCCGCAGGACGACGAGGGCAGGCAGGCCCGTCGAGCGATGGAGACGCGCCTCAGCCGCGCCCAGGCGCAGGTCAGCGAGCACATCCGCGACATCGTGTCCAAGGCGAGCGTTCAGGTCGGCGGAGGGGCGTCACAGGCCGGCACGGCGCTGCGGGACCGGATAGAGAGTGGTGCTCAAGCGGCGGCAACGCGACTCTTCAGCAAATTCGGCGATGCCGACGATGCGCGGTGGAGCCAAGTGATCGACCGGATCAAGAAGGGGTCCGGAGCCGACGCACTCAAGCAGGTCGGGTACGACGCGGACCCCGAGCAGCATCCCGTGGTCAAGGAAGTCCTCGGCCGCATCAGTGGTGCAGGCACTCCTGCGAGCGACGTCGAGAAGGGACTCTTGTCCGCGCCCTTCGGCTGGCCCCGCGACGCCCTCATGGGCGCCATCGGAGTACTGCTCGACACCGGGGTGGTGCGGGCGACCATCAACGGCTCTGACGCCTCGACCGACAAGGTCCTGTCACAGTCCCGACTTGGTACCGTCCACCTGCGCCGCGAGTCGACCGTCCTAAAGACCAAAGAGAAGCTTGAGGCTCGCAGCCTGCTGAGCAAGCTTGGCGTCACCGTCGACAACGACTCCCTGGTCCCCGGCTCCGAACAAGCGGTTACGGCCCTCGCGCAGAAGGCTGCTGCCATCGGAGGGCCCGCACCACTGCCCGACATCGCACTCCCGTCGGGCATCGAGCAGGTGAAGACGGCATCGGGCAACGATCGAGTCCACGCGTTGTTGGCAGCCAAGGACGAGCTGACGGATTTCTCTGAGCGGCTCGACTCCTTGGAGAAGCGACGTCAGCCACGGATCGAGGCGCTCTCCACAGCGCGTGCCTTGGCGACAGCCGCCGCGGGTCTTGACGCTGCCTCTGAGGCATGTGCTCGGCTTGAAGCGTTCGAGCAGACCCGCGAGCTTCTTGCCGACAACGACCAGATCGGCCCGATTGTCACCGATCTTGCCAGCGTTGTCCGAGAGTCCGTGACGACTGCGGCCGACACGTTGGAGTCGGCCCGCAAGGCGGCGGTGGACGGTCTCGCAAACCACAGCGCATGGACGGCACTAGCCACGGATGTGCAGGCGCGGCTCCTCGGCGAGAACAAGCTGTCGCCCGAAGCCAAGCCTGCGCTCGGCGACGCAGGGGCTGTGGTTGCGGCAGTCCAGGCCCGGCCCCTCTCATCCTGGGGTGCTGAGGTCGATGCCGTGCCGGCCCGAGCGGCGAAGGCCCTTGAAGCTGCCGTGCGTTTCACCGCGCCGAAGGCGGGCACTGTCACGCTACCGACGGCGACCATCAGCAGCGCAGACGAGGTCGAGGCTTACCTCTCCGATCTGCGGACGAGGCTCACGGAGGCTCTCGCAGACCACGACACCGTGGTGGTGAAGGGTTGATGGGAGTCGTCCTCAACGCCGACCAGCGACGTCATCTTGACGGCGCGGTGCAGCGCGCACGGACGGCTTCTGAGTTGGCGGCAACTGATGCGCTCCGCGCGCTCGCTGTCGCCGAGCCGAGCCGGCCGGCCTACCTCAGCGACACCGACAATGCCCTACGCCTGGCCCTGCGCGAACAAGCCCGCCAACTCGGCGACAACACCGCATCCAGCGGTGCTGACCTCACCAATCTCATTCGCGAGGTTGCTTACGAGCAGTGGCACCGCCTCCTGTTCGCGAGGTTCCTCGAAGCCAACGGCCTCCTGCGCCATCCTGAGTTCCGTGACACGGCGTTGACCCTCCAAGACTGTTCAGACCTGGCCGACGAGTTGGACGAGCCAGACGGATGGTCGGTCGCTGCCCGGTTCGCGGCAGAGATCCTGCCGGGCGTCTTCCGGCTGGACGACCCGGCAGTCCAGGTTCGCTTGGCAACCGAGCACCGTCTCGAACTGGAGAAGATCCTCCTCAGCCTTCCGGGAGAGGTGTTCGAGACCGAGGACGCGTTGGGTTGGGTGTACCAGTTCTGGCAGACAGCCGAAAAGAAGCGGGTCAAGGAATCTGGAGTCAAGATCGGCGGCGCCGACCTGTCGCCGGTCACCCAACTCTTCACCGAGAACTATATGGTCCGCTTCCTGCTGGAGAACTCTCTCGGAGCATGGTGGGCTGCCCGTCATCCGGACTCGCCGTTGATCGACGGCTGGGAGTACCTACGGCGTCTTGACGACGGCACGCCAGCCGCCGGGACATTCGACGAATGGCCAGCTACCGCTTCTGAAGTGACCGTGATGGACCCGTGTTGTGGCTCGGGACACTTCCTTGTCGCCATGTTCGGGATGCTCTGGCGGATGCGCGCGGAGGAGGAGGGCTTGTCTCCGGCGGACGCGCAAGACGCCGTCCTTCGAGACAATCTCCACGGACTCGAACTCGACCCCCGGTGTACTCAGATCGCGACGTTCAACGTGGCGCTCGAAGCCTGGAAGCAGGGTGGGTTCCGTGACCTTCCTGCGCCGCAGGTTGCTTGCTCAGGAGTACCGGTTCGTGCGGCTCGAAGCGAGTGGGAGTCACTTGCCGGAGGCAATGACGAGCTACGGACAGTGATGGCGAGTCTCCATGCGACGTTCCGAAGCGCTGACTCCTTGGGCTCCCTCATATCGCCGCGGCCATTGGTTGTCGAGGGAACCCTGTTCGACAGGGATCTCAACTCAGCGACTGCATGGGAATCAGTTCGGGTGGCCCTTGCGAGGGCATTCCACGCCGAGCAATCCGCCTCGCCGGTGCTCGGCCTCGCCGGTGATGACGTACTTCATGCGGCTGGCTTGCTTGCCGGGAGATACACACTTGTTGCGACCAACCCACCCTTCCTCCAGCGCAATTTCATGGATGATGTGCTCGCTCGGTTCGTTGATGACTCCTTCCCCGAGTCCAAGGCCGACTTGGCGGCTTGCTTTGTCGAGCGGTGCCGAACCCTGACACACCCCGGCGGAGCGTTCGCCTTGGTCTCGCCGCAGGGCTGGACCCAACTGGGCAAGTTCAAGGCCATGAGACGGACGCTGCTATCTGAAGCCCGACTTCGGCTTGCTGCGCGACTTGGTGCTGGCGCCTTTCGGCAGATCTCGGGAGAGGTGGTGAAGGTCGTCCTGACCGTCGCCGAGAGCCGCGCGAGCGTTGGCACTGATCCACTCTGCGGAGTATTGGCGCACAGGGAGCGTGGGCCGGAACTGAAGGCAACTGCCCTCCGAAGTGGGGATTTGGCCCGCACCACCATTCAGGAGCAACGGTCGAACCCCGACTCCCGGCTCACGTTGACGCGGATCGACCAAGCTCGTCTGCTTGAGGGTTCCGCACGCGGATTCGCGGGTATCCAGACAGGTGATTACGCCCGATTCGGACGACTGTTCTGGGAGGTCCCGCTACCCGACGTGCGCTGGGCACGTCAACAAAGCACGGTGAACTCCACGACTCCTTATGGTGGCCGTGAGCACATGCTGCTCTGGGAGAACGGGGAGGGAGCACTTCACGAGTACGTCGCGGAGCGACTCGGAGAATGGGGCACTGGTGCATGGATTCGTGGCCAGGACGCTTGGGGCAAGCGCGGTGTCGCTGTGTCCCAGATGGGCTCACTGCCCGTAACGCTCTACACGGGCGAGTTGACAGACACCAATGCAGCCATCGTTCTGCCGCAAGACCCTAAGGACCTACCTGCACTGTGGGCGTATTGCTCAAGCGAGGAGTTTTCGGCGAACGTTCGGGACATTGACGACAGCCTGAAGGTAACCAACAGCACATTGGTCAAGGTCGAATTTGACCGCGAGCGGTGGGAAAGGGTTGCAGACGAAGCTGGTCCGTTGCCGAGCCCTGCATCCGATGATCCGACGCAGTGGTTGTTTCGGGGCGAGATCACCACATCCGGCGATCCGCTTCAGGTGGCGGTTGCTCGGTTGATCGGTTATAGGTGGCCCGACCAGCCGGCGGACGACTATGACCGCTTCGCAGACGCGGACGGGATTGCCGCCTTGCAGACGCTGCCCAACGAGCCTGACCTCGCCACCCGCCTACGCGAGCTACTTAGCGCCGCATACGGGGACCAGTGGTCGAGCACGCTGGAACGAACGCTAGTCACCGAGGCGGGTGGCAAGAACGGCCGCCTTGAGGACTGGTTGCGGGACACGTTCTTCGCGCAGCACGTCAAGGCCTTCGGCAACCGACCGTTCCTGTGGCATGTCTGGGACGGTCGCAAGGACGGATTCTCGGCAGTCGTGAACTACCACCGGCTCGACCACAAGACGCTGGAGAAGCTCACGTTCACATCCCTTGGGGCGTGGATCGAACGCCAGCGTCACGAGACCGCTGCCGGCCGGGCTGGCGCCGATGCGCGACTCGCTGCGGCCGAAGAGTTGCAGGCGAAGCTCAAGTTGATCCTTGTGGGAGCCCCGCCCTACGACGTCTACGTCCGCTGGAAGGAACTCCACGAGCAACCGATCGGCTGGAACCCGGACCTCAATGACGGCGTACGTCTCAACATCCGCCCATTCGTTGAGGCGGGAGTGTTGCGATCGAGGGTCAACGTGCATTGGAAGAAGGACCGTGGCACAAACGCCGACGGCTCCGAGCGGCTCAACGACCTTCACCCGACTCTGGAGGAGCGCCGCGAGGCCCGTCGACAAACTGAAGTGCAAGCATGAGCGCCGTTCGCGCCGTGGTGGCGCACGCCCTGCGCGAAGCGGCGAAATACAACGCCGATGCGAGCACGCCACCTGTTGCGGTCTTCTGGCCCGATCCTGACCGCGTCTGGGAACCAGTGATCCATCTGCTTCAGGAAGCAGTTCCGATTCTGGTGCTCGGTGGGTACGACCCGGCGAAGGCGCAGGGTCCGGCGATCTGGATTCGTGCCGTTCTCGCATCGCCCGAGTCCGTGGAGCTGCCGAGCCACCTAGCCGAGCGCAGCAACCGGAACCCGTGGGTCATCTACCTCCCTGGGCACGGGCGAAACGCACTATCGGACGTCACGAGTCTGGACCTCTCGGTGTCGCCGTTGGCGGAAGTGGCACTCCGGTCGAACTGGTGGCCGTCCGCCCCCAGCCACCCAGCGTGGACTCCTCACTCCTTCCTCGGTTCGAAGGAAGGTGCAGGACTCGACATCGCGAACGACTCGAAGAGCAGGGCCGCGCTGGCTGGCGTGTTGGACCGCCTCCTCGCGGAGGATGTCGACGAGCTGAGGCGCATGGGACGACTGGATGCCTCGCGCCTTCACTCCCTCGTCATGACCGACAGCGTGCGGACGCTGCTGGAGTGGATCGACGACCCAGAGGCGGCCAAAGAGGCCGCCCAGGGTGCCCAGTGGGACGCGTTCGTGGCGACATGCCGATCGACATACGGCTTTGATCCGGCAAAAGACGGCCAGATCGGTGCCGCTGCTCGACTCGGCGCACGCGCGGGGGCATGGGGTGATGTGTGGGCGCGCTTCACTGACAACCCACGTCGCTATCCCAACCTTCCTGTCGCCTTGGATAAGGCTCGCCCCGAAGGGGACCTCTTTGGTGGGAGCGATCCGCACCCCGACTCATGGCCCTCGTGGAATGAGGAGCAGGAGGACCTCCTCCGCAGTGGTCTGATCGCTCTCGAAGCCAAGGGCGATCTCGCCGAGACCCGCGCAAACGTCAAGGAGCTCGCCGCGGAGCACCTTCGCCGTGAGGAGAGCGTCTGGGGTGAGTTAGGGCAAGCGCCCCTCGCGCGAGCCACTGGTCTGATCGCCGAGCTCGCGGACCTGACCGCAACGCCAGCACCTGCTGGCGATCTTCAGGCACAGGCCGCTTGGTATTCGGGCGAGGGGCACAAAGCCGACGACCTCGCTTTGCGCGCCATCGCGGCTGCGACGTCGGCCGCCGATCGCGAAGCTGTGTGCAAGGCACTCAAACTGGTCTACGACCCGTGGGTGGAGAACGCAGCGCGCACCTTCCAGGCTGCGGCCGTTCCCTCCTACAAAGGTGAGACTGGCCTCGACGTCCCAGCCGGAACGTGCGTGGTCTTCGTGGATGCTCTGCGCTTCGATCTTGGGCAGCGGCTGGCTAAGCGGTTGGCATCCTTGGAGGTCTCGGTCGCACCGAGACTCGCGGCGTTCCCCACCGTCACTCCGACCGGCCAGCCGGCCGTGGCCCCCGTCCGCACCACATTCTGCAGCGGCCAGGCGTTCGACGCGGCCGACGCGCAGGGGCGGTCCGTCAAGGGACAGGTCTTTCGCACGGCCTTGGCCGACTCGGGCGTGCAGTACCTCGACTGGAAGGCTGGCGAGACCGGAGACGTCAACAAGATCGGCTGGACCCAGACCAACACGATCGACGCACTGGGACACGATCACGGTCATGCCCTCGCCGACATGCTCGACCAGCAGCTCGACCTCGTCGCCGAGCGAATCCATGCCCTTCTGGCTGCCGGATGGCGCCACGTCGTCGTGGTCACCGACCACGGCTTCGTGATGCCCGCCGCGCCAGCTCAGAAGGTCGAGCTGCCCCTTGCGATCACCGAGGGCGATGCCGCGCGCAAGCCCCGTGTCGCACGGCTCAAGGCTGGTGCAGCCCGCCCCGACTTCCCGATCGTCGACTGGACGTGGGGATTCTCGATCGAAATGGTCAGCGCCCCCGGCGCATCCGCCTTCGAGGCTGGAACCATCTACGAGCACGGCGGACTCAGCCACCAGGAGTGCGTCACCCCCGTCATCGAGATCGGCGCCAGCGTCGGTGACTCCGGCCCGGCTCAGATCACCGGTATCCGATGGACCGGCCAGCGGTGCCGCATCGACTTCGATCCCGCCGAGGCCGATGTCGTTGCCGAGGTGCGCTTGGCTCCTGCGGATGCGGCTTCGACGGTGGGTGGACCGAAGTCGCCGTCGGAGCCCGGCGAGATCAAGGTGCTCGTCGACGAGGAGCAGGCAGCCGAAGGCACCGCAGCGCACGTCGTGCTTCTCTCTGCCGACGGCGCCGTCGTCGCTCAACGCCAAACGACGGTGGGAGGCGCCGCATGACCGACACGATCACACTCGACGAGATCGACGAGCTCGCGGCGTCATCCTTCGAGGGCTACGTCGTACGCAAGGACCTCGCCCAGCAGTTCAAGGGCGCTTACCCGGTGCCTACCTATGTCGGGGAGTTCCTCATCGGTCGCTACTGCGCGACCACCGATCCCGAAGAGATCGAAGAGGGCCTCCAGGTCGTTCGCCGGCTGTTGTCGGATCGGACTGTGCGCGCGGGTGAGGAAGAGCTGTTCAAGTCCCGCGCCCGAGAGCGCATGACGATCAAGCTCATCGACCTCGTCAAAGCTCGCCTAGACGCGAAGTCGAACATGTACCTCGCCGAACTGCCCAGCCTTGGACTCAAGGACGTTCGCATCAACGACGAGGTCGTGCGCGACAACGAGCGAATGCTGACGGGTGGCTTCTACGCCGAGGTCGACCTCTACTACGACGCGGTCATTGCAGATGAGAGCAACGGGAAGCCCTTCGCCGTGGGCTCCCTCCGGCCGATCCAGCTCTCGACGCGAGACTCGTTGGCAAGGCTCGCCGAGGGGCGTACGAAATTCACGACGGGGCAGTGGAAGCATCTGCTGCTGCGATCGGTGGGCTTCGAGCCGGCACAACTCTCCGTGCGTGAGCAGGACGTCCTGCTGCTTCGCATGGTCCCGTTTGTCCAGCGCAACTTCAACATGGTCGAGTTGGGTCCACGAGGCACCGGCAAGTCGCACCTCTTTCAGCAGGTCTCGCCCTACGCCCACCTGATCTCGGGGGGTAAAGCCACGGTTGCTCGCATGTTCGTCAACAACGCCACCGGGCAGCGTGGACTAGTCGCGCAGTACGACGTTGTCTGCTTCGACGAGGTCTCCGGCGTCTCCTTCGATCAGAAGGACGGCGTCAACATCATGAAGGGCTACATGGAGTCCGGGGAGTTCTCCCGTGGCCGTGAGTCGATCCGCGCTGACGGCTCGATCGTCCTCGTCGGCAACTTTGAAGTCGACGTGGCACACCAACAACGCATCGGGCATCTGCTCTCGCCCTTGCCACCCGAGATGCGCGACGACACCGCCTTCATGGACCGCATCCACGCCTACCTGCCCGGGTGGGACGTCCCCAAGCTCAACCCGACCTACTTCACACACCACTTCGGACTCGTGAGCGACTTCCTCTCCGAGTGCTGGTCTCACCTGCGATCGCAATCTCGATTGGCTTCCATCCAAGGACGCGTCAACTATTCGGACGCACTGTCCGGGCGTGACCTGTCGGCCGTCAACAAGACCGTCGATGGGCTGCTCAAGTTGCTTTCGCCCGACGCGGAGGCCGCGATATCTGACGAGGACCTGGAGTGGGCAGTGCGGATCGCGCTTGAGTGCCGGCGCCGGGTTAAGGAACAGCAACGCCGGATTGGTGCGGCCGAGTTCCGCAACACCCAGTTCGGCTACCGGATCGGCGAGGGCGTCGAGCAGTTCGTAACGACCGCCGAGCTTGCCAGCCCGGACTCCATCGGGCTCGACCCGCTACCACCAGGCCAGGTTTGGGCCATCGCTGAGGGCGGGGGCGAAGTGGGACCCGGGCTCTATCGGATCGAAGCCGCGGACACGCCCGGCGCGGGGGCGCGTGGTCTCCTCAACCAGGCTGCGCCCGCACCGCTCCGCGAGAGCTTCAAGGTCGCCGAGCAGAACCTCGTCGCACAGGCCCGCTCACTCGTCGGAGACCGCGACCCGCGTGAGCACAACCTTACGGCGCAAGTGCGCGCCCTCGATGCAGCGAAGACTGGCGCCGGCCTCGGTCTGCCGATCCTCCTGGCGCTTGTGTCGGCCATGCTTCAACGGTCGATCCGGGGTGGCCTGATCGCCGTCGGCAACCTCTCGCTCGGCGGGGGTGTGGAGACTGTGCTGAACGCTGCTGCGCTCGCCGAGCACGCTATGGAGAAGGGTGCAACCGCGCTGTTGCTCCCTGTGTCGGCACGTCGCCAGCTGCTCGACGTCAGCGACGAGGTCGCCACAAAGGTGTCGTTTCTCTTCTACAGCGATGCCCAGGACGCCCTCGTTAAGGCGCTCGACGAATGACGCTCCAGGAGGACCTCGCTACTTGGGTAGGCGAACGCCATGACTGGCAGAAGGACGTCGTCGCTCGCTTCTGCCGAAACGAGGCTCTCTCGGACGAGAATGTTGCGACCATCGCCGACCACCTTGTCGCTGGGACCTACCCGTCGATAACAGCGATCAGCGCGAGCGACATCCCAGGTACATCCGCCAGTGGAGATCCTGTGACTCTGCTTGCAGTCGCTGAAGTGCGGGGCATTAACGCCTTGTTGCCGGATCAACGGCTCACTTTCGGTGATGCAGGTTTGACGATCATCTACGGCGACAACGCGAGCGGCAAATCAGGCTACGCCCGCCTGATCCGCCACGCCGTTACTGCCCGAGTGAAGGGAGACGTACTGGGTAACGTCTTCGCTGAACGCCAAATTACGCAGAAGGCATCCTTTGAGTATGCGGTCGGCGCGCATCCTGCGACCTGGTCACTGGCCGACAACCAGAGCCACGACTTGTCGTCGATCAGGTTCTATGACGAAGAGTGTGGTGACGCCTACGTCACGTTAGCTTCCGAGATCAGCTACCGGCCGTCTGCGCTCACCCTGCTGGACCGGCTCTCTGCGGCCTGTGATCAGGTGCAGCAGGCCCTCACTGCAAGACTGGCCGTCAACGAACGCGAACGCCCAACTCTCCCGCTGTTGACGGAAGGAACCCCGTCAAAGAAGTTCCTGGATGGCTTGAACGCGACGACCACACAGGCGCAGATCGAAGAAGCCACAGAGTTGGCTGTGGATCACGGGAGCGTTCTGTCGACCAAACTCCAAGAGCTCGCGAGGTTGCAGAGCAGCGATCCCAGCGCAGAGAAGGGCCGCCTCTCCCGACTTGCTGCCCACTGGGCGACGGTCAACACCCATGTCGCGCAGTTGGAGGCCGCGACGAACGGCGCAGCCCTCACCGAGGTCGAAGCCACGAAGCGGCGCGCGATGGACCTTCGTGAGGCGGCGAGGGTGGTGTCGACCAAGACCTTCGACGGCGAGTCACTTGCTGGGGTCGGATCAGCAACATGGCGCGCGCTTTGGGAGGCAGCACGCCAGTACTCGACAACGGAGGCGTACCACGAGCACGAATTCCCGATGGTTGATGGTGCCGCCGCTTGTGTCCTCTGCCAGCAGCCGCTGACTCAAGATGGAGCGGATCGCCTTGCCCGTTTCGAGGCATTCGTGTCGGACACGACCTCGCGCGACGCGGAAGCCGCCGAGGTCACTGTCACGAGATTCCGGATCGCGCTCGCCGCCTTCGGCGCAAGGCCGACTGCGGTGAGCGCCGCGTTGAGCCAGTTGCAGTCCGAGGCCGAGGATGTCACGCAGACGGAGGCCTGGCTAACCAGCGCCGAATCGGTCGCCAAAGGCATTGTGGCTTGGCTAGACGGAAACCAGGACGTGCTCCCCACCGCACCGCCGGTCACACCCTCGGCTGCCATCGAGATTCGCCAGACGTCGCTGAACCACGCGAGTGCAAGTATTGACGCCACGACATTCCAAGAGAGACTTCGCGGCCTTGAGGCAGAGGTCGCGGCACTCCAGGCGAAAGCCCTGCTAGCCGATTCCAAAGCGCACCTCGGCACCGAGGTACATCGGCTGAAAGCGCGAGCCAAGATCGAGGCGGCACGCCGACTCACTGATACGACAGGTATCACTCGGAAGGCGACCTCGCTCACGACCGAACACGTGACAAGCACCGTGCGGGACCAGTTCACTCGAGAGACGGAGCGCCTCCATCTGCGCAGAGTCACGCTCGACCCCACCAGCGGAAGGCGCAATGTCACACTGGAGCACCGCCCTCGGCTTCTGGGAGCGACAGTGGGCGCTGCCATCGACGAAGTCTTAAGCGAGGGAGAACAGACAGCACTCGGATTGGCTGGCTTCCTAACCGAAGTTGCGTTCGATGAAACCAGGTCCGCGGTCGTCCTGGATGACCCTGTGTCATCACTCGATTCTGGCCGCCGGTCCCGTGTGGCCTCGCGCCTCGTCGAACTGGCGCAAACCCGACAGGTCATCGTCTTCACTCACGAAGCCACATTTGTGAACGCGCTCAACAAGGTTGCTCGCGACCTTGTCGTCGACGTCACCGAACGATCAATCATGCGGAAGGGGGAGCGGCCTGGACTAACCACGGACAAGCATCCGTGGAACGTTAAGGACATCCCGGCTCGGATCAACGAACTGGAAACAGAGCTGAACCGCTTGAAGAAGGATCGCTGCGATCTCGATTCGGACGAGTACACCAGCCGCGCTCAGGCATGGGGCGGTCGCTTGTCGCAGGCGTGGGAGCGAGCCGTGAACATGAATGTGGTAAACGAGCTGGTCGATCGCGGCACCAATGAGGTGCGCCCCCGAATGTTCAGGATGCTCGTCGGGATAACTGAGCAGGACAACAACGACTACCAGGCAGGGTATGCCAAAGCGTCAGAGTGGGCCCCCCGCCACGACCAGGCACCGGAGGTGAACTTCATTGCTCCGGAACCGGACGAACTCGAAGCGGAGCTCAACCGCTTCAAGGGCTGGGTAGGGCGAATCAAGAGTTACAGGGCATGACCATCCTTTCCGGGTCTTTGATCTCGCTTTGCCGCTAGCGTCAAGTCCGGCGCACCTTCGTCCCTCACAGGGCCTCGGCGCTGTCAACCCACCTACACCCCAACTAGACGTCAACCACGCCAGCGACCATCCAGCAGGGGAGTCGTCTGTGAAGTTGCAGGTTCCGTGGCGGCTTCCTGATCGCTTTCGATGGCGCAGCCCGGGCCGCCGCGGTTGGGGTGATGCGGACGAGTGCGCCGCCGGATCGAGGCCGGTACTACAGGTAGGCGGATGCGCGAGCGACAGCTGCCAATCCGATCAACAATGAGGTAATGGTGGATACCCGAGCGACTGTTTGCACGGAAGGAGTGGGGCCGCGCTTGTGTTCGACGAGTCTGCACAGGGTCAAGATGACAGCCAGGGCCGCAACCCATGGCAACGCAGCCAGGCTGAGCATGGCCACTGCGTATCCGACGACCTCCTGCGTAGGCGACGGAACCGACGTTTCTAACGTGCTGGTTCGGCTTCGCCAAGAGCATTCGGTGGAACTGGGCGTTCGACTCCAGCCGTCAAGGTCGTACCCAGATTGCGGTGGGCCTTGAG
>RRZT011279662.1_pt1 | contig 20202 bp, 10 predicted proteins | sample 2165551 | NCBI WGS metagenome assembly RRZT01 (sample SAMN10456910, study PRJNA506462) | wastewater metagenome | biome: wastewater; feature: sludge; material: wastewater sludge; isolation source: wastewater sludge with Escherichia coli K12::gfp cells carrying plasmid... | place: USA: Moscow, Idaho... | reverse complement strand
TAGCTTTATCCAAAGCAGATCCACGCTGATCAGCTTGCTTAGAATTGAAGTTATTGCGTCCAGCTCTCGCCGAACTCACTGTTGCACTGGCTGCGTTCAATAACGGCGGCAATGCTTCATTGATATATTGAGTTTTTACCCGGTCTATTGCCTCATCAAGTGCGGTTTGCTGGGCTTCTGTGGTTGCCAGTGCTTGAGCATCATCAATTTCAGCCTGAATAAACTTATCAAATGATTCTTTGAGGGATCTCGCTGTATTACCCGGTGAAAGGTGGGCATGGCCGTATGCTTCTTTTACCTTATCTAATGGGAACTCTAATGGATCTGAAACTTGTTTGGATTCGTTGATTGGTGCTTCTGCTTCCACTTGCAGGCGATTCAACTCAACTGCGCCATCCTTATGGCGTAAAACAAACTGTGATGGTGCAAGCTGCACAACTTCATGTGTTTTTTCCACATCACGAAGCTTTAAACCTCGATTTGCAGCATTCTTACTTAAAAATGGTTTTCCGTCTGAACCGCGGCCAATATCGCCAGACTTTATACCTTCCGGTGCATCATTTTTCTGAATGCCACTTTCGTCTGTTTTTTGCTCAATCGGTGTTTGTGCTGGTGTTCCTGGCTCCGGTACAAGCTCCGGTGTATCGGTTTTAAGCTCCGGTGTAGTGATTGTATTGATCGCCTTAACAATGTCCGAAACCTCTGCTAAGACTTCCGCACGTGGACGGCCCTTATTAATTTCATCCTGGATAAGCTTTGGCTTAGCCTTTGGGTTGTTCAAATGAGCATCACGGACCTGATCAGCAAAGCTGTCTGTTGGTTGTACTGGATCAGTTTGTTTATCACTTGGCGGCACAGCATTTAATAACTCGTCAAATGCTTCATCACTGTCAAAGTCCGTTGCTGGATCTGCGGCCTGTACTGGCTCAACTGGATCTTGTGCCGGTGTACCGATAGGTGGAACGGCGTTAAGCATGTCATCGAAAGCCTGATCACTCCCAAAATCTTCAACCGGTGCTGCTGATTTAGGCTGAACAATTACCTGACCTTCACCCTTATTAATAATTTCATGGCTATCTTTTAGGCCGTTTGTTTTTACGAAATCATTTGCTCTCACATAATTTGTGAAAGTTTTAGGTTTATTGTGGTCTGGCTGCGCTGTTGGGATCGGCTGTACTGGCTGCTGAACTTCTTCTGGGTCAATAACATCAGGCACATTATCAGCATTCAGGCTGTCAACACTGACCAGCCCTTCTGAAAAATTGGATAAATTAGGATCTGCCGGGGTTGGTTGTACGATATTTTCAGGCGAATAACCAAAATCACTTAGGTTCGGGTCATCAGGGATAATCCCTTGCTTTTTGACAACGACAAGCGTTCCGTCATCGGCAATCTCAATGTCATGTGAATCAGTTAGACCATTAATACGCACATAGTCATTGGCTTTGGTAGCATTATGGAACTCTTTAGGCTCGTTAAAATCCTCTTGGAATGGCGATGGCTGGTTAGGGTCAATCGGTTCAAAGGTATTAGGATCTAATTCAACCGGATTACTAAACAGTCCTCTATCTTGTGGGTGGATCTGCTGCTTAACATGATTATTCACAATGCTGGAAACAGAAGGCTTTTTCGGTGCTTTGGCTTGAGAATAACGCGTAATGGATTGAATCAGCTCTTGCGCCTGGTCTGTGTCGATATTACCCAGTGAAACGGCGTTCATTACCACATTATGCGCTGCGGCTTCATCACCGGTCATTGTGAGGGTGAATACATCAGCTCGAATAGGATCTGTCTGAATCGCCTGTGCTTCTTCTGGTGTGATAGATCCATTGCCCACACTATCCATCACTAGATTTGTGGTATTTGCCATGCCCTGATTAATTGGCGTGGCCTGTGGTTGTTCTGTTGATTGTGGTTGTACTTCTGGCTGCACCTCCGGTTGTACTTCTGGCTGCACCTCCGGTTGTACTTCCGGTTCTACTACTGGCGGCTCCTGTTCTTGTTGTTTTGGTGGTTGATACTGTGCCGCAAAACGCTCTACAAAATACGGCGTATCAATACCGTACTGATCATAAGCAGCTTTAACCTTGCTGGCTTCTGCACCAATATTATTCAGGTTCGCTTGTGCGCTCTGGATCTGCTGCGGATCATTAAGCTGCATAGCATCTGCCAGCTCTTTACGTGCTGCGGCTTCTTCCTGGCGCAATGTGTTGGTCTGGTTGCGTAATTGCTTCGCCACGTCCTTGGCTTGGCTGGTTGGTGATCCACCGGTAGCAGACTGCATACCACCACCCATGATACCGCCGACCAAGCCTTCTTCTAAAATGGTCTGGCCGACTTTGCCATAATCAACCGGTGTACCTCCAATATTGGCCGATGCAGCTTGAGCGCCATACTCACCAATACCGCCCTGTAAACCTTCCTCTAGGGCCTGTTTACCCACCATTTTGGCCGCTGCTTTGTTGGCTGCAATGCTCATATCCGGTACAAGTTTAGCCATGCCGGTACGTGGGACCTGTTGCATTTCACGCTTAACCAAAGCTGAATCTACACCGCCGCCAGTCAATGCCTTACCGATCTTGCTTGTTGGTGCATTTTTCAGAATGCCAGATCCAAGGACGGCACCAGATGGAGCAATAAACCCAATAGCTGTCATCGCTGTGCCATATTTATTCGCGGCCTGTTCTGAAAGTGTATCTAAAGTTGCTGCATGGGCTTGTTGACGTGCCTGATTAATGCCTAGACCGCTGTTTAATTTTTCTTGGAAAATTTGCTCAAATAGCGGATTACCTTGCAGCTTCTCCCAGCTTGGGAAATCACGCTCTAGATTGGCTGTAGCGTTACGGCGAACCTCACCATAGTTTTGAGTATGCTCTGCGGCCACACCAGCACCCACACCAAGGTAAGGGGCTGCTGCTTTGGTGGCATTGAGTGCGCCAGCACCCTTAGAAACAATCTTAGCCACACCAAATGGTGCTGCCATAGCTGGTACGGATTGAATTGCACCAGTAGATAGCTGCGATACCTTTCCATGCTTGCCGGCTTGTAGTTCTTTTTGAAAGCTGGACGCACTATTTTCATATCCTTTTCTAAGATTTTTGCCGTAATCAGCAACTTTAGCGGAAATAGAATCCTGTTCGTTCTCACCAATATCACGTACAAAACCAGCGGCACTTTCAATTGTACTGCCTACGCCCTGTCCAAATAGGTTCCCGATAGTTTCACCAGTAGACCTAAGTGCGTCTTTGATGATCGGCAAATTACTGCCAGTCTTTACGGCTTCTCGATTGGCCTTGTCTGCTCGTTTGTCCTTGGCAAAGCTGCGGCTATTTTGTCCAGCTTTCGGCAATAGTCCAGCATTCTGCATGACCTTATCAGTCTGTGAGTACCATTTTTCACGTGCCTGAACAATCGCGGTGTCATTTGCACCACGTTTAGTTAGTTCAGGAATCACTTTGTCTTTGAATAGACGTTCACGCTGACTGATTAATTGACTTGCATCAGCGCCGTCTTGTGCTGCTTTTGTAGCTAAATTGCTAAAGTGCTGGTTAATATTCACAGTAAAACCTCTTAGTTAATAGGAATTACTGCCTGTTGCGGTTGCCAAATACGGCAAAAATTGAAGATGCTGCTTTATTATTTTATAAGTATATTTTAAAAGTTAAGGTTTGACATTTATTTGAAGTGTAATATATAGCTGTTACACGTTTTTAACTTCTATTATCGCTGAAAAGCCCCTATGCCTCTAATAAGCATAGGGGCTTTTTCAACTCTACAAGATAAAAAATTATTAGTAATTTCCACATGAATAAATCAATAATTTTGCATGTCTAAAGTGTAACATTTTGCCAATAAAAAGCCGTTTAGCCATACTAAAAGGTACTTTGTTAAAGTGTGCTTCATGGGGTTATTTGCTAGAACCCCTAAAAGCCCTCTAAAACAGCTATAAAAAAATAGAAAAAACATGGTTAAATATTTGTTTTATATTATTAAATTTTAATTCAGGGTTATTTTGTGGTTGATAGGTTTTGTATAAGCTCATTTTATATGTTTTTTTTTGGTATTTTATGCCAATAAATATTAATAATTCCTACCTTGTTTAATAAGGTTTTGATTGGATTGTATGTGCTAAATTTCTGCTATTTCTTAAAGTTTAATTCGGGATCTGGCGTATTTATAAATACGGCGTTCTTCTTGGACGTAGCATGATGAAGCAGGGATTGCAGATAGCTAACTTATGACTAGGTTTAGCTATTGGACTGGTGAATAAGGTGTACCCAATCGACACGTTATCTATGTCATGTCGATTTAGTTTGATTTTATCGACATTAAAAAAGCCCCCAACTAAGGAGGCTATTCACTAAAGCAAGTTCAACACATTGAATAAGCCAGATCTACTCATTGTAGGTAGGCTCATGCTTTGCTGCTTAGTGGATGGGTTGTGTTAATAAAGAAATACGCTCACTGTGTTTCTTCTGCCATTTATCCCAAAATACGCAAGAAACTTCCTCCATTGCTTTATCAATGTGCAAGGTTCCTGTAATGAAATTAAAACTAAGATCAGGGTATTTTAACTGAGCATTATTCTTAAACTGATTGGCTTCTTCAAAAGAAGAAAAAGGGATATTCCAATTCCCTAATGGATAATCGATTTCGCTATCTGCAAGTCCAATGGCAATATAAAAGCAATAGCGTTTGCTATCGGCCATTGCATCAATCCATGCTTGGATTCTTTCTTTTGATTGATATTCAAGATTAACAAACGATTCGGTATTAATTGGATTAGGCATGAGCTATGCCTCCTTACAGTTTTGAGTTTTTGAGGTCACTCTAATTTGAGAAATTAGGGTGAGGGGATTTACTCTCGGTCTGTAAGAACCGCCCTGCATATTAGGCAAAGCCATATTTTGCAATGTCATCCCCTCATAGAGGGTATACAGCCTTGTTTGCGTAGCTAAAACGCTTGCGCTTGGTTCTCGTACAGCTTGAGATGCTAAACAAAAATTAGGCACAATAAAACCACAATGACGCTGTGGGGTGACGCTTACAGATTTCGAGAGGTCTTTAGCATAAGCGGAACTACTAAAACTTGCAATAACAAGGCAGAATATAACGAAGAACATTAGGTTAATTCTATCCTCTGGGTGACTATGCTTCATCGGGCTTAATATTAGAATAATTGATCTTAAATCTGAAATTCTCATGATCTCCAATTGTAACTGGATTGTTAAAAGTGAAATTAAGCGTGTAAATATCACTTTTAAAGTGCAATTGCTTACGGCGTAAGGCTTACAGGTTTATAGCGTGATTTCCTACAATCGGTGGAATGTCGTAAAAGAGAAGGATTGTTTTTTAATGCTTTTTGTAACTGAAATAAGCCTTTCTTTGTAGTTTTAACCCTGGCCTATGGAATGTCGTAATTAAGAGTTCCAGCGAAGCTAAAAAAGGATCAGATTTAAAATCCAATCCCTGCAAAGTGAAAAGAAGTCACTTTAAAAGTGAAAATAAGTGCAATTAAAACGGATCTATTAAGTCATGCCTTACAGCCTTCCAGGTTGCTAAGAGTAAATCCGCTTAAGCATGAATCTATATGCTCGCGTACTGCTCCGAAAGCCCCCTTAATTCCTTCCTAGTTAAACACTAAGCCCAATGATGGGCTAAATATGTCCTATTTCTTCACTGTTTGCTCTATGTGCGCTTTTTATCCTGCATCTGCTAGTAGGGTGCGCTTTTGTCTAAATGTTGCTTATATCTAATTACAATCGCATTAATAAGATTTCTTTTTATATTCCTTCCCGCTATCCCTGTTCATCCGCTCCGCCTTCTTAACCGCTTCTATCCCATGTGCGTCCATTTCTTCAAAGCAATTGTAAGCAAGGGTAGCGTTAAAGCTAGATATTCCAAGCGTTCCGTTACGGTTCTTTAAAAACTTAACGTCTATTCGTCTAGGTGCTTCGTTCAATGCTTCCGCTATATCTTCGCCTGTTCTGATTGCTGTTAGCTGTAGGGCTAGTAAAGCATCGGCGCTATATTCAATTTCCCCACTTTCTTTAAAGCTGCTAAAGCTGGCGCTTTTATCGTAGCTGTCACGGTTAAAGCTACTAATAACCATAACGGGCGTATGGTTGTCACGGCTTAACTGTTTAAGCATAAGTACGTCATAGGATACCTTCGCCTTGTCGCTTAATCCTGGCTCTGCTGGCTGTAGGATCTGTAGGTAGTCCACTAAAATAACGGGGGTTCTTCCAGTCGCTTTAATGTGTTCTTCTACCCTAGCCTTAATATCATTTACGGTAAACTTCCCGACTGCTTCATGTATAAAAATATGCTTTGCATACTTCAAATAACGCCCGTATGCCTGGGTAAATGTCGCTTGGTTTTGTTTTGGTAATGCTTGCAGTAATTCACGGTCTAGGATTTCGATAGTTGTAACGGCGTCCTGGCTAAAGCCTGTCTGCTCGATTGCTAAGTTGTAGCTCTCCCTTGCTATGGTTTTGGCTCGTAATTCGTGGGCGCTCATTTCCAGGCTAAATATGAGTACGTCTTTTCCCTGCTTCGCTATGTTGTCCATGATCTGCAAAGCTAAAGTAGTTTTCCCCAGGCTGCTAATACCGCCTACACATATAAGCCCTTCGCGCAATCCCCCTCGTAACGTGTCGTCCAGCATCTTAAAGCCCGTGCTTATTGCTGGCGCTCGCTTGGTTTTAATGAAGTCCAGGAAGTTATTTAAATCCGCTTCTACCGTTCTAGCTAAGTATTCCCTACGGCGTATGCTGGCTTCATCTTCCAGGCTGGCTATTAAGCCCTTAAACGCCTGGGGGTCGGCCTGTAATGCTTCGTTCGGGTCTTTGTACTTCAAAGCTAAGTTAATGCTGTGGATCTTAATCTGTGCCTTATCCAGTGTGTCTTTAATTTTGGCCTGGGCTTTGCGCCCTGCTTCGTCATTGTCTAAAGCTAAAATAATCGGGGGTAGCTGCTCCTTATGTTTTACGATTAAGTCGTATAACTTCTTGTCATTCTGCGCGCCGTTTAACGCTATCGCTTCCATCCCTGCGCTAATCACGCTCAAAGCATCTATAGCGCCTTCTACGATTGCTACGGGCTTGGCTTGCTTTATGGCTGCACTGTTAAATAACTCGGCTTCCCCTGCATCCTCTACTTTTGGCTTGTAATGTTGTAATGCTCCTTCCTTGCTAATATTTCGTAGCTGGTAGCTATACGATCCATCTGCACGAAGCATAGGTATAACAAGTGCCGTACTCATGCCCTTAACATCCTGCACGTAACCCAATTTAAAGCGCGCTGCTACTTCCTCGCTAATTCCACGCTCTGCATGGTAGTCGTGCATACATAAGCTTTCATGCGCCTTTAAAACAAGATCAGTAAAATCTTTGTAGGTCTGCTTAGGCTGTTTTGGAGATGGCGACATAATTCTATTATTTTCAATATATGGGGCATTTTTTTCCTTAATTTGTCCATATCCATATAACTGCTTAATACGATTAATGCCTTGTCCTTGTGCTAGTCCTTCCAGGGCTTCACACGCTCCGAAAATATCGTAACTCTCCCCACATCCAAAGCAATTTAAATAATGATCTGTAGCCTGGTAGCTCATGCTTGGATTTGTTTCATTATGTGCTGGATTAATGCAAAGAATATTCTTCCCGTGCTTAATCTCTATTCCGTGCATTTTTAAATACTCTGGAAGCTTCCGCTTTAGATCCTGCTTATTTTGCTCGTTTAAAAGTGCCATAAGTTTTTTATGCCTTTAAATCCTTGTTTAAGTGCATTTTACGCAAGCCAAAAATTCCAAAATTTTGGCTTTGCGATTACTGAATTACTTACTGTAATACTTACTGACATTTTGTAATTACACTCTAACCCTTATATATAAAGGCTTTTAAAGAATCTCTTGCATAAGAGGTGGGTGAAAAAATGGCGTTTTTGCATAAGAGGGGGGTGAAAAAATGGCGTTTTTGCATAAGAGGGGGGTGAAAAATCGGGGGGTATTCTTGCTAATCGAAATGTTGCGTTTTGGGATCTGTTGTTAATCGAAATGCTACATCTGCATAAGAAGGGGGTGAAGAATTCAAGTTTTTTCTACTAGCTGAAATGTTACGTTTTTAGCTTTTCTTGTTAACTGCTTCCTGCCATCTACTCATAAGTCTATTTGGCTTGTCGTCATGGTTATACTTCTTTTGAGCTATATATCCTCCAGTACGGCGTAACTGCCTAAGTCTGCTTCCTTGTAATGCTGTAAAAGCTCTACGTAGATTACTTGTTTATTGCACACTTGTAGCTGTCACGGTATTGGCTTTTAAACTTGTCTTAATTGTCTTATGTATATGTGTATACTTTTGTGTGTATACCATTATACATATAAGTTCAGAACTTATATGTCTTTTGGTTTCTTTGGTTGCACCTTCTTCGCTTTTGCTATTTGACGTTCTCTGGTTTCTTTTTGCTTCTCTCTCTTTTCCATTTCTACGCCGATGCTTGCGTAGATTGGTTCTGTAACTTCTGATTCACCCTTCACTTCTAAAATGTGTACCTGTAGATATTCTACGATTTCGGATAGATTGGCGCGCTCACGGTCTGTTAATGGCTCCTTACTTTGCTTGGCCCATTCCCATTTTTTAACCATACCATGCTCGTTATCTAGGGCTTTGGCTATTGGATCTAAAATCCTATCAGTTATACGCCTGTCGCTGTTCTTAACTCTTTCAATTGTTGGAATGTTAATCCCCCAATCTATAAGTGTTCCAATGTTTAAAACATTCGCTTGTACTAACGCTTTCGCTCCCTTCCTTGGCTTATGGTTATTTCTCATGGTGTAGTGAATGTTAAAGCGGCTTTGTATGTTAAATGCCGTGCTATCTGTAATCTTAAAAATATCTTGGTAGAAGTTCATTAATATTGCGCCTTTCAGATACTTAACAAACTCCACGCCCAGCGTAATATTGTAGGCAAATTTGTTTTTAGTATCTTGCATATAGTCACTAATTAGGCGCGCTTGTCCTAGTCTATGCGTCTTTCCATTTAAGACCTCTACAATAGTTAGGTTTAGGTGATAAAGAGCGTTTATAGCCTCCTCTATGTCATTTCTAAATTTGTATTTAGCTTTCCCTTCCATACTTCGGTTAAACTGGTTTGCTAACATTTCCAGTTCTAAATGAAGTCTTAGTGCTATAGCATCTTCACCCGTTCTGTCCAAAATAGGGGCTACTTCCTGTAGTAAGTAAAGGAAAAGCTTTCCTGCTGTCGTGCTTATCTGAACACCTCCGTTGTAGAAGTTTTCTATTGTGATTGTAGCTTCACCAATATCTACAAAGGCATGAGCGCCACGCTTTTTGTATTCGCCACGATCTTTTCGGCCTGTTAGCTGTCTAATTGCTTCCGTACCTTTATTGCGTAGCATGTGTTTATACGTTACTGGTTTTTCTACTACTGACTGACTGTTTTGCTCTGAAGGATTTACGATAAGTACGGCATTTAAGGGTATTTTCATATCTTTCATGTGTTAGCGCACTCTTTAAGATAAATTAAGGCTTCATTAATTTTGTCTTCCAGTCCTTCACCTTCATACTCGTTGTAACGCTTTTTGGCTTCGGCTTTTTCTTTAGCTGAAAAACGAATATCTTTAAGCTTGAATTTTAAATCAAACGTGTCTTTTACTTGTTTTTGCAAGTCATCTGTGTTGCCTTCATCCTCTAAAAATCCCATGCGATCTATGATTTCTTGCGAGTTTGCTGCATGTACTATTAATCCTTCTAAATCTGCATCCATGTGGTTTTTCTTAAGCTTTTTATAGTCCTTTAAGCCTGTTACCTCTGCCATTAAATCTAAAGTGTAAGCATGGGCATTTAGTATCTTTCCAGCCATTTTTAGGAATTTCTTAAGCCTAAGTATCTCTTTTTTCTTACTTTCATCTTTCAAAATCCCCTCCGCCATGTTGTGTTTAATGGTTGCGGATAGTGTGTAGTAGTAAGTGTCGTTTTTAACCTGTGCTATCGGTATTAAATTGCCCTCTATTACTGCTGCTCCATGTAGTAAAAGTTGACCCTTATAGCAAAGTGTAGGGCTATCGTAATTCTGTTTTGCTCCAAGTAGGTTCAAGTTATAAGCTGTTTTAAACGGTATAGCTTGGTTTGGATCTGCGTAATCGCTTAAGGTTAATTCTTTTATGTATTCCAGGCCATTTAGCTGGCTATAGTTATCTGCAATAGCCTTAATCAATTCAGGGCATATTTCAAATAAAGAAGAAAGATTCACATCTTCAAGATAATTGTGTGATGAATGAAATATATACGGTATATTTTTTAAGACTTCGTAGTATGTGGAATCCTCTGTTAATTCGTAGTCGTCATAATGTTTGTAAAATTCTCTCTTTATAGTTTCTGCATATAAGCAGCGATGTTTTGCGCTAATCTTCTTCTTTAATTTCTCAAAATTGGCGCTGTATGGTGTGTCTTCACCGCTATGGTGTTTTCTTAATTGTGTGCCTAGCTCTGCTGTAATTAAACCTATTAAGCTAAAATTGCTTAATTCTATTTCAGCGCGCGCTTCTTTTAGTATCTCTTCGTAAGTCGTCTTCGTTAAAATACGCGGTTGTAAGCTTAATCCTATGTAGGCGTGTTCTGCATCCTCAAAAGTCGTTATGTGGCCTTCATACCTCATTAATATAGAGGCGAAGGATTTAATAACTGATTCGTAATCTTTTAGCATTGATGATATAAACGGCGGCACTCCCGAATATTTATCGAAAAATTCTTCCTTTTCTTCGCGTTCTAGCTGTTCGATTAGGTCGTAAGAGAGAAACTCTACTGGTAAGTCTTCCCCTATTTTCTGGCTTAAGGTTAATGCTAGAAAAAGCTTCCCTACTTCGTCTACCGTTCGCTTATCTTTTGCCAAAAGCTTCTTAATCTCTGTAGCCTTCATTCGGTACACCCTTTAATAATCCATTTGTTCACTAATTTGGTTTCTACTTCCGCTAATCTTAATTAACGGAAGTAGGTTGTTTACCGCTATTTTTTGCTTTCGATCTGATTAAAATTGTCACTTGCTACTTAAGCTGGCCTGTTACCTCTTTCATGCTTCCAGGTGTTCTTTTAGAATTTCGTGCATCATCTCATTAACACTTACCCCTTCTTCCTCAGCTCTCTCTTTGATCGCATCATATAAAGAAGGCTGCATTAACATCTGTACGCGCTTACTTTTGGTTTCTACTACTGCATAGTTAATTTTCATAGGTACGGCTTTAACTCCTTTGGATTTTGGATTTCGTTTGGCTTGTGGCTTTGTTGGCGCTGTTTCGCGCTTTTCTTCCAGATCTTCTTTTGCTGTGCTAATAAATGCCATTGCTGGGTTAGCATCGGTAAAGCTTTTCTTGGTCATGCGTTAACGTCCTTCCATATCTCCAACATAAGAGCGTCATAATCCTGGGTAGCATTATTTTTAGGGTCATAGCTAAAAACATCCTGCTTCATAGCCTGAGCTTCCCTAACTGCTACGGCTTCTCTTATGTATTGTGTGTATACTTTTGTGTGTAGCTGTATAGCTGTATCTGTAATAACTTTCTGTAAGTCACGACTTAAGATGCTCCGTGTGTTGTGCTTCGTTAATACGATGCCTAATACTTTTAGATCTTTGTTTGTGTAGCGTTTAACGGCGTCTATCGTCTGACCTAGCTGCGTAATGCCTTGTAAGCTGAATATATCCGCTTGTGCTGGTATCACAGCGTAATCACTAGCTGTTAGTGCATTAATGGTGATTATGTTTAAGCTTGGTGGGGTATCAATTACTACAAAATCATAGCTATTTAGATCTTTTAAAGCTTCCTTTAATCGGTATTCCTTCCCTGTTTGACTTAATACGGCGTCCACATTGGCTAGTGAAGGTGTGGAAGGTATAACGTTAAATCCGCTTTCTGTTTGTTGTACTTTGTCATCCTGGAGTCTTCCAGCTACTAGCACTTCTAGCGTATTGTAATTGCTGTTTCTAGCCCCTGTCGCATAAGTAAGGTTGCCTTGCTGGTCTAGATCCAGAAACAATATTTTTTTGTTCTGCTTTGCTTGTAACCATGCACCTATGGCGTGTGCTGTAGTAGTTTTTCCTACGCCGCCTTTTTGGTTTATTACTGTTATTACTTTAGCCATATCACTATGCTCTTGTGTGTATACTTATGTGTGTATATGTAGATTATAAGCTACTGTTTTTAAAGATGCTACTGCTTATTATCCCTTCACATGGGTTAGTCATTCGTTCTAAGTTGTGTGCATAAATCTCTGTCGTGGCTATGTTGCTGTGTCGTGCAAATTGACGCGCTTCCTGTAGTGTGCTACCCCCAAGCAAAGACAAAGTTACGGCGGTATGTCTTAAGCTATGCGCTGTTAATCTGCTGCTGTTCAATCCTGTTTTTACTAAGTTTTCTTTTACTAATCCGCTTATGGTTCTTGTGCTTAATCGCTTCCCCTTGCTGTTATTGCTCGTACTGCTAAATAACGGGGATTTGTCTGTTACGTCCTTCCGTGTAGCTAAATAGCTTCTTATCGCCTTTTCTACTTCCCGGGTGATAATTACATATTCGCTTTTTTCGTCTTTCCCTTTCCCCTGCACATAAAGAACAATCTTATTTCCTAGTGGGCGTAGATCCTCTATATCTGCCCTTACTACTTCGATAGTGCGTAGCCCACACGTAACCATAAGCACAAAAATGGCGTAATCCCTTTTTGATGTGCTGTCTTCTGATTCCTTAAAGGTATCTATAACGTCCTTTACCTGCTCTACGGTTAGCGCGTCTTTTTTGTGTCCGTGTTCTACCTTTGCTCCTTTAATCTTATCGGCTATGTTTTTATATAACCCTTCCTGCTCCAGCCATCTAAAGAAAAGTCGTGTAGCTGTTAAATAGGTCTTTACTGTGCTGGCCTTGCATGTGGTTTTTAGTTCATCACGGAAGGATATAAGATCACTTCTTATTGGTCTTGTTATGCTGTTTTCTACAAAATAGCGGAATAGGCGCTTTAGTGCTTTTCTGTAAGTGTCTGCTGTCTTTTCCTTTACGTCCAGGAAGCTAATGAAATTAATATAAAGATCTGGGCTTAGTGAGCTAATAGCTGACTGGCTGCTGCTTTCGCTTATTGTTATTACGTGGCTATTCATTTCTAGTAAATCCGCCTTTTAAATGTTAATTGTGTATGTATGTTTGCATATATATTAGTGTGTATATGTGTATGTGTACAACACAATATGTGTATAAATGTATGTGTATATAGTAAGCATATGATAATATTTAATTTTTATTTTATTGTTGTTCATGATTTGGGTGTGTGGATTTTATTTGATTATCTATTGTTATTTATAAGCCGTATAAAACGTCCGGTTTGCTTCCTTATGGATATTCATAACAGTGAACTGACCCCATAATCACGACATGATTTTCGGTGCTGTAGACATTTCACCATTCAATTATTAATTAAAAAATTGCTTAGTACCTTATATTTTACCGGCCTATTTTTTTCAGGTTTAGCTATCGTTTCTAAGATACCTGTAATTTTATTATTAACCTTAGAATTATTAAAAAGTGTGGAAATTAAACTAAATACTAAAGTGAATGAGTTTATATGCTATATATTTCACCAACTTATGTATTTATTATTTTTTTTAATAAGAATTAGAGAGGGTCGGTTTGAGAATTATGAAGTTGTTTCAAGTTTTAGGATTATTACCAATACTAGTCTCTAGTGTAGCTCAAGCTGAAAAAATACCGGTTTTACCTGGTATGCAGGGATATGGAACATATGAATTTGGCCTTCTTATTAAAAAGTTAATGCCTGTAAATCGTATTTGGTGGGACCATCTTGCTAATGACAAAAATATCAAGTGGATAACGCCTGGATCACAAGAAGTCATTAACTATGATGGTTATGCTGAGTCTTCTAGACAAGGCTTAGTTCGCATTAACGTACTAGGAAGCACTCCAACAATTCTAAAAAATCGCAAATATGAACTTCCATGGACAATAACTTACAAAGGTGGACAAGAAAGGTTTGGGGTTACAAGTGTATTGTTGGAACCAGGAGATAAAGTTAACGGTTGTTATGGTTATCCAACAAGTAATTGTTCATTCGAGCACATACCCTCATTGAAAAAACAAGGAATTACTACCAAAAAGATCTGTTTAGATAAAACAAAAGGATCACTTGTTTATGAGGCTTATCAGCTTTCTACACCTGGTAAAAAAACTACTTACTTATACAAAGTTAATAGTATCGGCTCTGGTGGAGATTCGACAAGTTTTGAGCTCTATTACTCCCCAAATATACAAGCCTTCTGTTCAGAGATTGATGTCTTCTGATTATTAAAAAAGCGCCCATTCGTGGGCGCTTTTTTATTACTGGTCTAAATATGGGTTGTATTCACTCATCCACTCTAGTCCTTTCACTGTTTTACGCTTTTCTTGCCAGGTCTGGTTAGACTTGTTGAAATTCGTTTCAGCCAGTTTTTGATTAAACTTGATTGGATAACGTGGATTGTCCTTGTTGTAGTCGCGGATCTGCTGCTTAATGTCGCGGACTTGAGTGCGGTCCCCAGATTCCAAAGCAGCTTCATAGCGTTCTTTCCAGCGTTTGTTTAAGTAGGTCTGAGAAGATTTGTCTTTCATCTCTAATCCTCTTACACGGCCCTCTTTTGCAATACCGGCTGGTTGTGCATCAAGCATCTTAACTATGCCGTCTAGCACCGTGGCATCATTCGTCTTAACGCCAGTTTTCATATTGCGATAATCGCCAGTCGCGGCAGCATCAAAACCTTGAAACAAACTTGTTCCAGCTTTCGGTAATAATTGCGTCCCAGCCTGGTAGTAAGCACCCACCTGAGCCAGTGCGACTGATTCCTTCACCTTCTCAAGTAAGCCGCCAATTGGACCAGCTATCTGTGAAATTTCAGAAGATTTCATATAGTCACTGGTGGTTGGGCTGAAATATGCAGTCGCTGGGATTAAGTCACCCATACCCATACGGCCCTTAACGTCAATCAATGGGTTTAAGTTGATAAAGCCGTCCATTAGAGCCGTATTTACTGCGCTACCCATCGTCTGCCCAAGTGCATCATGCAAAGCGATTTGAATCTCACGCTCGGTATTAACAGGCTTTCCGACCAATCCGCCGGCAGTTTCGATACCATCCAAAATATCGCGTACAAATGGCAAGCCAGACGTACCAGAAAAGGCCATTAAGATTCCCAGCATGGTTAAAACGGATCTGGATACACCAAAACCGACCAGACCGGCCATTTTCTTTTTAAACTCGTCATCATCACCGCCGTATAAGCCAGATTTCTGCATACGAACCATTTGTTCGATATAGGCAATCATGAATTGCTTATACATCATCAGCATGGAACCGACATTACCTCTGGATACTCGCGGTCTGTTACCTTTGTTGTAAATACCTTGGGTTTCTTGAATTGTTCTGACGGCGAAGTCATACGCATCTTTAAAGCCTAGTTTCTCTAGTTTGGCTTGCCCTATGCTTTCGGCCACATCCAAGGCTGCAAACAATGAAGTACGGCGGTTGACGGTTTCCGATGCTTGAGCAAATAAACCGGACGCATGGCTGACCAATTGCCAGGTACTTGCACCAAGGCCAGACTTACCACGCTCTAAACCTTGCATCATCCATGTGTTTTGTGGATCTAAGTGGCCTTCTTTTCTGGCACGTTCATAATGGTCTTTATACTTCCGATCCATTGCATCGGTGCCTTTTCTCCAAGTGATAACCGCTTTACGGAAGGCTCTTAGAATAGTTCCTTTGTCTCTGCTGTACTGCATCAAGTAAGGGAAGGTTTGCAGTAGTGGCTGGGTTAAGTTCACCACACCAAACATGGCTGAGAATCCCATATACCAGACAAACGCGAAGTTTTTAACGGCGGCTAGTTCTTCCTGGGTATCCAATGAGTAATCACGTAACCGGATTGCGTCCTCTTGAAAGGCCGGATCTTCGATATTAGTAATAGATTCATCAATTGCCGGGTTATAGCTCTGGTTTGCTGAATAACGCGCATTCGACATAACAAACGATGCTAGAACACGTTTTACATCGGTATCAAAACCATCAATACCCTGGCGCTTCAATAGGCGTTTAAGTGCATGGTTATTCTGGACAGCGTACTTGATATAGGCTGTTTCAGCGTCACCAATTGGTAAACCGGATTCTTTAGCAAATAGCGCCACCGTTTCAGGACTTACACCCTGGAACAGTTTGTGTTGTAGCTCGTTAATCTGGCCTTTCTCTAGGACCGTACCTGGTGGCAGGTTGCCTTTTTTCTCCTGATCTCTAAAGTAAATATTGCGCTCAGATTCACTTTCAAAGTGCTGGCGATAAGATACTTCGCCTGTGGTCGGGTTCCAGATCCTCACAAAATACTTGCCAAAGCGCATAAGCGGAACGTAACCCTGATCCTTTAGGTCGTTCGCCTTCTTAAATACCCGGTCTACGGCTTCAATTGCGGCCTGTCGAGCATCCGCCTTTTCTGGCTTGCCCTTGGTTAAGGTATCAATCCGTTTCAGGATCTCGTTATAGTGGTCGGTAATGTCCAGGTCTTGCCCTGCCAGCTCTAACACTTCCTCATTGGTTCCGCCCAGGTGTTTATAGATATTTGAGAAGGTTGTATTCGCAAATGTATCTAATGACGTATCAATTGCATCACGGATCTCGTTATATAGGCCAATTTGATCATCATCAAAACCTAATTGCTTTAATTCCTTAACCGTGTGGCGTTCTGAATTGTCGAGCAATGTATTTTCAAACATCAGTTTTCCGACTTTATCCAGGTCCTTATCTACCTTGGCCTTATCAATTTTTCCGCCAGAAAAGGAGTGTCCAATCGTGCGACCAACTCGCTTCACCTCTTTCCAGTAGTCGCTACCTTCCTCCAACTGCGTAAGGATGGACGGCGCAACGTCCATTGATTTTGAACTTGCAAAAGTAACATGATTGATTTTCCCCTGGACCAGATCAAAAGTCTTTTTAAACTGGCCGGTTTCATCCCTTAATGACTTATGCAGCATGGTTTGGAATAGATTAAGCGTTCTATTGCTTAGGGTTTTTGAAGCTTCTGCACCGCGCAAGGATAATTGACCAAATGCGGTTGACGCTGCTTTATCCAGGAACTCGCGCTGCTTTGTCCGGCTCATGTTCTGCGGCTTGGCGGTACTGCTGCGACTGTAGCGAATATCTGGATGGGATGAATCAAATGTGCCGCTATTCGCTGTTGCTGACTTAATTTGTGTCGGCTCATGCGCTACTGCCCATTTAACGGTTTTATCTTCATTTAAAAGGATTACACCATCATGGCCCAAGTCTTTAAGCTCCTTTCGACTTGGGACCTGATCCATAACAGAATTAACATAGTATGGATTTTGGATTGATAGATACGTCTGCATAGGCTTCTTATTTCCAGCATAAGCCGCTGCATCGAAATTATCTGCGGTGAAATAGCTCCCCTTGCCAAGTAATGCGCCAGATTCATTCGTATTAAATTGATTAAATGATTTTGGTGTGCCGTGGTACATAATTAAAGGGTTGCCATTTGAATCAACAACCTTACTTTCATTGAACCAAGATTTAAAGGCTGGGGTTTTCGTCTGGTTGGATCTATCAATAAGCTTATTTGCAGACGGCGCTCTAGTACCGCCTTTTGGTGGTGTTGGCGGCGTTCCCTTGGAAATAGTTTTAATCATGCGTTCAGCAAGGGCAACCATGTCGCTAGAGTTGAGTTTTAGGCTTAATCCCAGCTTATCTACTGCCCATGCCTTAACTGCGCCCAAAACGCGATTTATAAGCCTTTGTACTGGTCCTTGTTTTTGCTGGTTTCTTGCTGCTACGGTGATTAAGTACGGTAAATATTCATCAGCTTGTACCTGTGCATCAGATTCACGCTCTGCTAATCGCTTGGCTTCGATTGCATCCGGGTTTCCAGACTTCACCAGTCGATTAAATTCCTTCATTAAAACGGCGTAAGCTTCCGGCTTCATCACGCCCTGCATCCCAACGTGGCCGCCTAACTCGTGTAGGAATACCGGTACGATGTTTTCTGCTGTGATTGCATCGGCAACCAGTGTTACACGGCCATTTTCCGCAAAGCCTTCCACACCTTGCTCGGTATGAGTAGGCACAATGCTTAAAATGCCTTTTTGCTCAAGTTGCTGAATTGTGTCCCCACCAAAACGACTTACAAGCTCTGCACGTACCTGATTTGGATTACTGCCTTGGACTTTTTGATTTTTTGTCCGACTACGTAACGGCGAATCACTACCAGAATTTGATTCTTGCTTACGCTTGTCATCAACCTGTCCTACTTCATCTTTTTCTGGACTTGATAAACTGGCTGGTTGATTTGAAGGGCTTCTTTCGATGTTTTCGCTTGAGCTAGTTGTTGTTCGTATTGCGGAAATTGTTCCTGGTACTCTAAAGGCATTGCCTGAAACTCTTTCAGAAGTTCCTTCTTCGTTAAATCGGCCACTGCTTCTTTGCTTGATTTGCCCATTGTCATTAGCTGCTTCCTTTAAAACATTATTAAAAATTGTGTCGAATCTATCCAATATACCAATCTGACTCAATATCTCTCTGGAACTGGATTCCGCACCAAATACTGTAAACATCTCATGAGGGTAGGAGGTGAATATTGCATAGTTAATTCGATCTAGAACATCTGGATCTATATCGTCAACGCTTTCTCGATTATTACTCCAAATCATCTCTTTAAATTCTTCTAAGCGTTCAAGTTGTTCTGGTGTGAGTTTATTTGTATCAATATGTTCTTGGGTAGCAGCATGAATCAGTTCATGATTAATTAATTCAGGCAATGTACCTTTCCATTCAGAAGAACGTGGATAAATATAAGAGACACCAGAATCAATTGAATAAAATCCACCTTCCTGTAATTGATCAGAAATAGACTGAATAATTGGATCAGAGCTATTAACTAAATCAGAAACAATATGGACTCGTACATCAGGATTTAGTTTTGCAAGCTTGGTTAATAATTCTTTGTCATATAGCACATTGGTTTTTACCTTATCTGTTTTCAGACTAGATAAGTCATTCAAAATATCCCCTAACTTGTGTACTTGATCCATAAGTTCACGTGGGATGCTATGGATTATTCCTGATTCGCTATGCTGAATATCATCAAGAGGGTCTTTTAAGAGGTGGTCACGTACAACTGAATCCACTGTTTTAGGTGTAGATTGCTTAGCATTATTCATATCAGAAATACTTGATTCATACTGTTCCTGTTCTGACTCGAGTTTTTCACGCAATACAAACTGTGACGGTGCCAGCTGCACAACTTCATGGGTATCGGATAAGCCCTCTTTCTTAATTGTCGTAGTAGCGGCTGATTTATTAGCAAAAGGCTGATTATCAGACTTACGGCCTACATCACCCTTTTTCATTTCTTCTGCTGGTGGTGCTGGTTGCTCCGGTTCTATTTTTGCAGAATCAACTTTATAAAGGTCTGGATTCTTCGCCTTTTCAATCGCCAAAATATTAGGATTAAAAGAAAACTGGCCGCCGCTTTCAGACTGTAGGGTTATTTTAGCCTTCGCCGCTGTGACGATGGTGTATGGCTCATTTGGCAAGGCATAGTCAAATACTTCGCTAAATGTAATTGTATCGCCCACCTTTAAAACATCATTACTTTGATTTTTTGGCTTTGATTTTCCTTCGTCAGTAATCCAAACAGGCACACCCATGTGACGGCGCACACCGTCCGTTATGCCTTTGTAGTCTTTACCAATCGCTTTCCATTCTTCCATTGTCATGTGTTCTGCGCTGTCTGGATGAGTAATCCATTCATTGCTTGCGCGTTTTTTATTGGCCTTAGCTTCTGCATCTGCCTTAATTTGGGCTTCCACTTTGGCCTGTTCTGCTGCGTCTTTTTCTGCTTGGGCCTGTGCTTCGGCTTCTGCATCTGCCTGTTTCTGCTTTGGAGTTCTGGCGGCCAAAACTTTTAATTTTGCATAGCCTTTCAATCGTTCCAGTTCTGCATCGAATTTGGCAGTAGCTTTATCCAAAGCAGATCCACGCTGATCAGCTTGCTTAGAATTGAAGTTATTGCGTCCAGCTCTCGCCGAACTCACTGTTGCACTGGCTGCGTTCAATAACGGCGGCAATGCTTCATTGATATATTGAGTTTTTACCC
>RRZT010376038.1_pt1 | contig 20209 bp, 19 predicted proteins | sample 2165551 | NCBI WGS metagenome assembly RRZT01 (sample SAMN10456910, study PRJNA506462) | wastewater metagenome | biome: wastewater; feature: sludge; material: wastewater sludge; isolation source: wastewater sludge with Escherichia coli K12::gfp cells carrying plasmid... | place: USA: Moscow, Idaho... | reverse complement strand
GCCGGCCGGCCCCGGCCCACGGGCTGCTCGCTGAACTGGGTGGCCCAGCCGTCGGCGACGAGGTGCTCCAACTGCATGCGGGTGGTGTTGGGGTGACCGCCCAGCGACTGCGTCAGCATTGCCAGCGTGGCAGGCCCGTCGGCGGCCACCAGTGCACGCAGCACCCGCAGCGCCGCCTCGCGGGGGCGGTCGGTGCGGGCCGGCTGGGGGCCGCCGGACGGAGTGGTCACGGGGCGAGTGTACTGATAGTTTTTACATGATGTCATGTATTAATCAGTCAGTGGTGCTGCTGTGAGCCGGCCGACCGCACGTGGACGTTCCCGGCTGCGCGATCTGCCGCTGCTGCTGTGGCTCACCGCCGCGATCGTGATCGCCGTCGCGCACCGCTGGTTGCCCGACGCCAACTGGCTGATGCTGCACCTGGTGCTGCTCGGCGCGGTGACCCACTCGATCATGGTGTGGAGCTTTCACTTCACCCAGACCCTGCTGCACGCGCCGGCGTCCGAGCTGCAGGCCAGGTGGCACACCCGGCGCCTCGGCCTGGTCACCGCCGGCACCGCGGCGGTGCTGATCGGCGTGCCCACCGCACTGTGGCCCCTCACCCTGGTGGGCGGAAGCGCGGTGGCGGTGGCGGTCGGCTGGCACGGGTTGGTGCTGTGGCGGTTGTTGCGCGCCGCCCTGCCCTCGCGGTTTCGGGTCAGCGTGCGCTATTACCTGTGGGCGGCCGGCTGCCTGGTGGTGGGTGCGGGCTTCGGTGTCGCACTGGCCTGGGGCTGGGACGATCCCTGGCAGGCGCGTCTGCTGGTCGCGCATGCCCTGACCAACCTGCTGGGCTGGGTGGGGCTGACGGTCACCGGCACCCTGCTCACCCTGTGGCCGACCATGCTGCGCACCCAGCTCGACCCGACCGCCGAGCCGCGAACCCGGCAGGCGCTGCCGCTGCTCGCCGGCGCGGTCGGCCTGAGCGCAGGTGGAGCGCTGGTCGGACTGGCCTGGCTGTCGGCCGTGGGCGTGGTCGGTTACCTTGGCGCCCTCGGCCTGTGGGGCGTCGGCCTGTGGCGTCCGGCCCGCACCACCAAGGCCTGGGAGTTCGCACCCGCCTCGGTTGCCTGCGCGCTGGGCTGGTTGTTCATCGGGCTGGGCTGGGCCGGTTGGCTGCTGGCCACTGCGCCCGACTGGCAGACCGTGCGCGAGACGTTCGTCTGGCCGGCCACCGCGCTCGCGGCCGGTTTCGGGGTGCAGGTGGTCACCGGAGCACTGTCGTACCTGTTGCCGTCGGTACTGGGCGGCGGGCCCAGCGTCGTGCGTGCGGGTGCCACGTGGTTCAACAAGGCCGGCCTCGTGCGACTCATCGCCATCAACGGTGGCCTCGCCCTGTGGCTGCTGCCCTCGCCGAGCTGGGTGAAGGTGACCGGGTCGATGCTGGCCCTGCTCGGTGCCGCCGCCTTTCTGCCACTGATGGTTCGGGGCCTGCGTGCCAGCATCGCTGCCCGCAAGCACGTGCCGGCCCAGGCGGCCGCCTCGGCAGCAGAGGGCAACGATGCGCCCAGACCGCCGGCCGCCGACGTCGTGCGCCCCAGCATCGTCAGCGCGGGGCAGTTCATCGCGGGCCTGACGGCGCTGGCCACCGCCGTGGTGGTGGGCGTCGGCGTCGACCCCGCCGGGGCAGGCTTCGGCGGCGGCGCGGCCGCGGCGGCGCAGGTGGCGCCGTCCGGCAGGGTGGTGCGGGTCGAGGTGACCGTCAAAGACATGTCGTACGTGCCCAACTCGGTGCAGGTCGGGGTGGGTGACCGGCTGGTGGTGAACCTGGTGAACACCGGCACGACCACCCACGATCTGGTGATCGGCGCTGTTCGCACGCCACGGCTGGCACCGGGCGCCGGCGCCGAGCTGGACGCCGGGGTGATCGGCGCCTCAGTCGACGGGTTCTGCTCGGTGGTCGGGCACCGCCAGATGGGCATGGTGTTTCAGGTGATCGTGGGCGGCCGATCGTCCACCACCACCCCGGCCGACGACGGCATGGACGGTATGAATCACGACGAGCCCGCACCGTCGCCCCACTCGACGGCGACGCCCGCTGATGTGGTCGACCCCGTGCTGGCGCCGCTCACCGACGAGCGTGAGCATCACCTCACCCTCACCGTCACCGAGGTTGCCCTGGAGGTGGCGCCGGGTGTGTGGCAGCGCCGCTGGACCTACAACGGACGACCGGTCGGCCCCACCCTGCACGGACGGGTCGGTGACGTGTTCGTCATCACGCTGGTCAACGACGGCTCCATGGGGCACTCGATCGACTTTCACGCCGGCTCGCTCGCGCCCGACCGGCCGATGCGCACGATCGAGCCCGGCAAGCGCCTCACGTATCGGTTCACCGCTACCAGGGCGGGCATCTGGATGTACCACTGCTCGACCATGCCGATGAGCGCCCACATCGCGGCCGGCATGACGGGGGCGGTGGTGATCGAGCCTGACGGGTTGCCCGCCGTCGACCGCTCGTACCTGCTGGTGCAGAGCGAGGTCTACCTGCAGAACCGGGCCGCGGACGCCGCCTCAGCAACCGAGGTGAACGCAGACACCGCAGTCACAGCGCAGGCCGACCACGTGGTGTTCAACGGCGTCGCGAACGGCTACGACACCGCGACGTTGAGTGCCCGGGTGGGCGAGCGGGTGCGGTTCTGGGTGCTCGACGCGGGGCCCAACCGGCCGGCGAGCTTTCACATCGTGGGGGCGCAGTTCGACACCGTGTACCGGGAGGGCGGCTACGAGTTGAAGCGGGGTCGCGACCCCTTCGGCGGCCGCGGCGGCGGTGCGCAGGCTCTGGGCCTGCAGCCCGCGCAGGGCGGCTTCGTCGAGACCGTCTTCGACGAGGCGGGGCGCTACCCGTTCGTCACCCACGTGATGGCCGACGCCGAACGCGGCGCCCACGGCTACGTGCAAGTCAGTGCCTAACCCGAGGAGAACAGATGAAACAGAACCTGCCCATGCCGGGTGCCAACGCCGGCGGTTGCGGCTGCGGCCACCACGAGTCGGCAGACATCGTGTTCGACGTGCGTGCAGTGCCGCACGCCATTCGCCACGCCAGTGTCTTCGGCGCCTTTGACGCCATCGCCGTGGGTGGTTCGCTGGTGCTGGTCGCACCGCACAATCCGTTGCCGCTGCTTGCTCAGTTGGCCGAGAGGGCCGAGATCGACGTCGAGTACCTGGATGAGCGTCCGGACGATTGGCGGCTGCGCATCACGCGCATCGCGTAGCCCGGATCCACCGATCCGCACCTACTGCGCGCGCCCATTCGCGCGGTCTGGCCCGCCGGCCACGCTCAACAGACGACGTAGAGCGACCTGAGTGTCGGCTCACGAACCGGCCGATCGCCGCCATATGTCGCCGTCAGTGACGAAACCGACCGACTTCAGGTACGCCGTGTGCACCGGCGTGGTCGCCCGGGCCGTGAACTGATCGACCCCGAGCGCCCTCACGCTCGCCGGACGGGTGCCGTAGAACCAGGCGCCCAGCCGCGAGTCGCGGTATTGCGGCAGCACGTAGTCGAGTTGTACGTCGAACGACCTTCCGTGCACGTTGCCCAGTACCGCACCGGCCGGCATGCCGTCGCGCATCAGCACGAAACCGGTGTGGCTGTCGTCGATGGCGAAGTCGGGCTGGCTGTGCCGAATGTCGTCCAGATGGGTGCGCAGAAAGTCGGCCAGAAACGGCGCCGATGGTTCGATCGGTACCGCACCCAGGTCGCGCTGAGGCGAGAACTCGCGGCGCAGGTTCCACACGTTGAGGGCCACCACGATCAGGTTGGTGATCATGATCGGCCACGACGAAATCAGTGCTCCGTACAGGGTGTACACCAGGCCGCCGCACAGTGACGCGATGCGCAGCCGAACGACCGAACGCATCGAGAACGAGAGCACGACCAGAAACGAGGCGAGGTAGCCGATGGCCTCGATGAGCTGCGGTGACAATATCGCCCGATGGTCGCAGACTTCGTCCGATCGTCGTCAGCACTCCGACCACGAACCCGCATGTGCGTTTGCTAGGGTTCAGCGGTGACGAAAATACGGATCTCGGACGCCGCTCGCTATCTGGGTGTGAGCGACGACACCGTGCGCCGCTGGGTCGACCAAGGAACGCTCGCCCACGAACTCGACCCGAGCAATCGCAAGGTGATCGACGGCCTCGTGCTGGCCGAGTTCGCCAAGACCCAGGCCCACCCGGCACCCGACCCCTCGGGGGTGGCCGGCTCGGCCCGCAACCGCTTTGTCGGCCTGGTCACCGAGGTGATTTCAGACACTGTGATGTCGCAGGTCGAGTTGCAGTGCGGCCCGTTTCGCGTGGTGTCGCTGCTGAGCACCGAGGCAGTGCGTGAACTGGGCCTCGAACCCGGCTCGGTCGCCGTGGCCGTGGTCAAGGCCACCAACGTCATCGTCGAAACGCCCTGAGGAGAAGCAGTGCCCACGAAGTTCACCGTTCTCGCGGCGGCCGTCGCGGCCCTCTCGCTGTCGCTGGTCGGCTGTGCGTCGACCCACGCAGCGTCCACCTCGGCCTCGGCCCCGGCGGGCACCACCACCGTCACCGTCTTCGCCGCGGCGTCGATGAAGACCACGTTCACCACGCTCGGCAAGACGTTCGAGGCCAGCCACCCCGGCACCACCGTCGTGTTCAACTTCGCGGGTTCTCAGACCCTCGCCGAACAGATCGTCAACGGCGCGGCCGCCGATGCGTTCGCGTCGGCCAACGAAGCCAACATGACCACCGTGACCGGGGCCGGGCTGGCGTCGGGTCAGCCCAAGCTGTACGCGACCAACCAACTCGAGATCGCCGTGCCGCCCGACAACCCCGCCGGCATCAACGGGTGGAAAGACCTCACCAAGAAGGGCCTCAAACTGGTGGTGTGCGCACCCGCGGTGCCGTGCGGCGCAGCGACGGTGAAGATCGAACAGGCCACCAACACCACGCTGACGCCCGTCAGCGAAGAGCAGGCGGTGACCGACGTGCTCGCCAAGGTGCAGGCCGGTGAGGCGGACGCGGGCCTGGTGTACAAAACCGACGTGGAGGCCGCCGGCACCACCGTGAAGGGCATCGAGTTCGCCGAATCGGCCCAAGCCATCAACAACAACTCGATGGTCGCGCTGGCCAAGGGCCCGCAGGCCGCGCTCGGCCGGCAGTTCGTCGACCTGGTGTTGAGCGCCGAGGGTCAGAAGGTGCTCGCCGCAGCGGGTTTCGGCCCGGCCGCCTGACAAGCAGGTTCGGTGATGGGTCGCGGATCGGTGATGGGTCGCACCTACGCGGGCTTGCCGCGCTGGCTGTACGTGCCGGCGGCCTTCGGTGCGCTGTTGGTGATTCTGCCGCTGTTCGCGCTCACCCTGCGGCTCGACTGGTCGCGGTTCTTCGAGCTCATCACCAGCGAATCGTCGGTGGCCGCACTGCAACTCAGCCTGCAGACGTCGGTGGCCTCGACGGTGGTCTGCGTACTGCTGGGGGTGCCGCTGGCCATGGTGCTGGCCCGCGACCGGTTCGCCGGCCAGGCCCTGCTGCGTTCGGTGGTGTTGCTGCCGCTGGTGCTGCCGCCCGTGGTGGGCGGCATCGCGCTGCTGTACACGTTCGGACGGCGTGGCCTGCTCGGCCCGGCGATGGACGTACTGGGCGTCCAGATCGCGTTCTCGACCATCGCCGTGGTGCTGGCCCAGACCTTCGTGGCGCTGCCGTTTCTGGTGGTCTCGCTCGAAGGCACGCTGCGCACCGTCGGGCATCGCTACGAGTTGGTGGCGGCCACGCTGGGCGCCCGCCCGGGCACCGTGGTGTGGCGGGTCACGCTGCCCCTGGTGCTGCCCGGGCTGGCCTCGGCTGCCGTGCTGTCGTTCGCCCGGGCGCTGGGTGAGTTCGGGGCCACCATCACCTTCGCAGGCAGCCTGCAGGGGGTGACCCGCACGCTGCCGCTCGAGATCTACCTGCAGCGGGTCACCGACCCCGACGCCGCCATCGCGCTGTCGTTGGTGCTGGTGGTGGTGGCTGTGGTGGTCACCGTGGTCACCGCCCGCATCGCCGAGCGGGGCGCGCGGTGAGTCTCACTTTCGAGGCTCGGCTCGCGCAGCGGCAGTTCGACGTCGAACTGAGCATGGGGCCGGGGGAGCGGGTCGCGGTGCTGGGCCCCAACGGTGCGGGCAAGTCGACCCTGCTGGGCCTGCTCGCGGGCACGCTACGCGCCGACGCCGGGTCGGCCGCTCTCGACGACCGCCTGCTGTTCGACCTGGGTGCGGGCCGTCGCCGCTGGCTGGCGCCGCACGCCCGGGGGGTGGCGTTGCTGGCCCAGGACGCCTTACTGTTCCCGCACCTCACCGTGCTCGACAACGTGGCGTTCGGGCCACGGGTGGCCGGGGCCACCAAGCAGCAGGCCGCGGCCACCGCAGAGCGCTGGCTGCGCGAGGTGCGGGTGAGCGACCTGGCGGCGCGTCGTCCAGGGCAGTTGTCGGGTGGGCAGGCGCAGCGCGTGGCGATCGCCAGGGCGCTGGCGGCCGGGCCGCGGCTGCTGCTGCTCGACGAACCGATGGCCGCGCTCGACGTGTCGGTGGCGCCGTTGCTGCGGCGTGTGCTGCGCAGGCTGCTGGTCGACCAGGCCACGATCATCGTCACCCACGACCTGCTCGACGCGGTGCTGCTGGCCGATCGGGTGGTGGTGCTCGAACAGGGCCGAGTGGCCGAAGCGGGGCCCACCGACGAGGTGCTGCGCCACCCCCGCACCCGGTTCACCGCGCGGCTGGCCGGGCTCAACCTGGTGCGCGGCAGCTTCGCAGACGGGGCCGTGCACGATGCGTCCGGGCTGGTGGTGCAGGGCACCAGAGCCGACCCCGGTGCGCCGAGTGAGGGCGAGCCGGCGGCGGCGGTGTTCGCGCCGTCGGGGGTGTCGATCTTCACCGACCCGCAACAGGGCAGCCCGCGCAACAACCTGTCGGTCACCATCGCCGAAATCGAACCGCTGGGCGACCTGGTGCGGGTGCGCGGCGACGATCACCACGGCCACCTGTTGGCCGCCGACGTGACGCCGCTGTCGGTGGCCGAACTCGACCTGTACCCCGGGCGTGAGGTGACGTATTCGATCAAGGCGGCGGCGGTCACCATCTACCCGCTGTAACGTCGTAACCGCAGGCCGCACCGGGTCGGCCGACGAACCGATAGGGGTGCGCGATGAACCGGTCGATCGTGATCAACCGTGAGTTCGGCAGTGGCGGCCGCGAGGTCGGCCGGCTGATCAGTGAACGCACCGGGCTCGGCTTCTACGACACCGCGGTGCTGCAAGAGGCCGCCGTCAAGCGAGGCGTGCCGGCCAACCAACTCGACGCCTTCGACGAACGGCTGGCCGCCGGGCAGTACCTCAACCTGTCGTTTCCGGGGTTCAGCGACCCCGAGTTCGCGGCCATGCCGTACCGGGTGTTCTCGGCCATCGCCGAGGCCATCACCGAGGCGGCGCGGGTGGCCCCCGGTGTGTTCATCGGACGCTGCGCCGACTCGGTTCTGCGTGAGGCCAAGCTGCCGTTGCTGTCGGTGTTCGTGTACAGCACCGACGTGCAGGCCAAGATCGCCCGTGCGGTCGAGGTCGACGGGGTGCCGCCCAAGGACGCCGAGAAGTACATCGCCCGTATGGACAAGACCCGCAGCCGCTACCAGCAGTTCTTCACCGGCACCCGGTTCGGCGACTACCGCGAGTACGACCTCTGCCTCAACAGCGGCCACCTGGGCATCGACACCTGCGCCGACGTGATCCTGACCGCCCTCAAGGGCGAAGCAGCACCTTGATCGCGCGGCGCTCGTCCATCGCGGCGTAAGCCTCGGCCACCTCAGCCAGCGGCAGTTCGAGGTCGAACACCTTGCCGGGGTCGATCGTGCGGGTCAGCACCAGTTCGAGCAGGTGCGGCAGATATGCCCGCACGTGCGCCGGCCCGCCCTTGACGCCCACGTTGCGCCAGAACAGGTCGTTGACCGGCAGGTCGCCGTGCGGTACGCCGACCAGGCCGATGTTGCCGCCGTCACGAACGGCGCCGACGGCCTGCAGGCGAGCGCCCTCGGTGCCGACGCATTCGAGCACGCAGTCGGCGCCGATGCCGTCGGTGAGCGCCTTGACCGCTGCGGCGCCGGCCTCGTCGCGCTCGGCCACCACGTGGGTGGCGCCGAACTCGCGGGCCAGGGCGGCGCGGTCGTCGTGCCGGCTCATGGCGATCACCATGGGGGCCCCGAGTTGCACCGCTGCCAGCACCGCCGACAAGCCGACGGCTCCGTCGCCCACCACCGCGACCGTGGTGTCGGGCCCGACGCCGGCGCTCACGGCGGCGTGCCAGCCTGTGCACATCACGTCCGAGAGGGCCAGAATGCTCGGCACCAGGTCGTCATCGGGCATACCGGGGGTGGCGAGCAGCGTGCCGTCCGCCTGCGGAATGCGAATGCGGCTGGCCTGGGCGCCGTTGTAGTGGTCGCCGTGCTGGCAGTTGGCGTGGGCGCCCTTGCGGCACACCGGGCAGGTGTTGTCGCTCGGGTTGAACCCGCCCACCACGAAGTCGCCCGGCTTCACGCTGGTGACCGCTGACCCGACCTCTTCGACCACGCCGCAGAACTCGTGCCCGATCGGTGTTGGTTTGGGCACCGGCGAGATGCCGCGGTAGCGCCACAGATCCGAGCCGCACACACACGCGGCAACGGTGCGCACGACGGCGTCGGTGGGGTCGATGATGGTCGGCTCGTCGCGCTCTTCGTAGCGAACGTCGCCGGGTGCGTGAATGACAGCTCCGTACATGGCTCCACCTCATCACACCGGGTGCGGTTCTGACAGGTACTGGCGTTGCCCCCCGCCGCAGTGGGCAGAGCCGGCCGCGGCGTTGCTCAGGCCTGCGGTTCGAGAATGCCCTCGATGGTGTCGATCACGTGGCCGGCGTAGCTGGTACCGTCCGGCAGCTTGGACTCGTAGTCGAAGTAGTGCTCTTTCACGTTGTGGTTGTACGGGCCGAGTTCGATCATCGAGATCTTGCCCTGGGCCAGCGCCTCGTTCCACGGCGACTTCTTGGCCGCGGGCCAGCGCCCGGCGAACAACAGCTTGCCGGAGGCCTGCAGAAAGTCCTTGGTGCCGTACAGGTGCCACAGGTGGTCGATGCGAGCCAGGGCGATGTCGTCCGACAGCATGCCCCCCAGCGACAGCACCGACACCTTCAGCCCCATCGCTTCGAGGTACCAGGCGGCGCCGAGCGCGATCTGCCCGCCGCCGCTCCAGCCCAGCAGCACCACCTCGTCGTCACTGCCCGGACGATGCCCGTGGCGCACCAGCGACCGGTGGATCTCGCCCGCGGTGCCCATGTTGTAGGTGGGGCCGTAGCGGCGATCGGCGCACACGAACAACTGCATCAGGTTGCGCAGGTTGATCAGCACCGCCAGCAGCGCGTTGGGGTTCTTCAGCCGCACCTTTTCGAGCCAGCGCCACATCCTGCCGAGAATGCGCTCGGCGGTCAGGCCGCGGTTGTCGACGGCATAGGGAAAGACGTCGTCGATGACGGTGTACTCCTCCAGCCGATCGTGCAGATCCTGCACGAACGGAAACTCCTCTTCGGGCACGTCCTTGGCGGCCAGGGCGCCGATGCCCGACAGATAGACCAGAAACTTGCGCCGTTGCCCCTCGGGTGCGGCCAGCCCTTCGGCCAGCGCCTTGGCCGCCTCTGGCTTGTCGAGTGGCGCAGGCACCGTCTCGGTCTCTTCGGCTCCGCGCGTGGCCCACCAGTACAACGACTCCAGCGGAGCCAGCACCAGCGCGGCCACCAGAAGCGCCACCACGAGAATCAACAGGTCGCCGAGGATCACGTCAGCACCTCCGTGGTCAGCAGCGGACGACCGTTCAGCACGTCGGCACCCGACACGTGGAACTGTCGTCCGAACACCCGCTGGAACAGCGCCGCGACGCCACGGGTGATCAGCGGCGACACGAACAGCGACAGCAGGTACATCACCAGCCACGCCACGCCGACCAGCAGCAGCGCCGGCCACCGTCCGAGGCCGAAGGTGGTGGCCGTCACAGCCCAGAGGCACACCGCGCTCCACGCCGACAGCAATCGTCCGATGGCACTACCCAGGTAGGGGATCAGCACCAGAAAGCCCCAGATCTGCGGGGCCGTCGACACCAGCACGCCGGTGAGCACGGTGACGTACGACACGTCGCGTCCGGCCCACCACGAACCCAGACCCCACAAGATCAGCGATTCGAACAGGTGCAGCACCACCAGCCACACCGAGGTGAGCACCAGCCCGGCCACGAACCGCCAGCCATGAATGCGGTTCACCAGCAGCACCACCGCGTGCCCGGTCATCATCGAGATGCCCGCCAGCAGTGCGACGCCGATGGTCAGCCAGATCGAGTACGGCTGGTCGCGCACCCAGGTCAGCGCCGCCGGATCGAGGCGGTAGGCGCGGGCGATCAGTTCGAACAGCCCGGCCAGGTAGCGGCCAACGTCGGTCACGCTCGAATGCTAACGGCCTCGGACGACTCAGTCGCCCAGCCCGGTGCCCACCTTTCGTGCCGCGCTCACCCAGTCGTGGTCGAGCGGCACCAGCTTCACCTTGCCGGCCACCTCTGTGAGCGGCACCGGCTCGGTGCCGTCGCCGCGGGCCGCCACCATGTAGCCGAAATCACCGGCCGCCACCAGGTCGGCCGCGGCGGCGCCCAGCCGGGTGGCCAGCAGCCGGTCGCCCGCCGAGGGGGTGCCGCCGCGCTGCACGTAGCCCAGAATCGTCACCCGGGCCTCCAGGCCGGTGGCCGCCTCCAGTTGGTTGGCCAGCTTGAAGGTGTGCTCGCGCTGGGAATGTTCCACGTTGTTCAGGTGGGTGCGGGCCGCGCCCTTCGATTCGGGCGTCCTGGCGTTCTTGTACAGCAGGTGGGCCGCCTCGTAGTCGGCGGTGTCTTCGACGTCGCGGGCCCCTTCGGCGACCGCCACCACCGAGAAGTTCAGCCCACGTTCGGTGCGCTGCTTGATGGTGGACACCACCGAATCGACCGTGTAGGGAATCTCGGGAATCAGAATGATGTCGGCACCGCCCGCGATGCCCGCACCCAGGGTGAGCCAACCCGCCTTGTGACCCATGATCTCGGTCAGGATGATGCGGTGATGGCTGTGCGCCGTCGAGTGCAGCCGGTCGATGGCCTCGGTGGCGATCTCGAGGGCGGTAGCGAAGCCGAACGTGGTGTCGGTCATCGCGATGTCGTTGTCGATCGTCTTGGGCAGGTGAATCACGTTCAACCCGGCGTCCACCAGGCGCATCGCGTTCTTGGCCGTGCCGCCGCCGCCCAACATGATCAGGGCGTCGAGGCCGTCTTTCTCGTAGTTCTCGACCACGGTGGGCACCATGTCGACCGGGCCGTCGGCGGTCGGAAACTTGTGCACCTTGTCGCGCGAGGTGCCCAGAATCGTGCCGCCCACGGTGAGAATGCCCGACAGCGCACGTCCGTCGAGTTCGGTGAACCTGTTCTCGACCAGGCCCGTGACGCCGTCGCGGAATCCGATCAGTTCGATGCCGTACTGGCCCATGGCGGTCTTGCCGAAGCCACGAATGGTGGCGTTGAGCGCGGGGCTGTCGCCGCCAGCGGTGAGAATGCCGACCTTCTTGGCCTTGGCCATGATGCCTCCTGAAATGCCGCGTGGTGGCCTCAGTCTGCCGGTTACGCCACGTGGTCGAGGCCGATGTCCAACACCTTTGCGCTGTGGGTGAGCCAGCCGACGCTGATCAGGTCGACCCCCGCCTCGGCGATCGGCACGGCGGTCTCTGGTGTGATGCGTCCGGACGCCTCGGTGACCATGCGTCCATCGACCATCGCGACCGCCTCGCGCAGCAGGTGAGGCCCCATGTTGTCGAGCAGCACCACGTCGGCGCCCACCTCGAGCAGCTCGGCCAGCATGGCGAGCGAGTCGACCTCGACCTCGATCTTCACCAGGTGCCCCACGGACGCCTTCGCTGCCTCGACCGCTTGACGGACGCCCCCCGCGACGGCGATGTGGTTGTCTTTGATCAGCACCGCGTCGTCGAGGCCCAAGCGGTGGTTGGCGCCGCCGCCGCAGCGCACCGCGTACTTCTGCAGCGCTCGCAGCCCCGGAATGGTCTTGCGCGTGTCGGCCACCTGGGCGTGGGTGTGAGCGATGGCGTCGGCGATGGTCGCGGTGCCGGTGGCCACCCCCGACAGGTGGCCCAGAAAGTTGAGCGCCACGCGTTCGCCGGTGAGCAGCCCGCGTGCCGGGCCGCACGCCGTCGCGATCACGGAGCCGGGCTCGACCCGCGAGCCGTCGGGCAGGTGCACCTCGACGGTGATGCACGGGTCGACCAGGCGCCAGGCCAGCACCGCCAGCGGCAGGCCGGCCACCACGCCCGAATCGCGCGAGACGAGTTGCACGGTGGCGCGCGCGTCGGCCGCAATGATGCTGTCGGTGGTCACGTCACCGGCACGGCCCAGGTCTTCGAGCAGTGCGGCTCGCACCAGGGGTTCGATCACCAACTCGGGTAGGGCCCTCATGCCGGCACCGCTTCGCGTTCGGCCAGTTCGGGCAGGTCGGCCAGCGACAGCAGGGTGTGCCGGGCCTCGACCTGACCGGCGAGGTCAGTGCGGGTGTGGGCCCCGCGCGACTCGGTGCGCGCCAGGGCGGCCCGGGCGACCAGATAACCGACCAGGCCGGTGTCGTTGGCCACGTACGGCAGCAGGTCCTCAAGGGCCTGCTGCAGGCCCTCGGCGTCGCGCAGCACGCCGACCCAGGTGCTCACGATGCCCCGCAGGTGGTCGATCACCGGCTCTTCGGGGTGCCACTTCTCGTCGGCCCAGTGCCGGTCGGCCACGTCGGGCACGGACGCGTCGGTGCCGAGTTCGGCCTTCAATCGCTGCGCGACCCAGCGTCCGCAGACCACGGCTTCGAGCAGCGAGTTGGACGCCAGCCGGTTGGCGCCGTGCAGACCGGTCGAGGCCACTTCGCCTGCGGCGTAGAGGCCGGGCACGGTGGTGCGTCCGGCCAGGTCAACCAGCACACCACCCATGTGGTAGTGCGCGGCGGGCCGCACGGGCAGCAGGTCGCGGGTGGGGTCGAGGCCGGCGGCGAGCGCGGTGGCGTTGATCGACGGGAACAGTTCGGCGAACCGCTCGCCGGGCGAGGTGCGGGCGTCGAGAAAGACGCGATGCCCGGCCTGCAACTGGGCCCACTCGGCGCGGCTCACCACGTCGCGGGCGCTCAGCGGGTTGGCCAGCACCCATTCGCCGCGCTCGTTGACGATGATCGCGCCCTCACCGCGCACCGCCTCGCTGACCAGCGGCATCGGGTCGATCGCCACATCGAGCGCGGTGGGGTGAAACTGCACCATCTCGACGTCGCGCAGCACCGCGCCGGCCCGAAAGGCCAGCGCCAGACCCTGGCCGCGCGAGCTGAGCGGGTTGGTGGTGTGACGGTACAGCCCGCCCACGCCGCCGGTGCTCAGCACCACGGCTGGGGTGCGCAGCAGCACGGGCCCGGCCGGGGTGCTGACCTCGACACCGGCCACCCGTCCGTCTTCGGTCACGATGCGGGTGGCGGGGGAGTGGTCCCACAGTGAGACGGACTCACATGTCCTCGCCTTGTCGACCACGGTGCGCAGCAGTTCGGCACCCGTGCCGTCACCGCCCGCGTGCACGATGCGGCGGCGTCCGTGCGCGCCTTCGAGGCCGAGTTTGAGCGAGCCGTCGGGGTTGCGGTCCCAACGGGTGCCCTGCGCGGCCAGCCACTCGATGGCTTCGGGGCCAGCCTCGGTGATGGCCCGGACGACACTTTCGTCGCACAGGCCCGCCCCCGCGGCCAGGGTGTCGGCGGTGTGGTCGGCCGGCGAGTCGTCGGGCCCGACGGCCGCGGCCACTCCGCCCTGGGCCCACCCGGTGGACGTGCCGGTGCTGATCGCACCGGCCGACAACACGATGCAGCGTGCGGGCGACAGTTCGATGGCACAGCTCAGGCCGGCCAGTCCGCCGCCGATGATGACGGGGCCGTCGGCGACGACCTCGGTGCGCGTGTGGTTCATTTCGGCGGAGCCCCCACCGCGAGCATGCGCTCGACCGACGCCCGGGCGCGATCGGCCACCTCTGGGTCGATGGTGACCTCGTGGGTCATCGTCTCGAGCGAGTGGCGAATCTTGGCCAGCGTGTTGCGCTTCATGTGCGGGCACAGATTGCAGGGCCGCACGAACTCGACGTCGGGGTACTGCTGGGCCACGTTGTCGCTCATCGAGCACTCGGTGATCAGCGCGACCCGCTGCGGCCGCTGCTGCGCCACGAAGTTGATCATCTGGGCGGTCGAGCCGGCGAAGTCGGCCTCATCGACCACCTCGGGCGGGCATTCGGGGTGGGCGAGCACGGTGACGCCGTCGGGGTAGTCGGCCCGCACCTGGCGAATGTCGAGCGGGGTGAACCGTTCGTGCACCTCGCAGGCGCCCGGGTGGGTGATCACCTTGACGCCGGTCTGCCGGGCCACGTTGGCGGCCAGAAACTGGTCGGGAATGAAGATCACCTCGGGCACGCCCAGGCTCTCGATGATGTGCACCGCGTTGCCCGAGGTGATGCAGATGTCGCTCTCGGCCTTCACGGCCGCCGAGGTGTTCACGTAGGTGACCACGGGCACGCCGGGGTGCTGGCGGCGCAGTTCGCGTACCTGTTCGGGGGTGATCGACTCGGCCAGCGAGCAGCCGGAGCGCAGGTCGGGGATCAGCACGGTCTTGCTGGGGTTGAGCAGCTTGGCGGTCTCGGCCATGAAGTGCACGCCGGCCAGCACGATCACGTCGGCCTCGACCGTGGTGGCCTCGCGGGCCAGCGCGAGCGAGTCGCCGACGATGTCAGAGATGCCGTGAAAGATCTCTGGGCGCATGTAGTTGTGGGCGAGGATCACGGCGTTGCGCTCGGCCTTCAGGCGCATGATGGCGTTCACGTCGTCGGCCATCGTGGCCCATTCGACGGCGGGAACGACATGGTCGACGCGCTGGTACAACTCGTCGGCGGTGATCAGGGTGGTGCTCATGTGAGGCTCCTCCTCGTGCGGAACACTCTTATGCTACATCTGAGCATAAGTGGGAGCAAATCGAGGTTCCGGCGCCTCGATGACACGTTGACAAGGCAGCACTCGTCGACGTGCCGGTGGACAGCCTCGGTTGAAGGGGTGCGGGGCTGCCTCCCGATGGCTGGCCGGCCAGTTTTGAGACGGCCATTTCCTACGCAACCGTAAGTTACGCTACCGTAGGGAACATGATCTCATCGCTCGAGACCCAACCGACGTCATCGCTGCCGATCGTGATTCAGGGCGGCATGGGCATCGCCGTGTCGTCGTGGCAGTTGGCCCGCGAGGTGTCACTGGCCGGCCAGCTCGGCGTTGTGTCGGGCACGGCTCTGGACGGCGTGCTGGCCCGCACGCTTCAAGACGGCGACCCGGGCGGTCATCGCCGCCGCGCGCTGGCGCACTTTCCGTCCCCCGACATCGCCCAACGGGTGATCGACACCTACTTTCTGCCCAACGGCCGCGGCCGCGGCAAGCCGTACCGTCCGCACCCCACCCTCACCATCTCGCCCAGCCGGGCAGCCATCGAACTGAGCCTGGCGGCGAACTTTGCCGAGGTGTGGCTGGCCAAGCAGGGCCACGACGGGGTGGTCGGCATCAACATGCTCGAAAAGGTGCAGACAGCCAACGCCTCGGCGATTCTCGGCGCCATGCTGGCCGGAGTCGACTACGTGATCATGGGTGCTGGCGTACCCCGCGAGATTCCCCGGTTGCTCACCGAGTTCGCCGCCGGACGCACCGGACGGCTCACCATCGACGTGGCCGCGGCGAGCAAGACCCACCGCGCCGAGCTCGATCCGGTGGACTACCTGGGTGCCGACCTGCCCGTGCTGCGACGGCCGAAGTTTCTGGCCATCGTGTCGCTGCACGTGCTGGCCACCTATCTCAACCGCGACCCCGAGACTCGTCCCGACGGCTTCGTCGTGGAGGGCCCGCGGGCCGGCGGGCACAGCGCGCCGCCGCGCGGCAAGATGACGCTCGACGACGAAGGCGAGCCGATCTACGGCGACAAGGACGTGGCCGACCTGGCGAAGATCGGCGAACTCGGTCTGCCGTTCTGGCTGGCCGGTGCCTACGCCACGCCCGAGAAGGTGGCCGAGGCGAGGGCCTCCGGCGCCGCCGGTGTGCAGATCGGCACGCTGTTCGCGATGGCCTCAGAGTCGGGGCTGCTGCCGGCGCTGCGCAACCGGCTGGTCGCCGAACTCGAAGCCGAAACCCTGGTGGTGCGCAACGATCCGCGCGCCTCACCCACCGGTTTTCCGTTCAAGATCGCCGAACTGGGCGACACGCTTGCCGATGAGGCCCGCTACGAGGCGCGCGAGCGCATCTGTGACCTGGGCTACCTGCGCACCCCCACCGAACGCGCGGACGGCTCCATCGTCTACCGTTGCGCGTCCGAGCCGGTGCACATGTACCTGCGCAAGGGCGGCGACGAGGCCGAGACCCAGGGCCGCAAGTGCCTGTGCAACGCACTGATGGCCAACATCGGGTTGGGTCAGGTGCGCCGCAACGGCTACGTCGAGCAGCCGGCCGTCACCCTCGGACAAGATCTCGAGGGTGCCCGCGCGCTCAGCCGTCGACACCCAGAGGGCTGGACCGCGCGACAGGCCATCGACTGGCTGCTCGGCGGGCAGCGCCGGCGCGAACTGGTCGGCGCGGCCGCGGCGAGCATGGGGTAGCGTCGTCGCGCCATGCGACGAACCGATGAGCTGAACCTGGCCCACCTCAAGGCGGCGGTCGACGAAGCTGCCCACGCGAGCCTGAGCGGTGCCGGGCTCGACCTGCGCGTGCTGCCCAGCGACGATCGTGCGGCCAGCGACGCGTGGGCGCAGTCGGTGGCCCGCGGCTTTCTCGACCGGGAACGCTCCGACGAGCAGAGCGCCCATTCGTTCGAGTCGGCCGGTTCACGGCGCCGGCTGGGGGTCTACGACCCGTCCGGGCCGATGCCCGAGGTGCCGGTGGGCACGTTCGCGTCGTGGCTCGGCGACCTCAGCGTGCCCGGCGACGCAGAGGTGACGGCCTGTGCGATCAGCGCAGTGACGGTGGCTCAGACCCATCATCGGCGCGGCATCGCTCGGGCGATGATGCAGGGCGAGTTGAACACGGCAGCCACGCTGGGTGTGCCGGTGGCGACGCTGACGGTCAGCGAGTCGACCCTCTATGGCCGCTACGGGTTCGCGCCCGCCGCCGCGGCTGCGAACTGGCGCATCGACCGGCGACGTGCCGGTTGGCTCGGGCCGTTGCCATCGGGCGGTTCGACTACATCAGCCGCGAGCGGTGGGCCGCGTTGGCGCCGGCCTTGCACGAGCGGGTGCGGCGCCACGCGCCGGGTGAGTTGAGCATGCCCGCGAGCCACTGGACGCGGTTCGCCCGCACCCACCCCGGTGCACACGAACCCGGCGCGGTGCGAGCCGTGCAGTACACCGACGACGCCGGAACGGTGACCGGCCTGGTGCTCTACACGGTGCAAGAGAATCACGACGACTACACCAAGTCGGGCGCGCAGGTGCAGTGGCTGGTGGCCGACGGCCCCGACGCGTACGCCGCACTGTGGCACTTTCTGCTGCACCTCGACCTGGTCGGCGAATTGCGAGCCGGTGAGTTGTCGGTCGACGAACCCTTGTGGTGGCTGATCGCCGACCAGCGGGCCGCCCAGGTGAGTGTCACCGACCATCACTACGTGCGGGTACTCGACGTGCCGGCCGCGCTCGAAGCCCGGCGCTATCAGGCGGCCGACGTGATCGACCTCACCGTGACCGATCCGCTCGGTCACGCCCAGGGCCGGTGGGTGCTCGGCGTCGACGAATCGGGGCAGGGGAGCGTCCACCCGCTGACGGGCGACTCGCCGCAGGGTGCGGTGCGTGTTGGGCTGGGTGTGCAGGAGTTGTCGGCCGCCTACCTCGGCGGGGTGTCGCTGGCAACGTTGGCGTACGCGGGCCGCATTGAGACCAACGACGCCTTCGCCGCGGCACGCGTGTTCGCCTGGCCGGTTCCTCCCAGGTTGAGTTACTGGTACTGATCGCCCGCCTTCAGGCCGCGCGCTTGCGCACCCTCGGGTGTTGTTCGGGCAGTTCGGTGCTGCCGGTGGCGGTTCTGAGAAACGTCAGCCCGGTGGGTGAGGTCCACAGGTAGTCGCTGGGGCCGACGCGAACGTAGCGCCAGCCGGTGTGGGTCTTGAGTCGGTGGTGGTGTCTGCACAGGCAGGCCAGGTTGGTGCTGCTGGTTTCGCCGCCTGCGTCGTAGGCCACGATGTGGTCGGCGTCGTGGCTGAACTGGTAGGGGTCGTCGGCGCTGGTCGGTAGCGGGCGCGCGGGTCGGGTGCAGTGCGGGAATACGCAGGTGCGGTCGCGTAGGGCGATCTGTTCGCGTTGGGTCGGGGTGGGTCGGTAGCCGCTCGCTTCATGATTGGCTGCGAGGTCGATGACGGGCCGGACGGTGATGGTGCCGGCCGAGCTGCACCAGCGGCGGATCTGTTCGACGGTCACGAGTTGGTCGGTCGTGCCGACTTCGGCCAGGCGAACCCCTGACGCGATCGCCGTGTTGTCGGGTTGTGCAGCAGCTGACCGGCGGGTGCTGATGCCCTGGACGCGGTTGAAGGTGTCTGCGTCCAGATGCACGTAGAGCTGCACCGCCCGGCCCGCGTGGGGGGCGGTGGCGCCGATGGTTCCGGGTTGCGCTGCATTGCCGCACTGAGTGTCTGTTTCGGGTAGGCCGAGTGCGTGGCGGGCGATGATGCCGAGGGCGTGGGCTCGGCGGTGGTCGAGGTCATCGGTGGAGCCGTTGCGCGCGAGTTGCCTGCTGACGGCCCGCACGGCGGTCTCGAGGTCGAGGGCGTCGGGGGTGTCGAGTCGTCCGTCGACCCAGCCGGCGCCCGCGGTGGTAGCGGTGTCGGCGGTGATGCGTAGCCAGCGGCGGGTGTCGGGGTCGGGCAGGGTGTCGGGTTCGAAGCGGGCCACGGCTTGTAGAGCGAGTTTCTTGATGCGGCGCAGCGTGAGCCGGTCACCGAGGGTGGCGGTTTGAGTGTCGAGCGCTGCAGCGAGTTCGGTGCTGCGTGGGCGGGTGGTTTGGGCGACGGCGCAGGCTTTCCAGGCGGCGATGTGGAGCTCGTGCACGGCGTGCCAGAGCTTGGGTAGTCGGTGGCGTAGTTCGAGGGCGTCGGCGATGAGGATGCGGCCGGTTTGGGTGGTGACGGCGTGGACGGCGGCGAACTCGGCCACGGCGGCGAGCCCGATGCCGAGTTCGTCGTCGGTCATGGTGAGATCGACGGCTTCGGGCAGGGTCTGGATGCTGGGGTTGAGTTCGGCCCAGCGGGCGGCGAGCGCGAGCCGACGGGCCGTTACCTGGCGTTCGAGTTGGTCGCAGGCGCGCAGGTCGGCGAGCACGTCAGCTGCCGACATGTGTTCGATTGCGGCTGTTTCCATGCTTGTAGTCTACGGCTGTCTTCTGACAAAAACTCGTCTGGCAACATGCTGACAACACTCACGCCGACAGTGACAACACCGCCCTCTGGTGCGGCTCCCGGCTCCCGCCGGGATGACGGCATGGCGGTGCGGCTCCAGGCTCCCGTCGGGATGACGGCGTCGGCGCGCGCGGTAGCTGGTTCCGGGCTGCCCTCGCGCCGCAGAGAAGGCCGTGGGCTCAGTCGAATCAGCGCAGCTCGGCGGGTCCGCGTCGACGCAGGTCGGTCACCGGCACACCCATTGAGCTCTGAGGTGTGTGGCTCTCACCGGACAGTGACCGAAGAAGGGAGAATCTCCCGAGGAGGAGAACAGGTCAATGTCCAAGTACAAGAAATATACGCAGGAATACCGTGACAAACTTCCTCGACTCGGTCGACTGGCCACGACTGATGACCAAGCTCGGATGGCCCAACTTCCGATTCCACGACTTGCGCGGCACCGCAATCTCACAGTGGATCGCAGCAGGCATCCCGCTCACCACCGTTCGAGAGTTGGCCGGGCACGCCTCGCTCTCCACGACCAACCTCTACGCTCGATCGGCAGACAGCGCCCTAGCCGAGGCGAAGAAGCTCGCCGACAGCCATATCGCGCGAAACTTGACTGCCACGAAGCGCATGACACAGCCGACACACCCCCAAGAAGCGCAGACGTCGAATCGAACACCGGCGGACGCAG
>RRZT010120717.1_pt1 | contig 20220 bp, 10 predicted proteins | sample 2165551 | NCBI WGS metagenome assembly RRZT01 (sample SAMN10456910, study PRJNA506462) | wastewater metagenome | biome: wastewater; feature: sludge; material: wastewater sludge; isolation source: wastewater sludge with Escherichia coli K12::gfp cells carrying plasmid... | place: USA: Moscow, Idaho... | reverse complement strand
AGCTGGCCTCGACCCGAGGGGCGCTCGTGGGCCACGTCCACGACGACGCCACCGCGCAGCCCCTGGCCGGGGTGCTGGCCATCAGCGTCGACCTCGACCACGGCCGGCCCGGCGCCGGTGCGGTGACCGCGGCCGACGGTGGATACCGGATCTCGGGTCTGCGCCCCGGGCCGAAGCTGCTCGAGCTCGTGGACCTCGCCGGAGGCCACGACGTCGAGTTCTACGACGACGCCCCGACCCCGGCCGGCTCGTCGGTCCTCTCGGTGGCCGGCGCGGCGCAGACGACCGCCGACGCCGGGCTCGCGGCGCACGCCGCACCGGTCGGCGGTGCCCACCTGACGGGACAGGTGAGCGCCACCACGGGCGAGCCGCTCGCCGGGGTGGCGGTCATGGCGGTGCACAGCGCCGACTTCTCCCTGGCTGCGGGTGGGCGGACCGACGCCGCCGGGCACTACGACCTCGACCTCGACGCCGGCGACTACAAGGTGGCGTTCTACGACCCGACCGGCGACCATGGCTTCGAGTGGTACGACGACCAGAGTCCGGACGGCATGGCCCGTGCCGCCTCCGTCACCGCCGGTGACGCCGCGCCGGTGGACGCGGCGTTGACCCCCACCACTGGTGTCGCCACCGGAACCGTCACCGAGGCCGGGACTGCGACGCCGCTGGGCAACGTCGGGGTCTTCGCGATCGACGCCACCGGCACCGTGGTCGGTGTCGCGACCACCGCGGGCGACGGCACCTACGCATTGACGGGACTACCCGTCGGGAACCTGCGCGTTCGCTTCGTCGACCTCACCGGGACCTACGCCACCGAGTACTACGACGACTCGCCAAGCTACGAAGCAGCCGCTCTGATCGCCGCCGCCGCCGGTGCCACCACACTGGACGTCGATGCCGAGCTCAGCCTCGCCGGCTGAGCCCGCACCGGGGCGGTGGGGGTCGGTTCGCCGGCCGCGATCGCACCGGGCCGTGGCGACTGGCGGGTTCTGTAGAACTCGACGCAACCGCGGTCGGAATCCGCCGACTGTCATCGCGTCGAGATCGCCGCCATCGGGCGGCGGCGGGGGGCCGGGCGCGATCATCTTCTCCATGGACGCCGCCACCTCACCCGACGAGCCCGACGAGCCCGACGAATGGACGGGTGACGGCGGCGTCGACCCGGACGTCGAGCACGAGGCCTGGCGCCAGTTGCTGTTCTGGGTGGGTCTGGCCGAACTGGTCGTGTGCGTCGCCGTCGTGGTGGTGGCCGGCGCCCTGATCCCGCCGGTGGTGGTCTTCGGGGTCGTGTTCCTGGTCGGCCTGGTGCTGCTGGTCCGCCCCGGGCGGGTCGGGCCCGTCACGATCGGGGTCGCCTCGATCCTGTTCGTGTTCGGGAACCTGCCCGTGGTGGCCGACGACCTCGCCCATCCCGACTCCTTCGCCACGTTCTTCCCCGCGGCCATCGGCCTGCTGGCCGGCGTGGTGGGCGCCGTCGCCCTCGCCGGGTTCCTGCGGCGCTGGCCGGTGCGGGCCATCGGGCGCGTCGGCGCGGCCGCCTCCGCCCTCGCCCTCGTCGCCCTCGGCATCGGCCTCTACGCCACCCTGACGGTGGAGGACGACGTCCCCCAGGAGGGCGACCTCGCCCTGGCCACCGACGGAGTCGAGTGGGTGCCCGACACCCTGACCGCCCGGGCCGCAGGTGATGTGGCCGTCTTCATCACCAACGGGGACCCCTACCGCCACACCTTCGCGGTCGACGACCTCGACGTCGAGGTCGAGCTCCCCGCCGACACCCAGCGACGGGCCACCTTCACTGCGGAGGCGGGCGAGTACGAGTTCCACTGCACCGTCCCCGGCCACGAGGACATGACCGGCACCCTCACCGTCCGCAGCTGAACCGGGGCCCGAACGACCGGCGTCGCCGGGTCGGGCCGGTCAGCGTTCGATGGGTGGGACCAGGCCTCGGGCGCGGTCGGCCAGTGTCCGTCGCTCGTCGTCGGCCACCGCCAGCTCCTCCAGCTCCTCCAGCCGCTCGACGACCTCGTCGACCGCGACGATGGATCGCAGGACGAGCTCGGCGCAGAACTCCCGGTCCTTCGCCCGGTTGGCCACCAGCTTCGCGATCACCAGGTCCACGGGATCGAGGCAGAGTGCGGTGACACCGCCCGTCGCGGGAGTGCGGTAGGCGATCAACCGGTCCCGCCAGCCGTCCGGCAGGACAGCAGTGTCCGGTCCGACGCCCTTCGCGTAGACTCCGAACGACTCTTGGAACATGGACGCCTCACCGATGGAGCCGTCGACGAGATCGGCCTTGCCTTCGTCGCCGTCGACCGGGAGCACATCGACCTCGATCGATCGGTGGGCCGCAGGCGGCGGACGATCGACCGATGCCAGGATCGCCTGACTGCCGATGACGATGATGGTGTCCTCTCCGAGGATGGCGCCGGCCGCTCGGATGACGTGGTCGAAGGACTCGTGGTTCACGCTGCGTGCTCCCGGTAGATGTCCCAGCGCTCGGACGCGCTGAGGATGCCGGCGAACGGCGTGTTCTGGCGGAGCTCGTGGGCCGACTCCGACTCCTCGGTGAGCACCCTTGCCACCTCGATGACCGGTCCGTCGAGCAGCGCCGCCCAGGCATCGAGCCAGCGGTCGGCGCTCCCGTCGGCGTGGATGGCGCGCATGGTGGTGAGGTTGCGCCGCGCCGCGACCAGCACCGCGTCCGGGTCGTCATCGAGTCGTCGGGCCACGGCCCGGTGCAGAGCCAAGCTGCGGGCGGCGGCGCGGTCGCGGTTGCTCGTCAGGGGAACGGCGCGCAGCTCGAGACGGAGTCCGCACACCTCGAGCAGGCGCTCGAGGGTGTCGATGCGGGGCGCTTTGCGGCCCGACTCGTACTGGGAAACCGCGGCCGACGAGGTCTGTGCTCGACGGGCCAGCTCCCGCTGACTCAACCCTGCGTGCCGACGGGCCTGGCGCAGCAGTGTGGCAACGTCCGGCGTCTTCGCCATCCCGCTATCCTATCGGATAGCACTAGGGCGCTACCGGGGGGACGGGTGGGAGGGTGAATCCCGGGTAGTGGGACCACGCCGCCGGGTTGACCGAGCACACCGCGGCGAGGGCCTCGTTCGGGTCCGGGGGCTCACGACGCAGGCCGAGACTCGCGGCTTTGGCGGCCCGGGCGATGCTGGCGGCGACCTCGGGGGCGTCGGCGGCGTGGGCTGCGACCCGCTCGGCCAGCGACGGCTCGCCGATGGTGGCGTCGCGCTCGTAGCCGTGCTCGCGCAGGGTCCAGGCCGCGGTGCGCTCGATGCTGCGGATCCACGCCGGCGGGAGGTCCCAGGGCTTCGGCGGCCCGGTCGGCGCCGTCACCGGCCGCGCCGCCTCGGCGAACCAGGGAAAGGGAGGCAGGTCGGCGCCGCCGCCGTGCGCGGTGTGGTCGAGCACAGCGGCGTCCCAGTCCTCGCCCACGAAGTCGAGCACCCGTCGCATCTCCTCCTCCGGGCGGACCACGAGGTCCTCGAGGCGCACGGTGCAGACCCCACCGCCCGAGGCGGCGAAGCGGTCGATGGCCTTCACCTGCTGCGCGGCGAAGAAGGCGTTGAGCCCGTTGCTGCTGGTGGCCCAGGGCATGGCCGCCAGAGAGGAGACGACGCCGCGCGGGTCGCGCACCACGTGGACGATCCGGGCATCGGGGAACTCGGAGGCGATGGTGGCGAGCTGCTGGGCGTGCGCGGGGGTCTTGTCCCCGAAGCGGGCCTTGCCGTGCTGCGCCGCCGCGGCCCGCATCACCGCAGCGACCGCATCCCGGCGGGTGGTCGTGACAACGCCGTCGAGGTGTTCGGTCACCTCCGAGCGCGAGACCCCGAGGAAGGCGAACGAGAACGACCGGGCGTACCGCTCGAACCAGGCCCGGCCGTCGCTCGCCAGCGCGTTGCCACGGGGGTCCAGGTAGAAGGACGCCTCGTGGGTCAGGTGGAGGTTGGGGTGGGCGTTGAGCATGGCGCGCAACAGGGAGGTGCCCGAGCGCCCACTACCCACCACGAAGAGGGGTGGAGCCGCCGTCGTCACGGGCCGATGCCTAGCAGGTGAACGCCGTCGCTTCATTCCTATGTTTCCCACTGATTTCATGGTGAATGGCGGGGGCGATGTCCTCTCGCAGCGTCGACGTGACACACTTGTCCACCTGGCCGGAGGGGTCGCCCGGCGGACCGCACGCAGCACGCTGACAAGGTCCTTCCGGCTCAGTGAACACCGTTCAGGAGCGCTACCCTTGACCGGTCCTCGTAGCTGTGGTGGCAGAAGGCGGAAAGGGTCCCGGGGTGGACATGCATGAGCGGGATCTGATCATCGGGGTGACGCCCTTCGAGCGACCTGATGCCGCGCTGGTCGTGGGCGTGGTTCGGGCCGGTTCACTCGGGGTGCTCGACCTCGGCCGTGACCCCGTGGTGGCCGCCGCCGCCCTCGCCGAGGTGGTGCGCTGGACCGATCAGCCCTTCGGCGTGCGCGTCCCCGCAGCGTCCGACCACCCGGTCACGCTGGTCGAAGGGGTCGACACCGTCATCGTCACGACCGCCGCCGACGTCGCCGCCTGGGCTGCTCTCGGACGCCGAGTCCTCGTCGAGGTGCGCTCGCCCGAGGAGGCCGACGCCGCCTTGGCGGCCGGCGCCGATGGGCTCATCGCGAAGGGGTCCGAGAGCGGGGGCCGCATCGGCGACCTGACCGCCTACGTCCTGCTCCAGACCCTCGTCGCCCGCACCGATCGCCCCGTCTGGGCCCAGGGGGGCATCGGGCGCCACACCGCCGCCGCGGCCGTCGCCGGCGGGGCGGCTGGCGTCGTGCTCGACGCGCAGCTGGCGCTCGTGCGCGAGTCCACCCTGCCCGCCGCCGTCCGCCAGGCCGTCGGGGCCATGGACGGCAGCGAGACCGTGGTGCTCGGCGACCACCGCGTCTTCACCCGGCCCGACCTGCCCGTCGCCTCGGCCGACCCGGCCACGCCGGCCGCCGACGTGGTGGCCGCCCTCGGCGCCGACGACCTGCGCGCCCAGTACCTGCCCGTGGGCCAGGACGGCGCCTTCGCCAAGACCCTCGCCGACCGCTTCGGCACCGCCGGCGGTGTGGCCCAGGGCCTGCGCCGCGCCATCGACGAGCACCTCGACGCCGCCAGCGCGTCCCCGCCCCTCATCGAAGGCGGCACCCTCGCCACCACCCTCGGCACCCGCTACCCGATCGCCCAGGGCCCCATGACCCGCGTCAGCGACCGAGCCGCCTTCGCCGCCGCGGTGGCCGACGGGGGCGGGCTGCCCTTCCTCGCCCTCGCCCTCATGTCGGGCGACGAGGTCCGCGCCCTGCTGGAAGAGACCGCCCCGCTGCTCGGCGACCGCCCGTGGGGCGTCGGCATCCTCGGCTTCGTGCCCCCCGAGGTGCGCGAGGCGCAGCTCGAGGTCGTCCACGACGTCCGCCCGCCCGTCGCCCTCATCGCCGGCGGCCGCCCGTCGCAGGCCGCGCCCCTCGAGGCCGCGGGCATCAGCACCTTCCTGCACGTGCCCTCGCCCGGCCTGCTCGACCTCTTCCTCAAGGAGGGGGCCCGCAAGTTCATCTTCGAGGGCCGTGAGTGCGGCGGCCACGTCGGCCCCCGGTCGAGCTTCGCCCTCTGGGACGCCCAGATCGAGCACCTGCTCTCCTTCGGCCACACCGACGAGGTCTCGGTCCTCTTCGCCGGCGGGGTGCACGACGCCCGCTCGGCGGCCATGGTGGGCGCCCTCGCTGCGCCCCTGGCCGAGGCCGGCGCCGGCGTGGGCGTGCTCATGGGCACCAGCTACCTCTTCACCGAGGAGGCGGTGGCCGGCGGCGCCATCCTCCCCGGCTTCCAGCAGGCCGCGGTCGACTGCGAGCGCACCGTCCTGCTCGAGACCTCGCCAGGCCACGCCACCCGCTGCGTCGAGAGCGACTACGTCAGGGCCTTCGAGGCCGAGAAGCGCCGCCTGCTCGCCGAGGGCGTGTCGGTGCAGGACGCCTGGGCCGAGCTCGAGCAGCTCAACCTCGGCCGCCTCCGCATCGCCACCAAGGGCGTGGCCCGCGAGGGCGGCGCCATCGTCGAGGTCGACCAGGAGGGCCAGCGCCGCGAGGGCATGTTCATGATCGGCCAGGCCGCCACCCTGCGCCACGAGGTCACCACCGTGGCCGCCCTCCACGACGAGGTCAGCGTCGGTAGCACGCAGTACCTGGCCGACCTCGGCGCGGAGCGGGCCGCCGCCGGTGCGGACGAGGCCGGCGCCGACCGCTCGCTCGACATCGCCATCATCGGCATGGCCGCGGCCTTCGCCGGCGCGGCCGACACCGCCCACTACTGGTCCAACGTGGTCGGCGGCGTGAACGCCATCACCGAGGTGCCCGCGGCCCGCTGGGACGCCGACCGCTACTACGACCCCGACGCCTTCCTCAACGACGCCGGCCGCAAGACGCCGTCGCGCTGGGGCGGCTTCCTCCCCGAGGTGCCCTTCGACGCCCTCGCCTACGGCATCCCGCCCACCTCCCTGGCCTCCATCGAGCCCGGCCAGCTGCTCAGCCTCGAGATGGCGGCCCGGGCCCTCGCCGACGCCGGCTACGCGACCCGCGAGTTCGACCGGGCCCGCACCTCGGTGGTGTTCGGGGCGGAAGGCGGCACCGACCTCGCCACCGCCTACGGCTTCCGCGCTCTCTTCCAGACCTACGTCGGCGACCTGCCCGAGGCCCTCGACGAGTACCTCCCCGCCTACACCGAGGACTCGTTCCCCGGCCTGCTCACCAACGTCATCGCCGGCCGCATCGCCAACCGCCTCGACCTCGGCGGCTCGAACTACACCGTCGACGCCGCCTGCGCCTCGGCCCTCGCCGCCATCGACGTGGCCTGCAAGGAGCTGGTGGCGGGCACGAGCGACATGGTCCTGGCCGGCGGCGCCGACCTCCACAACGGGGTCAACGACTACCTCCTCTTCTCCAGCGTCCACGCGCTGTCGCCCTCGGGCCAGTGCCGCACCTTCGACGCCGACGCCGACGGCATCACCCTCGGCGAGGGCGTCGGCTGCCTCGTGCTCAAGCGCCTGGCCGATGCCGAGCGCGACGGCGACCGCATCTACGGCGTGCTGCGCGGCATGGCCGCGTCGAGCGACGGACGCCACCTCGGCCTCACCGCCCCCCGCAAGGAGGGCCAGCGCCTCGCCCTCGACCGGGCCTACGACCAGGCCGGCGTGTCGCCCGCCGAGGTCGGCCTCATCGAAGCCCACGGCACGGGCACGGTGGTGGGCGACCGCACCGAGCTGGCCACCCTCACCGAGTTCTTCGGCGAGGCCGACGCCCCCACGGGCGCCACCAGCCTCGGCTCGGTGAAGAGCCAGATCGGCCACACCAAGTGCGCGGCCGGCGTGGCCGGCCTCATCAAGGCCACCGAGGCCGTGTACCGCGGCGTGCGCCCGCCCACCCTCAACCTCGAGCGGCCCACCGACTACTACGACGCCGAGGCCAGCCCCTTCCGCTTCGACGACGCCGCCCGTCCCTGGGCTGACGAGCGCCGGGTGGCCGGCGTGAGCGCCTTCGGCTTCGGCGGTACCAACTTCCACGCCGTGGTCTCCTCCTACGACGGCGCCCCGACGCCCGCCCACGGTCTCGACCAGTGGCCGTCCGAGCTGTTCGTCTTCCGCGGCGCCGACCAGGGCGCGGCACTGGCGGCCATCGACGCCGTGGCCGCCAAGGTCCCCGCCGAGCGCCGCCCTGGTCAGCCCCTCCACCTGCGTGACCTCGCCGCCTTCGCCGCCGAGCGGGCCGCGACCGCGGCGGCCGTCGGCGACCCCGTCCAGGTGGCGGTGGTGGCCGACGACGTCGACGACCTCCTCGCCAAGCTCGAGGTGGCCCGCACGTTCACCGCCGACAAGGCCGGCGTGATCGTCCCCGACCCGACCCTCGCCGGCGAGGACAAGGGCGCAGCCAACGGGAAGCCCGGGCCCGAGCGGCCCGGCGACGCAGTCGCAGAGAGCGGGAAGCTCGCCTTCCTGTTCCCGGGCCAGGGCAGCCAGCGCCCCGGGATGCTGCGTGAGCTCTTCGTGGCCTTCCCCCGTCTCCAGCGCCACCTGCGCTCGCCCTACACGGACGTGATGTTCCCGCCCGCGGCCCACGCCAAGGACGAGGTGAAGGCCCAGAAGGAGGCCATCACCGACACCCGGGTCGCCCAGCCCACCCTCGGCATCGCCGGCCTCGCCATGCACGACCTGCTCACCACCCTGGGCGTGCGTCCCGACCTCGCCGGCGGCCACAGCTACGGCGAGCTCGTCGCCCTCGCCGCCGCCGGCGCCCTGGCCGAGGACGACCTCGTCCCCCTCAGCGAGACCCGCGCCCGGGCCATCCTCGGCGCCGCCGGCGACGACCCCGGGGCCATGGCCGCGGTGGCCGGCAAGGGTGACGACGTCCGCGCCGTGCTCGCCACCCTCCCGGCCGAGCACCCGGTGGTCTTGGCCAACGACAACGCCCCCGGCCAGGCCGTCATCTCCGGGCCGACGGCGTCGGTCGAGGTCGCGGTCGCCGCCCTCGCCGACGCCGGCCTCAAGTCCAAGCGCCTCCCGGTGGCCTGTGCCTTCCACAGCCCGGTCGTGGCCGACGCCCGCGTCGCCCTCGGTGAGGCCGTGGCGGCGGCTTGCGTCGCGCCCCCCGCCTTCCCGGTGTGGTCGAACACCACGGCCGCGCCGTACCCGGAGGCCGTCGACGACGTGCGCTCGTTGCTCTCGAACCAGGTGGCCGAGCCCGTCCGCTGGGTGGACGAGATCGAATCCATGTACGCCGCCGGCGCCCGGGTCTTCGTCGAATCGGGACCGGGTCGTGTGCTCACCCATCTGGTGGACAGGATCCTCGGTGACCGACCCCACCTCGCCGTGGCGTGCGACACGGCGGGCGACCACGGCCTGCATCGCTTCCTGCTCGCCCTCGCCCAGCTCGCCGCCAACGGCGTCGACGTCGACCTGGCCCCGCTGTTCGACGGCCGCGACGCCCGCGCCGACCGCCTCGCCGCGGCCGCCCGCCCGGCGGGCTGGACCATCAACGGCCACCTCGTGCGCGGCGCCGACGGCCGGCCCGTCGCGGGCAGCCTCCAGCCCGTCGACACCGCCCCCGACGTGGCCCTCGCCCTCGGTGGCCCCGGCCGCACCGGCGTCCCGGGTGACCGCGACGCCGCGGTGCTCGAGTACCTGCGAGGGGCACGCGAGGTCATGGCGGCCGAACGCGAGATCATGCTTCGCTACCTCGGTGGCGCGGTCGAGCCGGCCGCTCCCCTCAGCACGGTGCCGACGGCCCCTGTGGTCGCGACGGCACCGAGCGCTGCCATCGAGGCGACGGCCACCGACGGCGGCGACGGCCCGGTCGCCCGGGCCGCGCTGACGCCCGACGAGGTGATGACGGCGGTCCTCGCCATCGTCAGCGAGCGCACCGGCTACCCCCTCGACATGCTCGACCCCGACCTCGACCTCGAGGCCGACCTCAGCATCGACTCCATCAAGCGCATCGAGATCGTGGGCGAGCTCGCCGACCGGGTGGGCCTGCCCGGCGCCGACGAAGGCTCGATCGACGAGTCGGTGGTGGAGGAGCTGGCCCAGCTCAAGACCCTTCGGGGCATCGTGGACTGGATCGCCGCCCTCGGCGACCGCGAGGCGGGTGACGGCCCGGCCGCCGAGGAAGACGCCGACGCCGGCGAACCGGCCGCTGTCGGACCCACGGTCGAGGTGCCCGCCGCCACCCTGCGCTACGTGGTCGAGCTGGCCGAGGTCGGCCCCCCTGCCGAGCCGCCCGGTCCCGGTTCCGGCGCGTTCTCGGGCCAGACCTTCGCCATCGTCGACGACGGCCAGGGCGTGGCCCTGCACCTCTCCACCCTGCTCGAGGAGCGCGGCGCCACCGTCCGCCTGCTGGCGGCCGACGACAGGGTTTCCGGCGACGGGGTGCCCGACGGCGAGGGCTCCCCGGCCCTCGACGGCCTGATCCACCTGGCCTTCCTGGCCCACGGCACCGAGCTGCCCCTCGCCACCCTGTTCACCCAGGTCAAGGGCCCCGTCCTCGCCGGCCTCCGCCACCTCGTGGTGGCCACCGGGCTCGGCGGCGGCTTCGGCCGGGGCCCCGCCCAGGCCGCCGGCGACCTGCTCCCCGCCAGCAGCGGCGCCCACGGCCTTGCCCGCACCGTGGCCCGCGAGTTCCCCGACTGCCGGGTGCTGGCCGTCGACCTCGACCCCAAGGACGACCCCAGTCGCCTCGCCGAGCACCTCCTCACCGAGCTCTGCGCCGGCGACGGCCTCCTCGACGTGGGCCGCACCAACGGCACCCGCCAGACGCTGCGGGTGGTGCCCGCCGAGCTCGAGGCAGAGGTGCTCGCCACCGCCGCGCCCGTCGTCGGCCCCGACTCGGTGGTGCTGCTCACCGGCGGCGCCCGGGGCATCACCGCCCGGGTGGCGGTGGCGCTGGCCCGCGAGGGCTGTGGCCACCTCGTCCTGGTGGGACGCTCGGCCCTGCCCGAGGGCGACGAGGACCCGGCCACCGCCGGCGCCGCCGATGCCGTCGCGCTGCGCAAGGCCCTCATCGGTGAGGGCCTCAAGGACCCCGCCGCCATCGAGGCGGCGTGCAGCCGCATCCTGGCCGAGCGCGAGGTGCGGGCCACCTTGCGCGCCCTCGTTGACCTCGGCGCCGAGGCCGCCTACCACCAGGCCGATGTCCGCGACGTCGCCGCCCTCGAGGCCATCGTGGCCGGCACGTACGAGCGTCACGGCCGCCTCGACGGCGTGGTTCACGGCGCCGGCGTGCTCGAGGACCGCTTCCTCCGCGACAAGACGCCCGAGTCCTTCGAGCGGGTGTTCGGCACCAAGGTGGACGCCGCCCGCACCCTCGCCCGGGTGCTGCGCCCGGACGTCGGCTTCCTCGTGCTCTTCGGCAGCATCGCCGGCGTGTTCGGCAACCGCGGCCAGATCGACTACGCCGCCGCCAACGACGCCCTCGACACCCTCGCCCGTCGGGCGTCCGAGCACCTGACCGGCCGGGTCGTGAGCGTCGACTGGGGGCCGTGGGCGGGCACGGGGATGGTGTCGGCCGAGCTCGAGCGCGAGTACGAGCGGCGGGGCATCGGCCTCATCGACCCCGACGACGGCGTCGCCTGCCTGCTGCACGAGCTGCGTTCGGGGCGGACCGACGCCCAGGTGGTTCTGATGCGGGCCCGCCCCGACGACCTGGATGGCTGAGCCGGCCGACGCCGTCGACCGCGCCGGTGTCGCCATCGTCGGGATGGGGGCGCTGTTCCCGGGTGCGCCCGACCTCGCCACCTACTGGGACAACATCGTCGGCGGCGTCGACGCCATCTCCGAGGTCCCTGCCGAGCGTTGGGAGTCGTTCTTCTACGACCCGTCGGCCTACGCGGTCAACCCGGCGCCGCCCGACCGGGTCTACTGCCACCGAGGCGGGTTCGTGGACGAGTTCGCCACCTTCGACGCCGCCGCCTACGGGATCATGCCCGTCACCGTCGAGGCCGCCGAGCCCGACCAGCTCATCGCCCTGAAGGTGGCGGCGGCGGCCATCGCCGACGCCGGGGGAGAGGCTGCGCTCGGCGACGCCCAGAAGGTCGGCGTCATCGTGGGTCGCGGCGGCTACTTCACCCCGGGCATGGCTCGCTTCGACCAGCGGGTGCGGGTGGCCCAGCAGCTCGTCGAGAGCCTGCGTGACCTCGTGCCGGGCATCACCGAGGAGGACCTCGAGGAGGTGAAGCGGGCCTTCCAGGCCCAGCTCGGACCGTCCCGCCCCGAGGCCGCCATCGACCTGGTGCCCAACCTCGCCGCCTCCCGCATCGCCAACCGCCTCGACCTCCAGGGCCCCGCCTACACCGTCGACGCCGCCTGCGCGAGCTCGCTGGTGGCGGTCGACCAGGCCGTGGCCGAGCTGCGCTCCGGGCGCTGCGACGCGGTGGTCGCCGGCGGCGTCCACCACTGCCACGACGTCGCCTTCTGGACGGTGTTCTCCCAGCTCAAGGCCCTGAGTCCGAGCGAGACCATCCGCCCCTTCGACAAGGCCGCCGACGGCCTGCTCATCGGCGAGGGCACGGGCATGGTCGTGCTCAAGCGCCTCGGCGACGCCGAGCGTGACGGCGACCGGGTCTACGCCGTCATCCGCGGCACCGGGGTGGCCAGCGACGGCAAGGCCTCCAGTGTGATGAAGCCCCGGGTCGACGGCCAGCTGCTCGCCCTCGAGCGGGCATGGCGCGACTCGGGCGTCGACCCCGCCACCGTCGGCCTCGTCGAGGCCCACGGCACGGCCACCCCTGTCGGCGACGACGCCGAGCTCGACACCCTCGCTCGCTTCTTCGGTCCCGCCACGGGCGAGGGTCCGGCGGGCGGCCGAGGCGTGCTCGGCTCGGTGAAGTCGATGATCGGCCACACCATGCCGGCGGCCGGCGCCGCCGCGCTCATCAAGACCGCGCTGGCCCTCCACCACGGTGTGCTGCCGCCCACCCTGCACGTCGACGACCCCCACGAGCGCCTCGCCGACACCCGCTTCCGCACCCTCGCAACCGCCGAGGAGTGGGCCGACGGCACCGCGCGCCGGGCCGGCGTGAACGCCTTCGGCTTCGGCGGCATCAACGCCCACGTCGTCCTCGAAGCGGCCCCCGCCTCCAGCCCTGTCGCCCCCACCCCCGTCGTTCTGGCACCGGATCTCGGTGCCAGGGCACCGAAATCCGGTGCCAGAACGGAAGAACGGGAGCGGGTGGTCGCGGGGGAGCGGGTGGTGCTGCTGGCCGGCGCCTCGGCGGACAACCTGCTTGCCCAGCTCGACGACCCCGCCATCCTCGTGGACCGCGACGACTCGCTGCTTGGCTCCTCCTTCGTCGGAGCGCCTTCGGCATCCGGTTCACCGGTGCCGCAGCTCCGCTCCGCTGCGCTGCCTGACCACGTCGAGACCGACCCGGCTGGGACGTGGCGCCTCGCGATGGTTGCCCCCGACGCCCGCCGCCTCGAGCTGGCCCGCAAGGTGGTGGCCCGGGGCACGCCGTGGCACGGCCGCAACGACGTCTGGTTCTCCAACGCCGGCCTCGTCACCAACGGCGGCAAGGTGGCCTTCGTCTTCCCCGGCGTCGAGCCCGAGTTCGACCCCCACGTGGACGACGTAGCCGCCCACTTCGGCCTGCCCCTCGGCGTGCTGGCCGGCGGGGACGACACCGACGGGAGCGACGCCGACGGCGACCGCCACCTGGGCGAGCACGGCGCCGGCATCATCGCCCTCGGCCGCCTGCTGGACGCCGCCCTCGCCGAGCTGGGCATCCGCCCCGACCTCGTGGCCGGCCACTCCATCGGCGAGTGGAACGCCATGATCGCCTCCCACCTCATCCCCGATGCCGACATCGACGACTTCATCCACTCCATCGACACCGACGACCTCGACGTCCCCGGGGTGGTCTTCGCCGCGCTGGGGTGCGGCGCCGGCGTCGCAGCGGCCGCGGTGGGCGACCTCCCCGACGTGGTCGTCTCGCACGACAATTGCCCCCACCAGTCCATCGTGTGCGGCTCCGAGGCGAGCGTGGCCGAGGTGTTGGCCAGGCTGCGGGCCGACCGGGTCCTCGCCCAGGAGCTGCCCTTCCGCTCCGGCTTCCACTCGCCGATGCTGGCGCCCTACGTCGGCCCCGTCCGAGAGGCCACCGCCCGGGTGCCGCTCCAGGCGCCGGCGGTGCCGGTCTGGTCGGCGACCACGGTGGCGCCGTACCCGGCCGAGCCCGAGGAGGTGCGCGACCTCGTCATCCGCCACCTGCTCGAGCCGGTGCGCTTCCGTGAGCTGGCCCTGCGCCTGCACGACGAGGGGGTGCGCGTCTTCGTGCAGGTGGGGGTGGGCAGCCTGGTCAACTTCCTCGACGACACCCTGAAGGGGCGGGACCACCTCGCGGTGGTCGCCGCCGGCCCCCGCCACGCCGGCCTCGATCAACTCCGCCGGGTGGCGGCGGCGCTGTGGACCGAGGGGGCCGAGCCTCGCTTCGACCGCCTCCCGTCGGCAGCAGGGTCCGTGCCGGCGGACATTGGCGATGCGGTGGCGCCCGCCCCGGGTGCCGGGGTCCCCCTCGCGCTCGGTGCGCCCCTCGTCCACCTCGACCCTGCCACCGCGCCTCACCTGGGCCTCGGGCTCGGCACGCCCGTGTCCCTCGACGCGGACGTGGCGGCACTCGTGGGCGACGATGCCGCCCTCGCCGCCCATCCCGTCTTCGCCGAGTTCGGGGCCGCCGTGGCCGAGGTGGGGCCGGCGTTGTCCGACGTGGTGGCGGCGTGGCGTGACGCCGGCCCTGCGGCCCTGAGCGGCAGTGCGGCCCTCCCGGTCGGACCGGCCGGACCCGACGCGGCGCCGCCGGCGGACGAACCCGCGTCCCTCACCGAGGTGCGCACGCTCTCGATGGAGGACATGCCGTTCCTCATCGACCACCGCTTCTACCGTCAGCGTGACGGCTGGGACGACGTGAGCGACCTGTTCCCGGTCGTGCCCATGACCTGCACCCTCCAGCTCTTCCAAGAGGTGGCGTCCCGGTTGATGCCGGGCAAGGTGCCCATCGGCCTCGAGAGCGTCCGCGCCCTGCGCTGGCTGGCCGTCGAGCCCCCCATCGACGTGACCATCAACGCCATCGTCACCGGCCCCGACCGGGTGCGGGTCAGCGTCGAGGGCTTCAGTCGGGGCACGGTCGTGTTCGCCGACGAGTACCCCGAGCCGCCGGCGCCCGACGCCGCGACCCTCGAGGGCGCCGGCATCTGGGGGCCCACGGCGTGGGACCTCTACAACGATCGCTGGGCCTTCCACGGCCCGCAGTACCAAGGCGTGACCGAGATCGGACCCCTCGGGCCGACCGGGGTGGAGGGCACCATCGAGGCCCTCGCCGCGCCGGGCGCCCTGCTCGACGGCGCCGGACAACTGGTGGGCCATTGGGTGGCCATGCACACCGAGGTCGACCGCCTCGCCCTCCCCTCGATGATCGAGCGCATCCGCTTCTTCGGCCCCCACCCGCCCCCGGGGGACCGCTTCACCTGCACGGTGCGCGTGGGCGAGCTGACCGACGCCTTCGTGCGGGCCGACCTCGAACTGGTGAGCGCACGGGAGGAGGACGCCGGCCGCCTCTGGTGCCGCATCGACCAGTGGCAGGACACCCGCTTCGACACCGACGAGATCGTGTTCCCCATGCTGCGCGACCCCGACCAGCTCACTGTGGCCGAGGCCCGCCTGGGCGGTTGGTCCCTCGCCACCGAGCACTGGGCCAACTCGGCCAGCCGTGAGCTGATGATGCGGCGCTACCTCAACCACCACGAGCGCCCGACCTACGAGTCGCTCAACCCCAAGGCGCAGCGCGAGTGGTTGCTCGGGCGCATCGCGGTCAAGGACGCCGTGCGCCGGTGGCTCTGGGACCGCGGTGCCGGCCCGCTCTTCCCCGCCGAGATCACCGTGGGCAACGACGACGAGGGCCGTCCCTTCGTGGTGGCCGAGCCGCCCGACGCCGACGTGGGTGCGGGTGGGGTGACCATCGCCGACCTGCGGGTGTCGCTGGCCCACACCGAATGGGCCGCCGCCGCGGTGGTCGCGGGGCCCGACGACCCGGCGCCGGGCATCGACATCGAGGCCGAGGCGCCCCGCCACGAGCGCTTCGCCTCGCTCACCCTCGCCGCCGAGGAGACCGACCTCGTTCCCGACGAGCCCGGCCCCGAGCGCGACCTGGCCCTCACCCGGCTCTGGACGGTGAAGGAGGCCGCGGGCAAGGCCGCCGGCGTCGGCCTCGAGGGTCGCCCGAAGGCCCTGGTGGTCGACGGCGTGGACGGCGACCGAGCCCGAGTGGGCGACGAGGTGGTCGCCACCGAGGTGGTGGCCGTGGGCGAAGGTGACACCGCGCGGCGCTACGTGGTGTCGTGGACGACGACGTGACGAGAGGACGAACATGACCGGACCGAGCGAGGCGACCCAGCAGGCCGTTCTGGTCGCCGTGACGGAGATGCTCACCGAGGTGATCGGCGAGGACGAGCTGCTCATGGTCGACGAGGTCACCATGGGCACGTCGTTCAACGACGACCTCGAGCTGGAGAGCATCGAGTTCGTCGCCCTCGCCGAGGAGCTGACCGAGCGCTACGGCGATCAGGTCGACTTCGTGGGGTGGATCGCCGACCTCGAGCTCGACGCCCTCGTCACGATGACCGTGGGCCAACTGGTCGAGTTCGTGGCCGGCTGCCTGGACACGCCCGACGGCGGGGAGCGCTGACCCGGTGGCGTTCCGGCGGGCCGGGGGCCTGCGCTTCCACGTCCAGCAGTTGGGCAAGCGCGCCGCCGGCGCGCCCGTGGTCATGCTCCACGGCCTGTTCACCGGCAGCCTGGCCTCGTGGTGGTTCACCGCGGCGCCGGCGGTCGCGCGCACCCACCCGGTGCGCCTGTTGGACCTGCGCGGCCACGGCCTGAGCGACTGCCCCCCCACGGGCTACGACACCGCCACGATGGTCGATGACGTCCTTGCCCTCACCGACGACCTCCCCCCGTTCGCGGTCGTCGGCCACAGCTACGGCGCCCTCGTCGGCCTGCGACTCGCCCTCGCCCACCCCGAGCGGGTCGTGGCGTTGGCCTGCGTCGAGGCCCCCCTGGTGGGGATCACCGATCAGGGCCCGGACGACGAGCGGGACGTGCCCAGCGAGACGGCCACCGACACCGAGCGCCGCCTGCTCACCGAGACCTCGATCCTTGCCGACCTGCGGGCCGAGGCGCCGGTGACCGACGACGACCTCCGCGCCGTCGGCGTGCCCCTCGCCTTCCTCTTCGGCGCCCGCTCATGGTGCGCACCCGCCGCCGAGCGGGTCGCAGCGGTCCGTCCCGACGCCGACGTGTCCGTGCTCGACGGGGGCCACGCCCTCCACCTCGATGCGCGCACCGAGGTCGCCGACCGCTTGGTGGGGTTCCTCGACCGCTTGGCGCCGCCGGCCGCGGTCGGGGACCGCCACCTGCTCGACCCCGAAGCGGTGCCTCATGGCTGACGTGGTGGCCAACGGCGTGCGCTTCAACGTGTCCCGCCTCGGCGGCGGCGAGCAGACCGTGGTCATGCTCCACGGCCTCGTCATGGACAACCTGTCGAGCTTCTACTACACGCTGGCCAACCCCTTCGCCCGCGAGTGCGACGTCGTCCTCTACGACCTGCGGGGTCACGGCCGCAGCGACCGCCCGCCCACCGGCTACACGGTCGAGGACTCCGTGGCCGACCTCGACGCCCTCCTCACCGAGCTCGGCATCGACCATCCCGTGTACCTCGTCGGCAACAGCTACGGCGGGGTGGTGGCGCTCGAGATGGCGGTCACGCACCCGGAGCGGGTGGCGGGCATCGCCCTCATCGAGGCCCACTTCGCGGTCGAGGGCTGGGGTCACCACATGGCCGGCAGCCTGGCGCTCGCCGCCTTCGGTCTGGCCGAGGACGAGGTCGAGCAGTGGCTCGACGAGCAGGGCGGGCGCAAGATCAACAAGATGGCCCGCAACGCCGAGGCCCTCATCTACGAGACCACCATGTTGAGCGACCTCGAGGCGGTGCAGCCCCTGCCACGGGAGTCGCTCGCGGCGATCTCGTGCCCCGTGCTGGCCTTCTACGGCGAGCACTCCGACCTGCTGGACCGGGCCCGTGACCTCGACGAGCTGGTGCCCGACTGCGACCTGCGCATCCTGCCGGGCTGCACCCACTCGGTCCTCATGGAGGCCACCGCCGAGCTCAAGGCCACCCTCCTCCCCTGGATCCTCGGGGCGCCGGTGCCGCCCTACCCGGCGGCGCCCGACACCCCGGTGGTGCCCGTCGTCAACCCCGACTGGGCCACCGACCCGCGCGCCGGCCCCGCCGGAGCCGCAAGGTGATGGGCCGGTTCCTCTTCGTCGTGCCCCCGTTGCAGGGCCACACCAACCCCACGGTGTCGGTCGGCCACGAGCTGGCCGGGCGGGGCCACGCCGTCGCGTGGGCGGGGGAGCCCAGCGTCGTGCGCCCGCTGCTGGCCGAAGGGGCCACCTTCTTCCCCTGCCCGCCTCGCCTGCCCGAGGCCATGGAGGATGCCCTGCGCAACAAGGCCGTCGGCCTGCGGGGCGCCGCGGCGCTGCAGTTCCTGTGGAAGGAGGCGCTCCTACCGCTGGCCGACGCCATGCAAGGCCCCCTCGACGAAGCCATCGAGGCCTTCGCCCCCGACGTGCTCGTCGTCGACCAGCAGGCCGTGGGTGGGGCCGCCACCGCCCGCCGCCGAAGCCTCCCCTGGGCCACCTCGGCCACGACGTCGGCAGAGTTCGCCCAGCCCTTTGCCTTGATCCCCAAGGTGGGCGAGTGGATCCACCAGTCCCTGGTCGACCTCCAGGTGCGCCTCGGCGTCCCCGAGGACCTGGCGCACGAGGGCGACCTGCGCTTCTCCGAGCACCTGGTCGTCGCCTTCACCGCCGAAGCCCTCGTGGGTGAGGTGGCGGGCGGCGATCGACAGCTCGCGGCTCGGACGGTGTTCGTGGGCCCGTCCACCCACGCCCGACCCCAGACCACCGCGTTCCCCTTCGAGTGGCTCGACCCCGACCGGCGCCACGTCCTCGTGTCGCTGGGCACCGTGAACCAGGTGGCGGGCGAGCGGTTCTTCCGGGTGGCGGTCGAGGCGCTGGCGGAGCTGGTCGTCGAGGGGGCGCCGGTGCAGGCCGTGGTGGTGGCCGAACCGGACGTGCTCGGCCCGGTGCCCGACAACGTCCACGTGCAGGCCTTCGTGCCGCAGCTCGCCCTGCTGCCCCACATCGACGCCGTGGTGGGCCACGGCGGGCACAACACCACCTGCGAGGCCCTCGCCGAGGGCATCCCCCTCGTGCTCGCCCCCATCCGCGACGACCAGCCCATCGTGGCCCAGCAGGTGGTCGACGCCGGCGCCGGCCTGCGGGTGAAGTTCGGCCGGGTGCAGGCGCCGGCGCTGCGCGCCGCGGTCGAGCAGGTGCTCACCGACCCCTCGTTCCGGGAGGGCGCCGCCCGCGTCGCCGCCTCCTTCGCCGCCGCCGGGGGAGCCCCCCGAGCCGCCGACCACCTGGAGAAGCTCCTCCCATGAGCGCTGCCCCACCTCGCCGACGGCGCCACCGCGTCCTCAAGGTCGTCCTCGCCCTCGTCATGGCCTACGTCCTGGGCGATGCCCTGAGGGCCCGCAAGCGACTCGGCGCCCTCGCCACCCTGGCGCCCACCGACGTCGAGCCCAGCGACCGCCACCGCCTCGTCACTGCAGCCGGCGTGCACGTCGGCGACGCCACCCGGCGCTCGGCCAGCGCCTTCCTCGTCGACAACGACCTCCGGGCCGTCGACCTCGTGCCCGGCGACCTGGCCACCGAAGAGACCCTCGAGCTCGCCGCCCTCGTCGACCCCGTCACGTACCGGCGGTCGCGCCTCGCCCCTGGCCGGGGCGCCGGTCGGGCCCTGCTGGTGGACGCCGACCTGCTCGAGCGCGCCGACATCCCCGCCACCGAGGGCCTCGATCCGGTGGCCTTCCTCGCCGCCGAGGTCGAGCTGAAGCGTCTCGCCCCCACCGATGTGGACCTCGCGGTGGCGCCGGGGCTCACGACCCACCCGCTCGACCCCGACCAGCGCAAGGCCTACATCACCGCCCTGTTCAGCACGGCGTCCCCGGCCGTGTTCGTCATGCCCGCGGTCCAGTGGGTCGCCATCGCCACCGGCCTGGTGCTGGCCCCGCCGTGGGGCCTCGCCGCCCTTGCGGCCTACTGCGCGGCGCCCGCGGTCGGCGTCGCCGGCACGCCGGTCGTGCCGTCCGACCTCGGGTCCCGGGTGGCGCTGCGCTGGCTGCTCGAGCCGGTGCGCTGGGTGAAGACGCTCACCGGGCGCTGGCGGCCCCCGCCGAAGCCCGACCCCATCGAGTCCCGCCGCGAGTGGTACGAGCAGCAGCTGAGCCTCGGCCTCGAACGCCTCTTCGAGGAGCGCCGGCCCGACTGTCCGATCTGCGGCTCGACCCACCTGCACGAGCGCCTCCACACCACCGACATCCTCCAGCACAAGCCCGGCGAGTTCATCCTCGAGGAGTGTGGCGACTGCGGGGTCATCTTCCAGAACCCCCGCCTGTCGGTCGAGGGCCTCGACTTCTACTACGAGGACTTCTACGACGGCCTCGGCGAGGACTTCACCGAGTTCATCTTCGGCGCCACCGACCACTCCTACGTCGGCCGGGCCGAGATGGTCCGGGGCCACACCGTCCCCGAGCGCTGGCT
>RRZT013064979.1_pt1 | contig 20222 bp, 23 predicted proteins | sample 2165551 | NCBI WGS metagenome assembly RRZT01 (sample SAMN10456910, study PRJNA506462) | wastewater metagenome | biome: wastewater; feature: sludge; material: wastewater sludge; isolation source: wastewater sludge with Escherichia coli K12::gfp cells carrying plasmid... | place: USA: Moscow, Idaho... | reverse complement strand
GGTGTGGCTGCGTTTCAAGGTTTTAGAGCCGTACCCGGTGCTGGTCCTACACCTATCAATATCAACCCACTCAAAGCGGTATATCGGTTTAAACGCTCACAATCAATCTGGATGAGTGAGGGCAATATCTATGGTGGTTATCCAATCGGGACAAATAGTGGCTTAACGTATTCGGATGCGGATTATGCTTATACCATCGTAACCGGCACCGCCACTGATAAAGGGTACTTTGAATATCCAACTATGGGGTGGACAAATGATGCCACCTGGCGCTGTGGGCCGCTAAGTATAGCTAATGCGACTTTCTCGCCTAATGCCATACCACCCAAAATTTTATCCGCAAAGGTTTATATTGAAGGGGTTGGCTGGGTGCCAAACTCGTATAACGGTTTATCCCCTGTTGCGCCGTTTAATACAAAAATAACCAAAGCTGAATTCACGGCAGAGGCAAGGCAATACAAACAGACCGCATCTGGATTTGGCTCTTGTGAGATCCCGATCGGCGCAACATCATGTACTGTCGATGTCAATGTGGCATATAAAACAACAGGTCAGATTGGTTTGAGTAACCCTATAGCCAGCATCAAAAATACAGCAACAGGGGCTGTGAGTGTCAGCACGGTACTGTTATATGAATATGATGCTGAATCACCTGAATTTACCGCATTGTTATCTCACGACACGAACACCAAAACTGTCACGTTTACGGCAACAGAGTATCACTCGGGCTCGATCTGGAATCGTGTCAAAATGAAAAGTGGTGGTCTAACCGTGACAAACACCCAGACAGGGGCTGAAACTGATATTCCAGCAAATATGGTGACTACCGGTAATTTATCCACATTCACGGCATCTTATTCGTCCTTACCTGAAGGTAGTTATTCGATTAGCGCATGGGCGATGGATAACTACAACAATAAGGTCACGAAACCACTTTTCAACGTAGAGGCCGATGGCACACCACCTCAGTTGTCGTTTAGTGGGTTGGATAATGAAAGCGTTAAGAAAATTGGTGATCTGATTATTTCAGTTACTGATAACACCGATCCATCTCCAGCGGTTGTATCTGCTGTGCTGACAGGCTCACAGTTGACCGAGACTATTACCCTTGGGTTCAATAAACAAACTAATGGTAAATATCGTCTCGAAAGCCCGCGTATGTTTCCATCATTGGATGAAACGCAGAAGTACACATTAACGGTGACAGCCAAGGATGCTCGCAATAACACGGGTTCTGGCTCTGTCAGTTTCCTCTTAAAACCTGAAAACTTAGTTGCGCTGGGTGTTATCAAAGGTCTTGGGGCAAATCAGAATCTGCTCGATAGTGCTAACAAGCCTATTACCTATGCAAAAATTACCACGGCACTAACATCCCAAGGTGAAATAGCAAAAGGGGCACAAGAAGCGTACTTTACACTGAAAGCCAACGCGCCATTCGCGGTGATGGTCGCAGGCGTTAAAGTGGCACCTGGCGAGACAAAAATGTTTCAAGTTGTTCTCGATGCACAGGGTAAGGCATCATTGCCAATCTATCCTGCCGTTGCTGGTGTCAAAGGTACTGCCGACTTTATGATCGACATTCCTCAATTACTCAACAATTAATCTCAAGCTTGTTCCTCCTGGTGACTCTCCCACACAGCAATGTGTGGGTTTTTTTTACCTTTTTTCCAATCGGATAATGATTTAATATCAATATACAATCCTATTGGGATTGATAATTAACTTTTAAAATCGGAGCGCGTAATGAGCAATATTTTAGGTACTGTAAATTCAGATAATCTGGTGGGCACCGACTTCGCTGATGAAATTGACGGGTTAGCGGGTAGTGATGTGATGGCTGGTGGCTATGGTGCTGATACGTACTATGTCGATAATGTGGGTGATATTGTTCAAGACGGGGTCTGGCAGGCAGAGTCTAATTCCACGGTTTTATCATTTCAAAGCGACTTGGATGATGGCGCTATTGATACGATAGTGAGCTCGGTGAACTACACGTTATCGGAAGGTGTTGAAAACCTGACACTGACCAAAACTGCAATTACCGGCACTGGTAATGCACTGGATAACACCATCAAAGGTAATGACAGTAACAACGTACTTGATGGCGCTGGTGGTGAAGATAGTCTTTATGGTGGCGCAGGTAACGATACGTTGAATGGCGGTATCGATAAAGCGAATGACATTTTAGATGGTGGGGTCGGTGCCGACACGATGACTGGTGGTGCTGGTGACGATATGTACTACGTTGACAATGCTGCTGATAAGGTCATTGAACTAAGTGGCGGTGGAGCCGACACCATTTTATCCACCATTAGCTATGCATTGGCAGATAACGTAGAAAAACTGATCCTCGATGAAAAAACTACCGCGATACAAGCAACAGGTAATGCCACTGCCAATACGTTAGTCGGTAACACAGCAGCCAATATTCTTGATGGTGGTAAAGGTGCTGATTTAATGATTGGTGGCGCTGGTAACGACACGTATTACGTTGATAGCACCTCTGACACCATTAAAGAGTATCGTTCTGAAGGCACAGATAATGTTATTTCTTCAGTTTCTTACACCCTCTCTTCAAATGTAGAAAATCTGACATTATCTGGCACTGGCTCTATCAATGGCTCCGGTAATGCAATGGATAACATCATTACGGGGAATGATCTGAAAAACACGTTAAACGGCGGTGCCGGTCGTGATCAGTTGCTCGGTGGTGGTGGCAATGACATTTTGAATGGTGGTCTTGGTGATGACCTAATGAATGGCGGAGAAGGGAGTGATACCTTTTTTATTGATTCTCGCGGCGATAACGTTGTCGATAATGGCACCGGCGCAAAGGATATCGACATCGTGAATGCGAGCGTTTCATATGTAATGGATCATGGTATTGAAAAACTCGTTCTTGATGAAGACGCTGGCAGTATTGATGGCACAGGCAACGAACTTAACAATACGATCACGGGTAACGATTTCGATAATATCTTGAAGGGTGAAGCTGGTGATGACACATTACAAGGCAAGGATGGCGATGATACGTTGGTCGGTGGTGCCGGGAAAAATACCTTAGATGGCGGGTTAGGTGATGACACTTATATCATCACTTCAAGCACTGATACCATTAAAGATGCTGGTGGTTTTGATGTTGTCCAATCTTATGTGGATATTGAGCTTGCTGAAGGTATTGAAGAAGCACATCTCAATGACACCGCAAAATCTTTAATTGCAAACAAAGCGGACAACATTCTGTACGGCAATGAGGCTGACAATACGATTGCTGGTGGCGCAGGCAAAGATTACATCAGCGCTGGTGCTGGCAATGACAAGCTAGATGGCGGCATTGGTATTGATGAACTGGATGGTGGCATCGGTAACGATACCTATTATGTTGATAATGCCAAAGATAAAACCGTTGAGTCTTATGGCAATGGCACTGACGAAGTTATTTCAACCGTTAATTATACCCTTGCAACTAATGTTGAGAATTTAACCCTTGCGACTGACTCAAAAGCATTATTAGGTATTGGTAATGACTTAAATAACGTCATTACCGGCAATGCCATGAATAACTCGCTGCTTGGTGGTGCTGGCAACGATACATTGTACGGTGGCAGTGGTGATGACAAGTTAACTGGCGGCACTGGCGCTGACGTTATGAGTGGTGGAGAAGGTGCTGATACTTACTATGTCGATGCCACCGCCGATTCAGTGATTGAATCCTCCACTGATACCGATATTGATACCGTTATTTCATCGGTGGCATATTCATTAAAATCCGGTGTTGAGAATCTCACATTGACAGGCACCGCTACCTCTGGTGCAGGTAATGAGCTGGCGAATGTGTTAATTGGTAATGACGTGGCTAATACACTGGAAGGTGGTGCAGGCAACGACACTTTAGATGGTGGCAAAGGGGCTGATAAGTTATTTGGCGGCGCGGGTGCTGACACTTATTACGTTAATGACACGAATGATGTTATTAGCGAAATTGGGACGGATATTGATACTGTTTATTCGACAGCATCATCTTATGACATCAGCGGGCTTGTTGAAAACTTAACGCTAGCTGGCACAGCAAACATCAATGGCTATGGCAACGCATTAGCTAACATCCTCAATGGCAACAGCGGCAATAACATCATGGATGGCGGCGAAGGCAGCGATCGGTTGAATGGCGGCGCAGGCAACGACCAACTCTATGGCTCTGTTGGTACTGATACAGTAAGCGGTGGAGTCGGTGCCGATGTTTTCGGCTTTGAAAACATCAACGATTTTGGTGGTACTGGTTCATCGCGTGACGTTATCACTGACTTCAAAACAACCGAAGGCGACAAGATCTCTTTAGCCGGGATTGATGCAAACCTCAAAGCAACTGGGGACCAAGCATTTAGCTTTGTGAAAGAGTTCACCACCAGCCACGACAACTATCAGGTCATGTTTAGCAACGGTGTTTTGCAAATCAACACCGATAATGACATCACGGCTGAATATGAAATTGCGCTAACAGGCGTCACCACGTTGGCTGCAACCGATCTTATTCTGTAATCCCACTCAAGCCCTGTTAACGCAGGGCTTTCTAATGACAATTGGATTTCATAATGAACTCATTATTTATTATTCTTTTAGTCGTGATGGTGGTATTCCTCGTCCTGCTGCCATTTTTGTTTTATCAAATGGGTAAGAAACAAGGGAAAAAGCTGAGTGACTTACAATATGCATCTGCTGTAGAGGAGCATCAATCTCATGTTCAAAAGATAAAAGATTTTCAAACAGTCATTGATTACTACGATGGCGGTATTCAACGGAAAATTAAAGAGTGTCGTGAAGTGGCTATGACTCTTTTTCATGCTGAGCCAACGTTATTAATCAAAGAAGCAACCATACTTCATGTGCTCGAAAGTACGGATCGTTTTCTCAGTGAATTGGCACCATTTCAAAGAAATCAAACTGCTCCCGTAGAACAAGAAAGATCAGCCAATATTTACCGTGCGATAATAAAATGCATCCTGCTACCGAATGACAACAACGTCCTCTCTTTCAAGCAGGGTAAAGCGAGTTAAAGAAGACAACAACACAACTTAAAGTAAATGATGTATCCCGATGGGATATGTAATGATATTATGGTCACAATATCATTATGGGATCATCACACTATGTTCTTTATCTTCAATCTACTTCACTCCCCTTTAAATAATGACACTCTCAACTCACTAAGATGCGCCTTTTCAGGCGCTCTTAACTGCCATTCTCCGTTGTAGAGATTCCGGCATGCATACCATGACACGCTCACACTTGTTTCTCGTTTTATGTGCCGCTGGCTTTGTTTTTAGCGCAGCAGGCATTTATTGCAAAAGTCTAAATGGTGCGATGACCGGGTTCATTTACACGGGGATGGCTATATGGATGTATATCGCACATCGACAACCCCCTCGAAAACAAAAAAATAAGACTTTAAAAATTAAGCGCGGAAAAACAATATGATCAAATTCGATAAAAATAGTGAAATTATCAAGACGCTGATGGACTACAAGAGTGCTTTTTGTGCGCTTGCGGTGTTTAGTGGTGTCATTAATTTCATGATGCTTATACCTTCAATTTACATGATGCAGGTCTATGACCGTGTTCTTTCCAGTAAAAGTGAAACAACATTGCTCATGATCACGCTTATTACCGCCGTTTTATATTCATTCATGCATGTATTGGAGTGGGTGCGCTCCATGGTGTTAGTGAAAATAAGCACGGGCTTAGACATGAAACTTAATTATAGAATATTTAATGTTTCATTCGAAAATACCCTTCGTAAAGGCAATGCAAACCCATCTCAAGTCATGGCCGATCTAGCCACTATCCGGCAGTTTGTGACTGGAAACGGTCTTTTTGCTTTGTTCGATGTGCCGTGGCTACCGATCTACTTATTCGTTGCATTTTGTTTTCATCCCATCCTTGGACTGTTCGCGACTGCGGGGATCATCATTCTACTGGGATTGGCATATTGGAATGAGATATCAACCAAGAGCCAACTGAATGAAGCCAGTAAAATGGCCGTGGCGGCCTCTACGTTTGCTAATAACGCGCTGGTCAATGCTGATGTCATTGAGTCTATGGGGATGCTAAACAATCTCTATCAGAAATGGGGCAATCTACAAGAACAGGTGATTTACCAACAGGGCATCGCCAGTGCTCGTAACGCAAAAATCAATGCGATCACGAAATTCATTCGAGTGTTATGGCAATCATTAGCGTTGGCTGTAGGGGCGTTGCTGGTGATAGAAAATCAAATATCACCCGGAATGATGATTGCTTGCTCAATTCTCTTAGGAAGAGCCTTATCCCCCGTAGAACAATTGATCGGCACATGGAAGCAGCTGTCGAGTGTGCGAAACAGTTATAACCGATTAACTCAATTGCTCACGGCATTTCCACAAAGAGCGAAAAAAATGGCCCTCGATCAGCCAAAAGGCTATCTATCCATCGAGCAAATGGGCGTGGCCAGAGAGGGTTCGAATAAGCTTATCTTGAAAGGGATCAATATCAATGTTCAGCCGGGTGATGCGTTAGCGATTGTAGGGCCTTCGGCATCGGGTAAGTCGACCCTAGCAAGAGCTATTGTGGGCATTTTAAAGCCGACACAAGGCACTATTCGTATCGATGGCGCTGACCTACACCAATGGGATAAAAACCGATTAGGGCCATCTATCGGCTATCTTCCGCAGAATATAGAGCTGTTTGCAGGCTCAGTTGCTGAAAACATTTCCCGCTTCAATGATGTCGACCCTGAACAAGTGATCAGTGCTGCCAAAATGGCCGGTGTTCATGACATGATCTTACGTTTACCGGAAGGTTACGACACAGTGCTCGGCGCGGGTGGTGCTGGTTTGTCCGGTGGGCAGAAACAACGAATTGCCCTGGCTCGTGCGCTCTATGGCTTGCCTTCACTGATTGTTCTTGATGAACCAAACTCAAACTTAGATGAGCTGGGGGAAACCGCGCTTGTGAATGCGGTTGAAGCATTAATTGCCGCCAAATCCACCGTTATTGTGATCACCCATCGTCCAAGCATCTTGGCCAAAATGAATAAACTCTTGGTCCTACAAGATGGTGCTATTCAGCTGTTTGGGCCCAAAGATCAGGTGTTAGACCGCATCAATCAAAAAAATAAAGTCGTAAATATGCATGAGCCGAGATAACCAAAATGGATACCGTTAATCAATCAATGTACAAGTTAGACAGCGACCCAAGTTCGGTGATCCGAATTGGTCAAATGACCCTCTTCTTGGGTATTGGCTCTTTCATGGCATGGGCCTGTCTTGCGCCTCTAGATCAAGGGGTTCCCGGCATGGGGACTATTCATATCTCCGGGGAAAGAAAAGAGATCCAAGCTTTTACCTCGGGAGTCATCGAAAACATTAACGTCCGAGAAGGGGATAAAGTGCATGAAGGCGATGTGCTGATCCGCTTAAATAAGACTAGACCTCAATCTCAATTGAATATTCTACAGTCGCAGTGGGGGATGTCACTCGCAACCAAGAACAGGCTGGAAGCGGAACAAGCAGGCTTACCAAACATTCAGTGGGATCCCGCTTTGACGTCGTTGGCGCACATAGTAAACATTCAATCGGCGATGAAGCTTCAGGCGCAGCAGTTTAAAAATCGGAATGCAGAATTTAATAACTCAATTGATCTGCTACGTTCGAATATCTCGGGCCTGCAAGCGCAGATCAAAGGCTTGAACGGGATCAAGAACAGTCATGTCACTCAAAAGACGAAGCTACTAGAAGAGTTTAAGGGATTAAATAATCTCTCCAAGGTGGGTTATATCCCGAGAAATAAAGCCTTAGAAGCCGAGCGCTCAATCGCACAACTGGATGCTAATATTGCCGAAGATCAGGCCAATATTGGGAAGGCCAGTCAACAAATTTCAGATGCCAAATACAAGATCCTTTTAACCGAACAATCTCATCGTAATGAAATAGAACGACTACTGGCCGATACACTGAAAGATGTAAATGCCCTAACTGATAATTTACGCTCCGCTCAATACGATGTCACACACACCGAAATTAAATCACCATCAGCCGGGCAAGTCGTTGGGTTGAAGGTCCACACTCTCGGCGGCGTTTTAAGCTCTGGCCAGCATGTCATGGATATCGTACCAAGCTTAAGCCCTTTAACGGTTGAAGCTAAATTTAGCCCGATGGTTTTGGACAAACTAAAAACTGGGTTGAAAGTTGACGTTCATTTCTCTTCGCTAAATCGTGTTGAAACGCCATCGCTTGAAGGTGAGGTTGCTACCGTGTCTGCCGACCAATTGATCGATGAGATCACGCATCAACCTTATTTTGCAGCAGAAATACTTTTAACCGCAGAAAGCCGTGCCAAATTGAAACAGCATCACATTGATATACGCCCTGGCATGCCTGTTGATGTCATGGTCAAAACCGGCGAAAGAACCATGCTTAATTACCTGTTGAAACCATTCTCTCGTCGAGTATTGGCTTCAATGAAAGAGGACTAACAATGAAAAAAACATTCTTACTCCTCAGTATGTGGGCGCTCAATTGTTCCGCTGAGACATTGACCGATGTTTTCCAACAAGCAAAACAGCACGATCAGCAAATCATTTCCGCCCAGTACGCATTAAATGCGTCTGAAAATGAGCAGGACATCGGGCTTTCAGGGTTACTGCCAACACTGTCGGCAAGCGGAAAAGCGCTCCGTTCTTCGGGCGTAACTGATTTAGACCAAAATACGATGACAGGAAGCTCGAATTACACCAGTGCCAATGATTACACCAGTCGTACCGCAACATTAAATATTCGTCAGCCGTTGATCGATTTTGAGAAATACGCCCTTTACACCCAAGGGGTTGCTCGTACTGAATATGGTCGACTTCAATACAACGCCGCACAGCAAGACCTGTACACGAGAATTTCACAAAATTACTTTACGCTTCTTCGCTTAAATAACGAACTTAGTTTGATTGAAGAGCAAAAAACGAAGATATCCAAGCTGCTAGAACAAACCACTAAAATGTATAAAGAAGGTGAGGGAACTATCACCGATATAGATGAGGCGCAGGCAAAACTAGAATTAATTGATGCACAATACATTGATGTGCAAGGGCAGATTTTGAATGCACAACATCAATTATCTAACCAAACAGGCTTAGATATATCGGAAACCATGTATGTGTCCGAAGCGATACCTGATAAGCCAATATTTAATGAAAGTCAGAACTATGACTATTGGTTAAAATTCGCCTTAAGAAGCAGCCCAACCATTTCAGTGAGCGAATCTGCAGTAAATATTTCTAAAGCGATGTTGTCTCAACAACGTGCGGGGCATATGCCAAAAATATACTTAGCGGGTCAGTTAAGTAAAACCAGTTCAGAGTCCAATACTGCCAATCAAGATAGAAATGATAAAACCATTGCTTTGATGATAGATATTCCTCTGTATGCTGGTGGCGGAGTTAGTGCTTATTCTGATAAATTTTTAAACCTTTATAATAAATCACAAGCTGATTTAGATTTCGCCAGACAAAAGGTTGCGGTTGATACTGAGAAATTTTATTTAGGGTCGAATAATGGCTGGAGAAAATGCCAAGCATTAAAGTCGGCAGTTAAATCAGCCGAGAAAGCGTTGGCATCCGTAGATCAAGGATATAGAGCCGGTACTCGATCGGTATCAGACATTCTAAATGCCCAACAAAACTTATTTACCGCCAAACGAGATCTTCTAAACTCAAAATTAACAATGCTGTTGAGTGTGATCCTAATGAAAACGACAGTGGGCAATATGAGTGAAAAAGATCTTTCAGAAATTGAGGGAATAATTAAAGGGGCTTAGCCCCTTTATGTGATTGAATCAAATAAGAAAGTCATCAAGTGACTTACGCTCCCCTTCAATCGCATTTTTTATTGGGAAAGGCATTCTGCCTTGGCCAGACCATGTTTGTCGCTGGCCTAGCTGGTCAATATAATGATACATATCTGTTTCAGATTCTTTCTTTGCCGAAGCCGTTACTACTGATGAATCAGCGATCAAGAGATCTGACAGTTTTAATCCATCTGACGCCATTAAAGATTTTACTTCTTCAATTCGTTTTATCTTTTCAGCTCGCTGCTTGATATATATATCTTCTTGAATGCGCCTTTCAGTAATAACATCTTCTAACTTTAAAACACCTTCTTTTAGTTGTTCTAAGGTGATAACGCTGACGGCCTTACGTAGTTTTTTTTCATCTAGAAAAATCTGGAAAAAATCAGGCATTAAGTTTTCCTTGTTGGAGTAGATTTTCATTATTAACGATGACAACAATAAATATTGAATGCGACCAGTGAGATACTCATAGACTCTAAGTATGTAACTTTTTATTTTAGTATGTTTGTTGGCGTTTTTGTCATAAAGGCAATAATAATCTTATTCATAAGTTGTTAACAGGCTAAATGAATAATTAAATTGAATTCTTAGTTATGTTCAATAATGGGGAAAGCACTGTAATCTAAATAGTGTAGTAGTGATTGCATTCAACATGCATATCAATAGGGGTTTTACATAAAACAAATAAAGATATTACTTTAACTTCCACTTCAAATTGAGGGATAATAAGCCCTCGCAGACAAAAAACCATCTTTGTTGGCGATAAAAATAACACCTTAAAAATCAACTAGTTATTGAACGGTAAATTTCACAAGGTATTCAGCAAGATTACCCTGTAAAATCGTTATGTATCAATGGTTTAGTTGGTTATATCTACTGTTAGCTGCCGCAAGTGCAGTTTAGAAGGAGCTCTGACGTTGCAGCAATCGTGATTTTTCGTTAGCTGCCGCAAGTGCAGTTTAGAAGGATTGACTCATCAGATCCCGAGCTCAAAAATCGTTAGCTGCCGCAAGTGAAGTGGTCAAGTAAAATTGGCCACAGTTTTAGAGTTTTGCCAGAACAACCTTTCCGATTCATTCGGTGTCAGGCCGCCGTTGTACTGGTGGGGCCGTAACTGGCTGTAATAGCCTGTTATGTAGCGAGTGATCGCCATCCTTGCCTCGGTAAAACTCTGATATGGCTAAATTTGCCCAACGCGGGAAAATGTAAAGTTAACCAGTATGACTTGATGTCCGTTTGAACCATTAATGCCGATAAGGCAATTTATCGGCATTAATGGGAGCCATAAAAGCTAACAGTCTATTTTTTCATTTTCTCGGCTCAATCATTCATTGAGTGAATTTGCCCATTCCCTCGTAAAGGTAAAATGAAGCCATCTATTGCTCTAAAAGCAAAATCAAATTTCGCGTGATCAGCATGACTCTAAAACGATTCGTGTCGATATCAATGATTGCAGCTTCGAAACTTGTGCCAACTGCTGGCCTAATGTAATACAGCATTTCTTTTGGGTCCTTATGATTTCTCCACACAACAACATGCGGTGTGTTCATGTCTATTTAGTGTTAATGGCCAGAACAACGTAGATATGCCTAAATTTTCAATGTTTTGAGTAAACGTATTTTTTCTCTATTTGTGGCGACCACTTGGCGCTTCTTCGCGGTAGATACCTAAAACACCCATGACCACATGAAATGTATCTTTCATGTGGTCAGGTTTACAATTTAGATATTTGCCTGTAATTATGCGGTTTATAAAAGTTACGGAAATTATTGTGCAAGATGCGTGATCGCTGTGACGTTGGATCAGAAAGTACAAGATTAGCTAAATTTGAATGCGACAAAGCATCTTAATTTCAGTAATAGTTGCGACAAAAAATTGATTCTTACTGCCGTAAGGACTTAATTGCTCACTTTTCGTCGCTGCTATTCTTGTAACGTCGCATTTATTTGGGGATCTGCCAGGTTCTTTGCTTAAGCTTGACCGACAGCTTCTTCGGGCAATGCTAATGCTCGCAGGCAACAGCTTTACGGCATTATTTAACATAAATAAAACGATGACGTAGTTTTGTTTATGGCACCTTAAAGTCGATTTTGTTTTCAGTATAGCCAATAAAAATAGGCTTCATTTTCTTTTCGAGATTATTGATTTATTTTGGCTACCGTTTTTTCTGTGCGAGTTAAGTCATCTTGGACCAAAAAGAATAACGACATTTCTAGATCACCACCATTATCGAATCCAATTTGTTTTCCAAATTTTGTTAATTTATCAACACATGTTGTGATATCCGATTCTTTACGGCAATTAAAATAAACTGTTTTTAGAATTTCACGTTTGTTCGATACTGGTTGTTGTTCTGCATTTGACATGCAAGGTAACAATAATAACAAATAAAGTGCTTTCATTAATTCACTTTCCTATTGGCTGGTTTTGCCACCTGTTAGGTTGTCAGAGCTTCCTGATTGAACGCTGCCGAACTCAGACTTGGCTTTCCCGATCACGACTGCGCCAGTAGTTAACCCCATTGCACCATCAATTTTTCCGTGAGCTAAATGGGGTAAATTAACAGGCACTACATTTATAACTTCGTAACCTTGTTCGTCTAACTGTTCGTAGCATTTGGTGAGAGCGTTGGCATATTTTACAAGACTAACTTTTTCATCTTCGACTGGGATGCGAAAGAATGTTGATTCAAATTTTTTCATACCTTTCCTATGTTAGCTAAATTTTGTTGTTCGCCACTTGATAACAAGTAGTATCAACACAAAGCTGATTGCCAGTCGATTTAAATATCACATTCGCGCCTGCCCGATGATTTTTTACATCACCCCGCACGACATAATCCCCGCTACTTGTTTTTAAGTTCGTATATTTTCCGTAAAAAAAAGAATCCATGACCAGGTTGTTGCTAATATATGTTCCACCAGCTTGATCATTCTTTATGTCACGACAAAAGTTATTCACTTCACAAACAGGTGCGGAGATATACCACGCGATTGCTTTAACCCCTTCAATAGCTTTGGTTATATCATCTTTATAAAAGACCAAACCGAAAAGCAAACCATTGAAGGCTAAGATTGCAAAAAACTTTTCTCTAAAAATAGATGCCATAACCCAAGTCCCGTTATATATAATGGTTGTAGAACTGTACGGATTTCCCTATGAGCGTTAGGGTGCATTGTGCCTAAACTTATTAATCAATATCAGGAAGAAAAATCCAGCAACAAGAATAATCATCACCTTTTCTGAGTTTAATCCAACCCACTGCATCTGTTCGCTTGTGGTTTTTAATTCAGAAAATGATTTTGATTTCAATGCAGCCATGTTTGCATCGAGCTGCAGCTTCTCTTTTTCTTTTTCTGTACGTTTATTATTTTCAATTTTTTCAGCCTCTTGTTTTTTGATAAACAACGTATGTTTATCTTGCTCAGTAAGAGATTGATTGTTAGCAACTTGAATTACTGATAGAGCTATCAGTGTAAGCAAAACAACCACTATTAATTTAAACATGTGCTTTCCTATGGTTGAACTGATCGGCGAGCAACTTAAATTAATCACAACAAAGTCACTCGCAAATTTTTAAATATTTTTAAATTTGTATGTACTCAAAACATCAACAGCTACAGCACACGACACTGGATCTTGCGCTGTTTTATCAGACTTTAACGAACAAGCCGTCTTTGCCAGTGCAACTGTCTGTTCAATGTTGCGGATTACTGTTTCCTTCGCCGCTGCTTTTCCTTCTTTTTCAGCTGGGGTTTCCGCATGACAAATTGGAGTAATCAGAACCATGACCAATAATATTTGTTTTAACATGTTTAACATTTCCTTATTAATTAAGTGTTTTTTGGACTCTGAGTGCTAACAGAGTGTTTCTTATTAGTTGACTCTGATGGCAAATACATCGACTGGGCTACTTCCAAATTCAGGATGAGTGATTATTTGAATCTCATAACCCTGCCAAGGACGCATCAATATTCTCGAACTGTCATTAGCCTTTGGATAACCCAGTTTTATATGAACTTCGTCATATGTACGGCCTTCCAAACGTTTTCGCCAGTATGCCGTGATCAATCGATATTCAAACAGCTTTATTCCATCTTTTGTTTCATAGAAATACTGTGCTTTAACAGGGAGGTGAAGAATTTTCTTCATGTTTTTTAGCTTTTCGTGATTGTTTTTAAATTGTTTTCATTATTTAAGTCGTTCAATAGTGTTTCCGTCTTTTTTTTCAAATAGTATAACAACGAAGTCATTAGACATGATGCAACAAGGGCAATCCAATAGTGCGCGGGGGAATTGAAGTTCAAACTAATATCATTCTGTGTTAGTTTTATCAAAAAAACAGATTGAATGATCAGAAATAACATGCAACCCAAAAAGCTCGCTGAGTTTATATTTCTCAATGTGTCGCCACTTAATTGTTGTAGCTTTGTGTTTACTTTATTTCGTAGCCAAATCATTTTCATTTCTTTTTATTAAAGTGTCGAGAATATCGCGCAAGCAACTATAAGCAACCCCATAAAAAACAAATAAAACATCAGCCACCTGAAAACGCGATAATTTTCCGCTTGTTTCCTGCGTAATTTACTTTCAACGCAATGTTTTTGATATTTGTTCTGGTATTGCAAATGTATGACTCCAATGCCTGATTATTGCCACGTTAGGCTTTCAACATCCTTGAGCCACTCGTCAAAATCCACGGGCAATACGCCAACAAGATGAATCAATCTATTCATATTGCGATCAAGTGGGATTGCTATCTCCTTTTCACCTTTTAACAAAGCATGCGATTCGATTTTCTTTCCGTCGAACAAAAATCTAAACGCGATGCTAGTTTCTTTTTCTGAATACACAGGCATTAAAGCCACCTCAATTGTCAGATTTTTATCTTGATATTGGCCCAACAATAAACTGACTTTTACATCTGAAATGACGGTAACATTTGAATAAAAAGGATCATCTTGTTTTATTGGAGGTTTTATCTTTTCAAGCGAGATGACCTCCCACTGATTATCTTCACTTCTGGCGTTTTTGATATTAAAAATACGGTTGTCCATTCAGTATATTCCCGTAAAAACTTTATTTTATAACCGAAGGTGGTAAAGGTGATTTATGGCTCTTTTGCATCTTGATTATAATGCAGGCCTTTTTGTATATCGGAAGTATCAAATATGGTGGCAAGCAATAAAATGCGACGACGACAATCAGCCAGAGTATGCATGTTGTCACTGCCATTAATATTTCATTGTCTTGCGGCATACAGGACCAGAGATAATGGAACCAATGTGAAAATATCCAATCCCAGGCGCAAAAGGTTAATCCGATAGACAGAGCCACCCCCCAACCCGCCGGATCTTCTAACTCTTTCTCTTTGTAAGCATTGAAGAAACACAACCAAATGATGCCAAGTGCAATGCAAAACCAAATGATACTTAACATTGTCGAGCCCTAACCTAACACGTAGCCAAACTCGATATCCGCATCAGGATGCACCTGATAGGACTCGCCGCATGTATCACATTCGTGTACTTGCCCAGCTGGTGACTCTGTAAATCCTTCTTCAGTTGCACCACACAATGGACAATTAAGAGAAACATCTGCTGTATAAAGGCTACTCACTGTTGGGATAATACTATTAGATGAATGAGGCATAAATGACACCAATCCTATTGATAATGTTATTATGATATCCCAATAGGATACATTATTCAATAACTGCATGGCCGTCAGTGCTAAATTCCCGGAGATTACGCAATGCCTTAAGCACTGCGTTCAATGTAAGGATTCTGAGCTTCGCTGATCAAGTTTATCGTTTGAAGTCGAAATGCAATGCCTTTGTTTGTACGCTTCAGCTTCTTTGCAATCGCATCAAAATCTTCGCCGTGCATTTCAAAAAGTCGTGTTAGCTCGATATCGTCTTCTTTCCCCCATGACTTACCAACGTTCTCGAACAGAGCTTCTTTGTTGGCTTGTTGGTTTACCAGGTTTACGAGTGTGAATAACGCACGAAGCACTCGGGGTGAGTTGTAAGGGCTGCGATTTGGGAGTGTCGACGCGGTATCAGGATTTACACCTTTCATTAGCACGTTCACAATTTGCAGCGCTTCTTCAGTCTCCATTAACTCCATATAACCTCCTGTATTAATATTTACCATGTGGTTTTAATTGCTGTAATGCTTCATGCAATTGAACACTATGCCCACCTGTCAGGCTTGAAATTGCACCCATTAAGTTGCTTTTACCGGGTGATTTGCGTCTATATGTCATAATGCGCTTAATTCGCTCTTCTTCAGCAATTTCGCGCCGACGTTGATGCTCTATAGCCTCAATCTTTCGCCGTTGACGGCTATTTAATTTTTCAACCATATATCCACCTGTGATGTTGCCAATTTAACTAAATGCTTTGAAATACGGTTCGACGGGCGAAAGTGAGCAGCCGCTTCATTATCGATTGATATTTAATAACCCGGTCGATGTTATCAATGTATTCCCAACCGGATGAATCAAGCAGAACGCAGGCTTTATGATTAACAATCATCGCGGGTCTTAGAATTTCAGCGGTTCGCTTTTGTGAAAAAGTCGTATTTTTCAGTTCAACGGTATCGCCGATAGAATATTGATGATTAAACAAATTAACCTTTAATGCTTCTTTACGCCGAACCATCACCAGATCCATCTCTTCTAGATGTTTGGTGTCGTGCCTGCAAAATAGATTGAAGCGATATGCGTCTTTGTACAATAGGCTCTCTTTGTCCACCAGCAACAACGAATCCAAGCCTTCTTCCAATGAAACATGAAGATTCAATACACCGAACCATCTGAGTAAGAAGACAGCACAGAACATGACCTGTGTTTCCAGATCTGAACTATCAGAAGGCGAATGGCTGATATACATCCCGCATTTTTTTAGCTCTCGTCCAATATCGATAATATTCACATAATGGTCGTGATTTGAGCGCATCATTAGCTTATAACGGGAAGCCGCTTCTTGATAAGTTATCGCTTGGATCATCCGTGTCACCTTATAAACAGATCGCACTCATCATTAAGATAATAACCGGTTAAATTTTTCTTCAAGTTGGCGGCGCTCGCGCAACCGAATAGTCTCATTAATGTGTTTACCAATGAATTTGACTTCATTGCATGTGATCATCCGATTTTGTTTTTTGATGGCATTCAGAAATTTAGCTGCCGCTCGATCGTCATGTTCGATGCAGTCCAGTCGTAACCATTCGAAATCGTTGTCGGAGTAATAATGACTAAATACACTTTCTTGAATGCCAAGTGATTCATTCCAGTAAATGGATACGGGAAATATCATCAATATGACTGGCACCAATGCGCCTTGAACCCATGCATTATTGAGTGTTTGAAAAGTGGCGAAGGTGGCAAAAAAGACGAGAATAATGAAAATAAATAGATATTCGGCCATTCGCAATTTCTTAATGGCTTTAAGCCTTGAAGCATTTAAGTCGGCTTCCATTTTTTCCACCAGCTCTTTGGTGTATGGCGCATCAATAGTTAAACCATGAGCGTCTGTATCAAGATTTTTTTTGTTCATATCGATTTGCACCCAAAGTTGATAGAAACCTCCAGAAATGGATCGTACTCACGGTAATCATCGCCTGCCCGCATGAATTTGTTACTGGTTTTGCTTAACAAGCAGATCCCATCGAGTGTTTTTAATTCGTCCGGCTGAAAGTATTTACATGTGAAGCAAGTATTCATTGCCAATACCACCTATCACTAAAAATGAAAAAATAAGCCCATATGACCTATTGAACCGCTTCGTTTGCCACGCGAACTTTTCGAAATTTCCGGCAGTTGTTCGCGATCTCAGCGGTGCTCGCAAAAGCAATCACGGCAAAGATGCCCCAGAAGAACACCAAGAGCGGCCCCGCCAGTACAAAGAACCAATCAGCGATGGCCTCGCCGTACTGACCAGTCAAATCGCGATACATCCACATAAAGGCGTGATAAGACAACAATGTGATGAGAGCCGGGAGCAAGATAAAACCAATGGCCATATTGATATTTTTTACGCGTTGCGAGGTGGCTTTCGTTTCTTGTTTAAAACAAAACCCTGATATACCGGCAGTGACCAGGGTGGTGATACTCAATATCATCATTTTTTTATCCTCATTCCCCATTTTTTGATTAATCGCCGAAATATGACAAACAGATAGATCACAAAGAAAATACTGACGCTAGCTCCACACTGATAAGCAACGCCAACATAATCGGTGCCAGCGAATGGCCAAGCGAATAAGGAGCCCAGAACAAACATAAATGGGCCGAAGGGGATCACCGGCAACAATGCGACCGTCGTAAACGATTTTCCTGCGAACGACCACAACCATGGCCAAAGAGAATAGATGGTTAACGCAATGAGTTGCCATCGGGTAAAGCTGAATATTGTTCTGGACATCGGCTATCCAAGTAAAAAAAGCCTGTGTAAACACAGGCAAAACACGGCAAGAACAAGTGGGACATCAGGGTGTAGAACTGGTTTATTGTTGGATCGGTAGCGCAAAACCCGGCTCATCATTAAGCGGGTTTTCATTGTCCATCCAATCTCGAAAGCATCGTGCATTGTCGATATGCGACAATGCGTTTGTGGCAATAGATTCTGCTTCAAACGGAGAAGCCTGAATTTCTTCTAAGGCTGCAATGGCCACAGCAAGCAAAGCATTGGAATCATAGAGTGAGGTTGCGATGCAATTACCACCGATGATCCGGGAGCCAATCGATGTAGGAGTTGGTTTTTCATTATCACGAAACCCAATCACCAATGTGAGGTGTCGAAGTCGAGCATGGGCACCCTCCCCCAATCCCGTAGAACGAGTCTTTTGCTCTTCCTTTAAAATCAGCGAATCTTTCACATCACCACCAAACCTAGACAAACACACGAAATTAAACTTACTATAAAATAAGACAATAAAAAAGCCTATTAGGATAAATCATTAAAATAAGAATAAATTTATTTAGTACATCATACCAATAGGTATCAAATCAACAACCTGCACCGTGACCCGAACATCCCCCCCCAATAATCCCAAATAAGATGAAATAAAAATGAAAAAAAGCCCGAAAAAGAAAAAAGATTTTTGTCTCTCGGAAGTAGCGCTGGTCCACTCGCTTGTCATTACCTCCTGATGGTATGATGTACTAAATAAATGTCGGAGTCGCACATGGATATTAAAACTGAGTTACGTTTGCTCATGGCTAAAATCAATGACGCCACCAGCGCTTTAAAAGATTTCCTCTCCGCCTGTGAGCTTGTTGATGCCGCCATCTACGAGTTACCAACAATAAGCCCCGATAACGAATCCATCCCTGTGACTCAAATTGATGTCGCACCCTGCACCGATCCATTTCAAGCCTTAGCTATGGCCATGCATACTTACGGCTCATTTTATGCGCCGCTTGATCGTCGCATTAGCACCCGGTTCCCCATCCGTATGCCCGGATATCTTTTCTTACGTACTGACGATGTCGATACCGGACTCTTACTTATTAATCAGGTGAATGCGCTCAAACAGCAGTTCGAATCCTACGTGGTAAAACATATTCCGATCCCCGATCAGCGTTTCATTGTCCTTCATGAACAATTATTTCCCGGACTCATGACACTCCAGCTGTATCGTCAAATTATTGCGACCAACCAATTGCTACGCTCTGTTCGTTTCTTCTGGAACAATAAAATGTCGATCGAGAGGAAATCTCGCGACCAAATCATTTCGGGCCTTCGCAAATCACAACTCAATCCGGGTCGGTCATTATTAGCGGATGAAAAAGATGCCTGGTTCGATGCGGTAGAAAATGAAATTGAACTGATCAGCGGCTTTTCAAATCAAACTGAGTTTCGGATCCGGCGACCTATCCGTGTTCAACCAATGGTTCGATTCGCGCCTTTACTCAAAAATGAGGTAAAACCCAAAGCAATGTCTTGCCCTATGCCTGCCATTGTCTTTTTACCCCGTCACGGATCCACTCCTCAAATCAGGGCGCTTATGTCATATTCTGAGAAAGACATTCAGCACCGCCGCGATCCAAGCGAACAGCGTCAATACGAAACAGAATTGCTGATCCCAAGATTGCACTTATTCAAAGTTGACCGAATAAAATAAAAAACGCATCGTGCCGCCCAAGCAGCATGATGCTACTGACGTCCAAAGGAAAACCATGGAACAAAAGCCCTCACTGAATGATTTACTCGCTCAATGTGACCCGTCTGTACCACAGCACCCGTAACATTCATTACTGGTGACATGGATTCTAGGCCGTGATTTCTCTGCATTGTAGGTGATTCTCAAATTGTCCATAGGTTAACATACTAAGCGGTG
>RRZT011996869.1_pt1 | contig 20231 bp, 17 predicted proteins | sample 2165551 | NCBI WGS metagenome assembly RRZT01 (sample SAMN10456910, study PRJNA506462) | wastewater metagenome | biome: wastewater; feature: sludge; material: wastewater sludge; isolation source: wastewater sludge with Escherichia coli K12::gfp cells carrying plasmid... | place: USA: Moscow, Idaho... | reverse complement strand
TTCAGCCGGCGGCGCGGGCAGCTTTTTCAGCCAGGCCGGAGGTGCCGAAGCGGCGGTGCAGTTCGTTCAACACCGCGTCGGGGCCGAGCCCTTGATAGGCCAGCATGACCAAGGTATGAAACCACAGATCGGCGGTTTCGCGCACCAGATGTTCGGGGTCGCCGTTCTTGGCGGCCAACAAGGTTTCGGCTGCTTCCTCGCCGACTTTCTTGAGGATGGCGTCCAGCCCTTTGGCGTACAGGCGGGCGACGTAGGAGCTGTCGGGATCGGCCCGCTTGCGCGCTTCCAAGGCCGCCGCCAGCTCGCGCAGGATCTCGTCGCTCATGCGCCGTACATCTCGCGCGGGTCCTTCAACACCGGGTCGGTGACCGTCCATTCGCCGTCGCGCAACTCCTCGAAAAAACAGCTCTGCCGGCCGGTATGGCAGGCGATGCCGCCGATTTGTTCGATTGTCAGCAGCAGCACGTCGTGATCGCAGTCCAGCCGGACGCTTTTCACCTTCTGGGTGTGGCCGGAGGTTTCGCCCTTGTGCCAGAGTTGCTGGCGGGAGCGGGACCAGTACACCGCCTCGCCGCATTCCACGGTGCGCCGCAAGGATTCCCGGTTCATCCAGGCCATCATCAGTATCCGGCCGCTGCCGGCGTCCTGGGCAATGGCGGGAACCAGCCCGTCCGCCGTCCATTTGATGCGATCCAACCAGTTGTCGGTCATGAAATCTCTCGCCCCAACTCTCTCCCGGCGGGAGAGGACGGGTCTCAAAGTCTGACTTCGATGCCGCGCGCCCGCATGTGGCGTTTGGCCTGTTCGATGGTGTATTCGGCGAAGTGGAAAATGCTGGCCGCCAGCACGGCGTCCGCCTTGCCCAGCAAAATGCCGTCGGCCAGATGGTCGAGCGTGCCGACCCCGCCGGACGCGATCACCGGGATGCTGACCGCCTCGCTGATGGCGCGGGTCAATTCCAGATCGAAACCGCGCTTGGTGCCGTCCCGGTCCATGCTGGTCAGCAGAATTTCCCCGGCGCCGTAGGCCGCCATCCGTTGCGCCCATTCCACGGCGTCGATGCCGGTGGGCCGGCGACCGCCGTGGGTGAAAATTTCCCAGCGCGACCGCTCGGCCCTCGCCCCCGGCCCCTCTTCTGCGGAGAGAGCGGGGGTAACGGCCTTGGCGTCGATCGCGACCACGATACACTGGTTGCCGAACCGCTCGGCGGCCTCGCGCACGAAATCGGGATTGGCGATGGCGGCGGTATTGATGGACACCTTGTCGGCCCCGGCGTTCAACATCCGCCGCACGTCGGCCAGGGTGCGAATGCCGCCGCCCACGGTCAGGGGGATGAAAACCTCGCTCGCCACTTGCTCGACCACATGCACCAGGGTCTCGCGGTCGTCGGAGCTGGCGGTGATGTCGAGAAAGGTGATTTCGTCGGCGCCCTCCGCGTCGTAGCGGCGAGCGATTTCCACCGGATCCCCGGCGTCGCGAATCTCCACGAACTTGACGCCCTTGACCACCCGGCCCCGATCCACGTCCAGGCAGGGGATGATGCGTTTCGCCAAGCCCATCAGTTGTTCTCCCCGGCGGCGTCGGCGATTCGCTGGGCGGTGGCGAGGTCGATGGCGCCGTCGTACAGCGCCCGGCCGATGATCGCGCCCATGATGCCTTCCCGCTCCACCGCGCACAGCGCCCGGACGTCGTCCAGGGTGCTGACCCCTCCCGAAGCGATGACGGGAATGGCGACGGCCTGCGCCAGCCGGACCGTGGCCTCGACGTTGACGCCCTGCATCATGCCGTCGCGGCTGATATCGGTGTAGACGATGGCTTCCACCCCGTAGCGCTCGAAAATCTGGGCCAGATCGACCACGTCGTGCTTGGACAGCTTGGACCAGCCGTTGACCGCGACTCGCCCATCTTTGGCGTCCAGCCCGACGATGACGTGGCCGGGAAACTCCAGGCACAGATCGTTGATGAAGCGCGGGTCTTGCACCGCTTTGGTGCCGATGATGACGAACTGGACGCCGGCGTCCAGGTAGGTCTCCACCGTCTGCTCGTCGCGGATGCCGCCGCCGACCTGGATCGGCAGATCGGGAAACGCTGCGGCGATGCGGCGGATGACTTGGGCGTTGACCGGCTGACCGGCGAACGCGCCGTTCAAATCCACCAGATGCAGGCGGCGGGCGCCGGCTTCCACCCAGCGCGCGGCCATCGCCAGCGGATCGTCCGAGAAGACCGTCGAGTCTTCCATGCGCCCCTGGCGCAAACGCACGCATTTACCGTCTTTCAAATCAATCGCGGGTATCAGCAACATGGCGAGGGCTCTTCCAACAACACGACCGTTGGGGCTAGGCTCTTAGGGGTTCCAATCCACGAAATTGGCGAGCAACCGCAGTCCCGCCTGGGCGCTCTTTTCCGGGTGGAATTGCACGGCGAAAATGTTGTCTCGGGCGATTGCCGAAGCAAAACCGAAGCCGTAATCGGTCCGCCCCGCCACCAGCGCGGCATCGGCGGGTTGCAGGTAATAACTATGGACGAAATAAAAGCGGCTGTCCTGGGAAATTCCCCGCCAGAGCGGGTGATCGCCTTGTTGGCGGACCTGATTCCAGCCCATGTGCGGCACCTTGAGCCGCTCGCCGGTCGCGGGATCGAACAGATCGCCGAACCGGACCACCCGGCCGGGCAGCACGTTCAGGCATTCGATGCCGCCGTTCTCCTCGCTGAACTCCATCAATGCCTGCGGCCCCAGACACAGGCCGAGGAACGGCTTGCCGAGCGCCGCTTCCCGCACGACCGCCGTCAAATTCCAGTGGGCGAGTTCCCTCATGCAGTCGCGGATGGAGCCCTGGCCCGGAAACACGACCCGGTCGGCTTGCAAGATGTCGCGGCGATCCTGGGTGACGGTCACGCGCGCACCGGGGGCGACGTGTTCGAGCGCCTTGGCGACGGAGCGCAAATTGCCCATGCCGTAGTCGATAATCGCGATGCTGGTCATGCGGAGGACTCGCAAAAGCGGAAGGGGGTGGCGCGTTACAGGCTGCCCTTGGTGGACGGCACGCCAATCGCGCGGGGATCGGGCTCGACCCCCATGCGCAGGGCGCGTCCGAACGCCTTGAACACGGTCTCGGCGATGTGGTGGGCGTTCCGACCGCGCAGATTGTCGATGTGCAGGGTGACCAGGGCGTGGTTGACGAAGCCCTGGAAGAACTCGCGAAACAGGTCCACGTCGAACTCGCCGATCCGGGCGCGGGGGAACTCGACGCCATATTCGAGGCCGGGCCGCCCGGAACAGTCGAGCACGACCCTGGAGAGCGCTTCGTCCAGCGGCACGTAGGCGTGGCCGTAACGGCGGATGCCGCTCTTGTCGCCCAAGGCTTGCCGGACCGCTTGGCCCAGGGTGATGCCGATATCCTCGACGGTGTGATGGGCGTCGATGTGCAGGTCGCCGCGCGCTTCGATGTCCAGATCGATCAACCCGTGGCGGGCGATCTGGTCGAGCATGTGATCGAGGAAGGGCAAGCCGCTGGCGAGCTTGGCGATTCCGGTGCCGTCCAAATTGACTCGCGCCTGAATCCGGGTTTCCAGGGTATCGCGCTGGACCGTTGCGATGCGTGCCGACATGCGAATTCCGCTTGCTGCGCAAAATGAGATGACAAGAGGCAATTCTACATAAAAATCCGGTATCGCCTAGCGCCTGTGGCGGGAATCGCTGCAATTCTGGGAAAGTGGAGGCGCGACGGGCGCGCGGGATGATTTGTGAGGAAACGCGAACGCGAGCGCCATGCGCCGGGGCTGACGCTAGGGCGAACGGCCGGGCCGGTTGGCGCGGGGCGCCTTTCCCGAAGTTGGGCCGCCGGCCCGCGCCGTCCCGCTTCCCGCGCCGGGACCGGTCAGTGATGGCGCCCGTCGGGCGCCGCCGCGAGACCGGCCGCTCGCTCCGCCGCCGAAGGAAACGACGCCTTGATCAGGAACGCTTCGGCGGCGGCGGCATCCAGCGGCCGGGCAAAGTAGAAGCCCTGGCCGAAATCGCAGCCCAGATCGGTCAGCCGCTCGACCTGTTCCAGCGTCTCCAAGCCCTCGGCGACCACGGTTTTGCCCAGCGCGCGGGCGAGCGCGATGATGGCGCGGACGATCTCCAGCCGGCCGGCGCTATGGTCCATCGCCTGGATGAAGGTGCGATCGATCTTGATGGTGTCGAACGGGAACTGGTGCAGATAGCTCAGCGAGGAATAGCCGGTGCCGAAATCGTCGAGCGACAAGCGGATGCGCAGGTCGCGCAGGCTGTTCAGGAGCGCGCGGGCGGCGTCGCTGTTGTCGATCAGGGTACTCTCGGTGATTTCCAGCTCCACCAAGGCGGGGTCGCAGCCGGTCTCCGCCAGCAAGCCGCAGATGGTTTCGGTCAGCTCGCTATCGAGCAGTTGTTTGCTGGATAGATTGACGCTGATCGAGATCGGCATCCGCTCGGGGTAAGATCGGGTCCAGGCGGCCAAGCGGCGACAGGACTCGGCCAGCACTTGGCGACCCAGCGGCAGGATGAGCATGGTTTCCTCGGCCACGGGGATGAAATCGACCGGCGAAACCAGCCCGCGCTCGGGGTGCCGCCAGCGCACCAGCGCCTCGAAGCCCTTGATGCAGCCGGTGGCGAGATTGATGATGGGCTGGTAGAACACCTGAATTTCCCGCTGCTCCAAGGCCCGGCGCAAATCGCGCTCCATTTGCATCAGCGTGACCATCTGGTCGTACATGGCGGAATCGAACAGGACGTAAGGCTGATCCTTGCCGCGCGCCTTGGCCTGGTGCAGGGCGATGTCGGCATCGCGCAGCATGTCCTCCGCACGCCGGCAATCGCCGTGGTTCAAGGCGATGCCGATGGAGGCGCCGGCATGAATTTCGTGCTCGTCGATGTGAAACGGGCCGGACAAGCCCTGGTGGAGCCGCTCGGCGCAAATCATGACATCGCCCGGCTGGCGCAATTCCGCCAGCAGGATCAGGAACTCGTCTCCGCCCAAGCGGGCGACGATGTCCCCGGTCCGCAGGCAGGCTTGCAACCGTTGGCCGATGGCCGACAGCATCCGGTCGCCGACAGCGTGGCCCAAGCTGTCGTTGATGACCTTGAAGCGGTTGATGTCGAGCAGCAGCAGCGCCGACAGCTCGCGCTCCGGATACCGCCGATCGAGGGTTTCCTGGAGCTTGCCCAGGATCATGGCCCGGTTGGGCAATCCGGTCAGCGTGTCGTGGAGGGCGTGGTACTGCAGGCGCTCCTCGACCTGCTTGCGCTCGGAAACGTCGCGCAACGCCGCCAGCAGCCGCGTCCGACCGCCGATTTCGACCGTCTTGAGATGGAGTTCGACCCAGAGCGGCTGGCCCGCCCCATCCCGAAACCGATACTCGACCGGCGGGTAATCGCCCGCCAAGGCTTGTACCCTTTGCCAGCGGAGCGTGTCGCGCGGCTTGGGGTCGCGGTCGAACAGCCAATCCTCTAGCGCCCGCCGGCGCTTGCCGCGCGCTCCCGGTCCGCCAAATATTTCGTGGGTCTGACGGTTGGCGTCCAGAATCAGGCCGCTGTCCGGGTCGAGTACCGCCAAGGCATCGGTCGCGCCGTCGAACAGGGCCTGATATTTGGTTTCCGAATATTTGAGCGCGGTTTCGGCGCGGTCGAGGTGGTGCAAGGTCACGTAAACGGCGAGCGCCGTCTCGACGATGCGATGGTCGTCGAGATTGAACCGGTCGCGGTTCAAGCCGCTGTCCAGCGAATCGCCCAGCAACAGCGCCAGCCCGATGCGCCGGTGGCAGGTCCAAATCCAGCGGCGCAGTCCGGTGGTCCGGTCCAGGGCGTCCCGGAATCCGGCGGGTATCCGATCGCCGTGATCGGAATCGCCGCTGTCGGGAACGCCCGCCGGCGCCAGCGCCAATTCCCAGTGCGGCGGCAATCCGTGGCCGTGGGCGGCGACGAACCGGTTTCGCCGTCGCTCCCATTTCAGCAGGGCGGCGCTGTCCACGCCGAGCGTCCTCACCAGCAGATCCACCAGCAGTTCGCCCAGCTCGCCGATCGTCGCTTGCCGGTTGGCCAACCGGTAAAGCTCTTCGATGACGTGGGTGGTGATTTGGCCGCGCCGAAACTCCTGGCGGAGCCGGCCCAGCTCGACCTGCAACAGCTCCAGTTTGCCCTGGAGCAGCTCGCATTGCTGCTGGTAGTGGCCGGGTTCGGGCTGCCGCTCGATATCGGGATCACCATTCATGGCAGAAGTATCCGGGAAAAGATGGTCGACCGCGACCGCAGGGCCAGTCGCACTACACGGATCACGCATCCAATACTAATTCTTTTTCAAAAAGCTTGGTTTTTTTGTATTCCATTTCAATAATAGTCGGCACTTTTCGCAGAGGCTTTAGGTATCCGCCCAACATGCACGCCGAACTGGAAAGACGATTGAGCTTCTGTGGCAACCTGCCGAGCTTGCCGGCGGTCGCCATCCGGATTATCGAGCTGGCCAACAATCCAGAAGTGCATCTGAACGATGTGGCCCGGGTGATCGCGATGGACCCGGCCTTGGTGACCAAGCTGTTCCGGGCCGCCAACTCGCCGCTGTACGGGCTGCGCCGCCAGGCGACCAACCTGCGGCAAGTCCTGAATTTGCTGGGCTTGCAGGGCACCATGGCGTTGGCGCTGGGCTTTTCGCTGATGGCGGGTTCGCCCGGCATGAGCGCCACGGCCCTGGACGCGGAGCAGTTTTGGCGGCGTTCGCTGCTGGCGGCGACCGGCTGCCGGATTCTGGGCGAGCGGCTGGGGCTGAAAAATCTGGAGGAGCTGTTTTTGGCCGGGCTGCTGCACGGGATCGGCATCATGGCGCTGGCGATCATGATGCCCGACCGCTACGTCGGGTTGCTGGTCGAAGCTACCGACCATCAGATCGAAGAGGTGCCCACGCTGGATTGCGAGCGGCTGGCGGTTCTGGAACGGGAGCGGCTGCAAATCGATCACGCCCAGGTCGGGTCCTGGCTGCTGCACCGCTGGGGATTGCCGGATTACTTGTGCCAGGCGGTGCGAGGCAGCCTCGACCCGAGCGATCCGACCCTGTCCGAGCAGTATCGGACGCTGGTCGAGTGCGTGGCGCTATCGATCCATCTCGCCGATATCTGGGTGCGGCCGGGGTACTGGCAAAAATCGTCGCAGGTGGCGGAGCTGGCCCGGCAGTGGCTGGGTTTGGGCGAGGAGGACTACGTGGAAGCCCTGGAAGCGATCAGCGCCAAATTCCCCGAAATCGCCGAGCTGTTCCAGATCAAGGCGCTGGACGCCGTCGAGGTCGCCGGGATTCTCGATCAGGCCCGCGAGGTGCTGACGATCCGCAGCGTGCGCGGCATGCCCGCCACCTTGGGTCGCCGCGCCCTGCCGGAAGGCGCGTCCCGGCCCGCGCCCGCGCTGCTGCCGAAGTCGTTGCCGATCACCGCGAGCGGCTCCGCCCGCCCCGAGCCGAGCGCGCCGCCGCCCGAAAGGCAGTACGTGTTCGACGCGCTGACCGGGCTGTTCAATCGCGCGCAACTGGAGGAAATTCTGCGGCGGGAACTGGCGAACGCCAAAAGCCAGGGTTGGCCGCTGAGCGTGGCGCTGCTGGACTTGGATCACTGCAAGCGGATCAACGAAGTCCACGGCCGGGCCACCGGCGACCAGGTGCTGGTCGCGCTGGGTCGCCTGTTCGCGGGCAACATCCGGCGCCACGATGTGGCGGCCCGGTACGGCAACGATGAATTCGCCCTGCTGCTGCCGGCCGCCGGGATGGAGCCGACCCGCCGCCTGCTGGAGCGGTTGCTGGGGCTGGTCCGCGAATGGCAGCCGGCGCTGGAGAGGGGGAAAAGCTTTAGCGCAACCGTTTCCGCCGGACTCACCACCTATCCGGATGCCGCGCTGGGCGACCAGGTTTCGGCCGAACGGCTGCTGCAAGCCGCCGAACACGCCCTCCAGGCCGCCAAGCGCGCCGGCGGCGACCGGCTGGCGGCATCCGGAGAATAGCGGATCGCTTTTCAGTTCGGTCGCGGCTGTCGCTCCAAATACTCCGCGAAGCGCTCCGCCGACAGCGGGCTGCTGAAATAGTAACCTTGCGCCGCGTCGCACCCGTGCTCGCGGAGAAAGTTGAGCTGGCCGAGCGTCTCGACCCCCTCGGCCACCACGGTCAAGCGCAGGCTCTTGCCCATCTGGATGATGGCGGTGGCGATGGCCGCGTCGTCGGGATCGGTGGGGATGTCCCGCACGAAGGAGCGGTCGATTTTGATCTGGTTGATCGGAAACCGTTTGAGGTAGCTCAAACTCGAATAGCCGGTCCCGAAATCGTCCACCGCGAACTGCACGCCGCGCGCCCGCAGCCGGCGCAGGGGGGCGAGCATCTTGTCGGTATCCCGCATCAGCGAGCTCTCGGTGATCTCCAGTTCCAGCAACTCGGGGGCCAGACCGCTGGCCTCCAGGGCGGCGACCACCTGCTGTTCGATGTGGGGCTGCAACCATTGCTGGGCGGACAAATTGACGGCGATCGGCGGCAGGGGCAAGCCGGCGTCTTGCCAGCGGCGGCTTTGGGCGCAGGCGGTGCGCAGCGTCCACTCGCCGATCGGGCCGATCAAGCCGGTTTCCTCGGCGACCGGAATGAACTTGACCGGCGGAATCAAGCCACGTTCCGGATGCTGCCAGCGGATCAGGACCTCCACGCCCATCAACCGGTCCGTCGCCAGATCGACCTGCGGCTGATAGTGAAGCACGAACTCTTGCCGCTCCAGGGCTTGGCGCAGCTCGTTGCTCAGCGAAAACAGCTCGGACACGCGCACGTTGAGCTCGGAAGTGAAGAACACGTAATCGGCGCGGCCGGCTTCCTTGGCGTGATACATGGCGTTGTCGGCGTACCGGATCAGCGTGGTCGGATCGGTGCTGTCCATCGGAAAAATGCTGATGCCGATGCTGGCGTTGACGTGCAGCAGGTGCTCGTTCAGCGCGAACGGGGCGCGCAGCGCCCGCAACAGATGTTCGGCCACCCGGCCGGCGGCGCCCGGCTCGGCGATGTCCGGCAACACCAGAATGAATTCGTCCCCCCCCCTGGCGCACCAGCGTGTCTTCCTGCCGGACGGCGGCGCGCAGCCGTTCAGCGACCGCCCGCAGCAAGTGGTCGCCGATGTCGTGGCCCAGCGAATCGTTGATGGTCTTGAAGTGGTCGAGATCCAGGAACAGGATGCCGACGCAACGCTGTTTGCGGCGGGCGGCGTGGATCGCCTGGGTGAGGCGGTCGAGCAGCAGGGTGCGGTTGGGCAGTCCGGTCAGCGGGTCGTGGGTGGCCAGATGGCGGATGTGGTCGGCGGCGATCTTGCGCTGGTTTTCTTGCTCGAACAAATCCAGCGCGAAGGAGACTTCCCCGGCCAGATTAGCCAACAGGTTGGTGATATCGTCCTCGAAGAAGCCCGGCTCCGCCGCGTAAGCGCTCAGGCAGCCGACCACTTTGCCGTCCCGGCGCAGGGGGAAAGCCGCCGCCGCGCGAATCGCCACGCTTTCGGCCCATTCGCGCCAAGGCTGGTGGTTTGGATCGCCGAGGAAATCGTTGCTGACCACGGGATGGCCCAAGCGAAACGCCATGCCCGATGGGCCCCAACCTTCCGGCAGGCTGGGATCGCTGGAAGCGGAGGGGGGCGGCACATTGCCCGGGGACTCGGCTACCGTGCCCCCGTGCGCGACGGGGCGCAGCCAGCCGCTCTCCGGGTCGATGAGCCCGATACAAACCAGCGAAACCTGTTCGAGTGCGGCCACGATCTGGCAGACTTGCCGGAACAGCTCCCGGGACTCGCCGTGGCGGCGGATGATGGCGGCGCTGGTTCGGCTGATGGCGGCGTAGAGATTGCTGAGCCGGATGATTTTCCGCTCCGCCGCCTTTTGGACAGTCATATCGCGGATGGCGGCGACCGTGATGGTGTGGCCCTTGTAATCGAAATGCCGGACCCAGAGGTCGGCGGGAAAAACCGTCCCATCCTTGCGGCGATGCGCTTGGTCGGTGAGCCGCTGCGACCGGGTTCGGGGCAGTTCGGCTTCGGCTGCGGGATCGGCGGCCAGATCGACGTCCTTCATCGCCAGCAGCTCTTCCCGCGCGTACCCGTACAGCTTGCAGGCCGCCGGGTTGACGGTCAGGATGCGCCCGTCGCGGTTGTCGATCAGGAACAGGGCGTCGCCGACGGTCGCGAACACGTTGCGGTATTTCAGGTCGCTGGCGTGCAGCGCGGACTCGACCGCTTTGCGGCGGGTGATGTCCTCCTTGATGGCGACGAAATGCGTGATCGCGCCGCCCTCGTCCCGAATGGGCGCGATCGAGGCCAATTCCCAGTACAGCGAGCCGTCCTTGCGCCGATTGCGGAATTCGCCGCGCCATTCGCCGCCGCCGGTGATAGTCCGCCACAGCCGCTCGTACTGTTCCCGCGAAGTCCGGCCGGATTTGAGAAGGCGCGGATTGGCGCCGATGGCTTCGGCTTCGCTATAACCGGTGACTTGGACGAACTTGGGATTGACGTACTCGATGGTGCCGTGGCGGTCGGTGATGATGACCAGGTTGGCGCTTTGCTCGATGGCCCGAGAAAAGAGGCGCAATCGTTGCTCGGCCTGCCGCCGTTCCCGCGTTTCGGCGCTCAAGTTTTCTCTTTGCTGAAAAAACGCCTGAATCAGCCGGGCCAGCTCGCCGAACTCGGTGTGCTGGTCGACCAGCGCATCGAGAATCCTCGGGTCCTGGTGCTGCAATCCCCGCGAAATCAGATATAGCGGCCAGCTCACCGAGTGGAGCAGACCGGCGAGCAAGACGATCAGGACCAGCAAGCCGATGGCCAGAAACATCTGGAGCTTGGCGTCCTGGACGTTGATCATGCCGACGATGAAGAGGGCGATGATCAGAATCGGCACGCCGAGGATGCCGATTTGGATCTTCCGGAGCGGTTGTTTCACGGCGGAGCCGCCCGATCCGGTGCGGCGGCAGCGGCGGCCCAAGGATCGCCGCGCCGATGGCGGGCATAGGCATCGGCGCTATACAGCGCCAGGGCCAGCCAGATGCAGCCGAAAGCGGCCAGGTGAATCGCGGTGAAGACTTCGCGGTAGACGACTACCCCCAGCAGGAATTGCAGGGTGGGCGTCATGAACTGGATCAGGCCGACCGTGGACAGGCGCAGCCGGCGGCCCGCCTCCAAAAACAGCAGCAGCGGCACGACGGTGATCAAGCCGGCGGCCAGCAGCAGGAGATCGGTCTGACCGTCCAGCGCGCCGAACGCGCCGGCGCCGCTCGCCGCGAGCGCGAGCAGGAACAGCGCGGCGACGGGCGCCATCAACCCGGTTTCCACGCACAGACCCAGCATCGCGGCACGACCGTCCTTCTTGCGCAGCAGCCCGTAACTCCCAAAGCTTAACGCCAAGGCCAGGGAAATCCAGGGAAAGGCGCCCTGGCCGACGACCAGCACCAGAACGCCGACGGCGGCGATGGCGATGGCGCTCCACTGAGAGGGATTCAATCGCTCGCGCAGGAACAGCACGCCGAGGACGACGTTGACCAGCGGGTTGATGTAGTAGCCGAGGCTGGCTTCCAGGATGCGGCCGTTTTGCACCGCCCAGATGTAGAGCAGCCAGTTCGTCGAAATCAGCAGGGCGGTAACCAGGTAGAAGCCGAGACGGCGCCGGTCGCGAAACGCGGCGAGCAGGATTTGCCCTTGGCGCTGCCACAGGATCAACCCCAGCAAAACCACCGCCGACCACACCACGCGATGCGCCAGCACTTCCAGGGCCGGGACCCGATGCAAGATCTTGAAGTAAATCGGGAACAGCCCCCAAATGCCGAAACAGCCCAGCGCGCACAGCACGCCGGCGCCGCTTCGCTCGGGCGGGGAGGCGGGCGGCGGTTTCGAGCCGGAACTCATGGCGCGATCATCGCCGTTCAGGCGGACAGCGCGCCGATGGCCCGCCAGCCGGCGCCCGCCGCCAGCACCAGAAACAGTCCGCCGCAGACGCGGTGCAGAACGCGAACCGGCAGGCGGCGCAACACGGTTTGACCGGCCAACACCCCCAGCGCCGAGGTCAGGGCCAACGCCAGCGTTCCGCCGACCCACACCGGCAGGGCGGCTTGCGTGCCCGCCAATCCCGCGACCGCCAATTGCGTCTTGTCGCCCAGCTCGGCCAGAAAAATCAGCGTGAAGGCCGACAGAAACACGCTACGGCCCGCGTTTTCTTGGACCTCGACCGTTTCCGCGTCGGCTTCCCGCAGCGCGCGTATCCCGAAAACCGCGAACAATATCGCCACCGTGGCGGCGATCAGCCATTCCGGCAGCCACGCGGCGGCGGCGGCGCCGAACAGCACCGCCAACAGGTTCAGCACCGCAAACGCGGCGACGGCGCCGAGCAACACCGGAGCAGGGGGGTGGCGGGTGGCCAAGATCATGCAAACCAGTTGGGTTTTGTCGCCCAGCTCGGCCAGCGCGACCAAACCCAGCGTGGTGGAGGCGGTCACGAAAAAATCGCTCATGAGCATTCAACGGTTGCGGTTGGAATCGTGCATGATAAACAATTTCCGGCAGCGGAACGCCGCGCGCTAACGCGGCAAATACATTTGGTCGGATCGGTCGAGAGAGAAAGTGGGCAAATCGGGGCGTCGGGGGGGAACTCGCATGGGCTGGCATAGAACGCTCGTTCTCGTGGCGCCGCTGATGGCGTTGGGCGCGGTCCCGGCGTTGGCGGACAGCCTGCGCTGCGGCGGTTACGTGGTCAGCACGGGCGATTTGCAAGCGCGGGTGTTGGATACCTGTGGCGAGCCGCAACGCGCTTGGCAAGACGGCTTCATCGAGCAGGCGGCGCGCCGCAACGACGGTCGTTATCCAGTCAATCCCGTGCCGAGGCCCTACCCGAACCCGCCGGGCTACGAGACCGAGGTGCGCCGGATCATTCCGGTCTACAAGTGGGAATACAACCTGGGGCCGGGAAGGTTGCTCAAAATCCTGATCTTCCACGGCGACACGCTGGTGGACATCATCGACGGTCCCCGGCAGTAGCGCCGGCCGCGAGCGCGGGGCTGGCCGGCTCGGACCGGATTCAGCCGGAACCGGCGCCCGCCGCAGCGTCCAGCGCGGCCAGCACCCGCCGGGGCTCCAGCTTGCCCTTGAAGAAGATCGCCGGGCCGGGGATGTCGCGAAAATCCTCCGCGCCCACGTTCAGCCGCTCCGAGACGGCGACGATCAAATCCGGCATGGCGGCGCGGCGCAGCTTGGCCAGCTTGCGGCGGAGGTAATCGGGATGCCAGAACCCCATGATCTCGACGTGCGCGATCCGGCCGTCGGGATGGCGCAGGGCGAAATCCGGCACGAACACCGTCCCTTTCAGATCGACGATTTCCACCTCCCGCTCCAAGGTCCACGGCGTATCCAGCTTCTCCCAGCGGCGGGCGAAGCTTTCCTCCAGCAGGCTGTCGTAAGCCGGCGGCGCGGCGGTCAACGGCTTGAGCGGGGATCGCGAGTCGAGCCGGTAACTCAGCTCCGACCCGTCTCGCTGCAACACGGCTTCCAGCTCCCAACGGCTGACCCGCAGCAGCGCCGGCAGAAACATCGCCATTTGCAGGCCGTATTTGCGGGTCTGCTTGAACAGGCTGGCGGGACCGTCCACGTAAATCTGATAGCCGTCGTCGAGATTGCCCTCGACCGCGTACATCAGACCGTGGAATTTGAGCTGCTGGAACAGCCGGCGGTATTGGCCGGGCACGTTGCGGTGGGCGGTGAGCCGCAGGTACAGCGCCGAATACAGCAAGCCCTGGGCTTGCGCGAGGTTGTAGCGGTCCACCAACCGATCCGGGGTGAAATCCGGCAGCGCGGTCAGCAGGTGATTTTCCGGCAAGTCGGCGTAGAGCGCTTCGCGCAGCGGTTCCACATCCAGCCGATAGCGCGGCGCGACGGCTTCCAGCACCTCTCGCGCTTGAGTTTCGCCGTAGCCGCCGCGTTCGGCCGCCAGCGCGAACACCTCCCGCCGCAACGCTTCCGGCTCCAGCTCGCCGGTCGCCAGCGTGAACTCGGCGGCGTTCAGGGCCAGATGGGCGAAACCGCGCACGATGCGGTAATCGGGCGAATCGCCCTCCAGCGCCCGCAGCGCCGCTTGCAGTTCGCCGCGCGTGCGGTGCTGGTGCTCGCGGATCAGGTCCAAGACCCGGTCGGCCCAGATGCATTGCTCGGGCCGCAGAAAACGCGGGTAAACCTGCGCGCCGCGCTTGGAGGAGAACAGCAGTTCGGAGGGGAGCATGGATCGGGTTATGTCGCCGGCTCTTCGCGGTCCCGGCTCCCGGCTCCTCTCCCGGCGGGCGCGGAGAGGGACGAGTCGAACAGGGCCAGCGTGGCCTCGATCCGCTCCGCTTTCCGGCCGGCGTCGGGCGGGGTTCGGCGCCGGTCGGCGACCCGTTCCTCGCGGGTTTCCTTGGCGATCACTTCGTACAGGATCGCTTGTTTGCCGTCGCCCCGGCGCAGGATGCGGCCCAGCCGTTGCACGAATTCCCGCGCCGAGGCGCTGCCGGACAAGATTACCCCGACCGAGGCATCCGGCACGTCCACGCCTTCGTTGAGCACGTTGCTGGTGGCGATGGCGGTGTAGACGCCCGACTTGAAGGCGTCCAGAAACGCCTGGCGCTCCTTGATGGTGGTCTGGTGGGTCAGGCAGGGGATCAGGAATCGCTGGGAGACTTCGTAGGCGGTGGCGTTGTCCTCGGTGAAGATCACAGTCTTCGCTCTCGGATGGTTGGCCAGGATCATGCCCAACGCTCGCAGCTTGGCCGGCGTGGCGTGGGCGATGCGGCGGGCGTCGCGATGGGCGCGCATGGCCCGGCGACCCTCGACGCTGCGCGCCGACAGCATCACGAACCGGTTCCAGCCTTCCAAACTGCTCAGCGATAAGCGGTTCGCCTGCAAAAAGGCGTTGCGCTCATCCAAGGCTTGTTGATAAGCGGTGCGCTCGGCGGGAGAGAGGTCCACATACACCGGCCGCACCTGAAAATCGGCCAACACGTCGCCGGCCAACTGTTCCGGGCGCTTGCGGTAAACGACGGGGCCGACCAGACCCGGCAGGTCGGCGTCGCGGCCGTCGCCGCGTTCCGGGGTGGCGGTCAGGCCCAGCCGGTAGGGGGCGAGCGAGAATTCGGCGATGACCCGGTAAAACTCCGAGGGCAGATGGTGCACTTCGTCGAAGATCAGCAAGCCGAAGCGGTCGCCCAGCCGCTCGATGTGGCGGGCGGCGGAGTCGTAGGTGGCGATGGTGAGCGGCTGCGGCTCGTGGTAGCCGCCGCCGATCAGGCCGATCTCGTGGTCCGGGAACGCGGCCCGCAGCAGCGCGTACCACTGCTGCATCAGATCCAGGGTCGGGACCATGATCAGGCCATCCCGCCGCGCCCAACAGAGCGCCAGCAGCCCGACCAAAGTTTTGCCTGCGCCGGTCGGCAAGACCACCACGCCGCGCCCTTTTGCGGCCTGCCACGCCGAGAGCGCTTCCCGCTGGTGGGGGTAGGGGACCATCTCCAGCGCGCAGGTCAACTCCCGGAGCTGGTAGCGCGGCGCACGGTTGCGGGCCAGCTCGCCCTTCAGCGGGCCGATGATGTCGCTGTAGCGGTGGGCCGGAGCGCGGTAGGCGTCCACGCGGGGATCGTAACAAAACCAGGCGTCCAGCCCGGCGGGCAGCTCGGCGACGCCTTCCAGCAACAGCGTGCCCCGGTCGAAACGGAGCTGGCGCTCATCGTCGTCGCGGCCGGTGCGGTAGAAACCGGCGGTGTCCTTGGTGCGGTGGGTCATATCAGGAAGCCGCGAAGGCGTTCATGTCGAGCGCGATGTCGGGAAAAGCCTGCAACAACGCCTGATCTTCGGTGATCAGCGGAATATTGAGTTCGTAGGCGAGAGCGGCATATTCGCAGCCATAAGCGGAACATCCGCTGGAGCGCGCCCGTTTCAGCACCGTTTCGGAACGCGGTCGGTACTCGTTATCGCGGTAGCGCCGTTCCAAAGTACGGATCGCGAGCAAAGCCTGATCGAAGCTCAATTGTTCGCGTCGCAAATAGCCCGCGAGAATGTTGAGCATCTCGGAACGCCACAGCATCGGCAGACGCCAATGCGGATCCTTGCGAAGAACCCGTCGAGCCTCGGCCGTGCGAGGGCCGGGAATCCAGCAATAAGCGAGAATATTGACATCGACGACGATCATGGCCGCCCTTGCTGTTTCAAAGCGTTCACGAGGTCGTGATCGACCATCGGTAGCTTGCCGTGCAGCGCTTCCAGTTCGGCCAGCAACTCGTCGGTCTCCCGGCTGCGTTCGGTCAGGCTGGCTTCCAGTTGGGCGATAATTTCCCGGTTGAGGCTGCGATGATGGTGAGCCGCGCTTTCGCGCAGTCGCTGGTGCAAATCTTCGGGGATGTTTTTAAGGGTAATCGTAGCCATAAAGATTTTCCGACGAAAACCATTATGGAACCGTAGCGGTTCCACCCGCAAAGATCAAGATTTGTTCGGTTGGCGACGCCTTTCCAAGAAAAAAGGGGCGTCCGCGCGGGACGCCCCTTTCAAGCCGATCGGGCGCAATGCAGTCGATTTACCCGAGCATCCCCCTCGCTCGCGCGCTTTGACCGACATATCTCCATCCCAGCGCCAGCAACAGCACGAGCAGGGCCAGCAGAGCGGCCGGCGACAGGGTGGGGATATCGACCACGGCCAGAATCGGGGTCAGGGTCGGATTGCGGCCGTTGGCGGGATTGCCGTCATCGTCGGACACCACGCCGGTCGGAGCATTCGCCGCCGTTGCCGTCGCCTGGTTGCTGGCGGTTTGTCCGCCGGTGTTGGCGTTGACGGTGACGCGGAAGCTGATGGTCGCGAGTTCGCCCGGATCCAGGTTGCCAACATTGACGGTGATGGGGGTTTCGCTCACCACGCCGCCGCGACTGGTTAGCACGCTGCCGGGTATCAGGGTGACTTGCGGTGGCAAGGGGTCATCCACGACCCGGACATCGTTCGCTACAGCAGATCCGGTGTTGGAGACGATCAAGGTGTAGAGCAGGATATCGCCCGGATTGACCGCGCTGCCGTTGGCCACATTTCCGGCGAGGCTCCAACGCTTCTGCAGATCGAGCTGGGGCGCGCCGTTACCGTTGGCGGCAGCGATAACGGTGGGCTGGGCGCCATCACCGGGGTCGCCGTTGCCGTCGGTGGAGACGCTGCCAACCTGCGGTGAGGAAACCGTGCCCTGATTGTTGAAGACTCTTTCGGCCTCGGTGAACGGATCGACCGTGACATCGAAGCGAAGCGTCAGGCTATCTCCGGCCGGAACGCTCAGGTTCGACCAAGTGAGGGTGGCGCCGGCCAAGGTCGCCGCCGGATTGGCGCTACCGGCGACATAGCTCAAGCCGGCGGGAACGGGATCGCTCAGCGTCAAGCCCGTCAGCGCCGTCGCGCCCGTGTTGCTCAGGACTATCGTGTAGCGCAAGACATCGCCGCCGGAGACCACGCCGGTCGGGGTGGTATCGGTCAGCAGCGCGACCCGCTTTTCGGCGCGCAACGAGCCGTCGCCGGATGCGCCGCCCACGGGCGTGGTGGTCGGTTGCGCGCCGTTGCTGGGATCGCCGTCGGCATCGGTCGGCGTCGGCACGGTCTGATCCGAATCGACCACGCCCTGATTGCTGATGATGATGCCGCTGGGCGTGCCGGGGTTGATCCGGACCCGGAAGGCGATGGCCGCGCTCGCGCCGGGGTTCAGCGTGCCGACGTTCACGGTCAGCGTGTCGTTGGCGAAGCTGCCGGCGGGGCTGCCGTTCAGCGTGGCGCTGCCCGAGACATACTCGGTATTGGCGGGAATCGGGTCGGTGAAGACGACGTCGCTGACCGCATCGCCGCTGGTGTTGGTCAGCGTGACGCTGTATTCGAGCACATCGCCGGGCAGAGCCGATCCGCCGTTGAGATCGCGGACGGTTTTGGTCGCGCCGATGACGGCGGCGGCGGTCGGCGCGACTGTGGCGGTATCCGTGGCCGCGTAGTCGTTCAGGCCACCCGAGCCGTTGCGGCCGCTGTCGGCCGCGCCGGTTGCACCCGGAGTGGATGCGTAGCGCAGCGAGGCGGCGTTGGTCAGGCCGACCCCGACCACGGCGCCCGGCGAGACCCGCGCCCGATAGCTGATGGTCAGATGGTCGGTCGCCCGCGTCAGGCTGGCGATGGTCCAGGCCAGCGTGCGCCCGTCCGGCGAAACGCTGCTGGGCGCCAGAGACGCGGAACCGGCGACGTAGCTCAAGCCGACCGGCAACTGGTCTGAGACCGCAAGATCAAAAGCGTCGGCGGTGCTGGCCGCCGTGTGATCGAGCAGCAGCGTGAAGGTCACTTCATCGCCGAGGCTGGGTTGCGCCGGCGCGGCGCTCTTGTCGAGCGTCAGGTTCGGCTCGACCACGGTGAAGTCGAGCGGCTGATTCCCCGGCGTGCTCGCATCGGCGTCGAAGTCGCGGGTCTGGGGCGTGCCGGCCCCATCGGTGAAGCCCAGTTGCGCGGCGTTGCCCAACACGACGCCATCCTGATTGGCGACGATGTTATCGGCTCGCGCCCGGATGTCGATGGTCAAAAAGTCATCCGTGGCGCTGCCGTTGGCCGGGTTGACGACGCTGCCCAAGGCGAAGGTCAGCGTTTGACCGCTCGGGGTCGGCGCTCCGCCGTAGCCGGTGGTGATGCCGGTGTTGCCGGCGCCGACTGTGGCGTCGAGGAAGGTCAGGCCCGCCGGCAGGGTGTCGGTGGCCGTCACGCCGTTGACCGTGCCTTCGCTGAGGGTCAACGTCAGCCGGTAGGTCACCGTTTCCCCGACGCTGTAGGTGGTCTTCGCAGGGTTCGGGTAAAACGCCTTGTCCAAGGCCACCGGGTCGCCGACGGTGAAAGTCGGCGACGGCGTCGCGACGTTGTAGTTGTTGAGCGCCGTGTTGTCATCCTGACTGGAACCGGTCGTCGAGCCATCCCGCTGGTTGGAGTCGGCGCCGTCGCGGCTGCTGTAGGTGGAATCCACCCGCGCCTGCAAGGTCTGGCCGGGTTGGACGGTATTTTGCAGCGTGGCGGTGAAGACGATGGTGACCACATCGCCCGGCTGGAGATCGAAGGGGCTGCTCTGCCAGCCGTCGGGCAGCACGGTGATGGTCGGGGTTTCGCTGTTGCCGCTGGTGTTGGTCAGCACCACGCTGATGCCCTGCACGTTACCCAATCCCGGCGGCAGCAAATCGCGCAGCGTCGTCTCGAAGGAAGGCGTTGTACCGTTGTTGGTCACAGTGACCTGATAGTTCACCGGGTCGCCCGCATCGAGATTGGCGGTGGGACTGGTGATCGTATGCGTGACCGCCAGATGCGGCTCGCCGACGGTGACGGTCTTGCTGTCGGTGATAGTGTCAGGCGTGCCCACGCCAGGCTTATCAAAGGTCAGGCCGGCGGCGTTGGGCAGGGTCTGTCCGTCCTGGTTGCCGAGGATATTATCCACCAGCGCCCGGTAGGTCAGGGTCAAGGTTCGCACCGCCCCGCTGCCGTTGGTCATCGTCCCGAACGCCAGGGCCAGCGTTTCCTGCCCCGCCGTCGGCGCGTTGTCGGTACGGGTGAAGTCGGCCGGATTGTTGGAGGAACTCAGGCCCGTTCCATAGTTGAGGGTCAAGCTGCTGCCGACATAGGTCAATCCCGCCGGCAGCACATCCTGGAACGATACATTGCTCAGCGTGCCGGGGAAGGACAGCACGACCCGATAAGTCACCTCGTCGCCGATGGCGTAACGCGCTTGCGGGTTGACGATGGACTTGACCAAAGCCGGCGTGCCGACCCGGATCGTGACCCCGCTGGCGCTGGCGTAATCGTTGACGCCGCCATCGCCGGTGCGCTCGAAGGGATCACCGCCGGGCAAGCTGCTCCACAGCGCGGCGGCGTTGTTGGTCAAGCTGGAGCCTTCCGCCAACGTGGCGGTAGTCACCGCGTCATAGGTGACGACCAGTTGCCCGCCGGGCGGGAAGACATCCGCGCCGCAATTGAGGGTCGTCCCGACAAAGGCGCAGCCGGCGCCGGTCATGCCGCCGCTCGGAACGGTGCTCACCAGGGTCGCGGATGCAAATCCGACCGGCAAGGCGTCGCTCACGCTGACATCGTAAGCCGTGCTGACGTTGGCGCCCGCCGGATTGGTGAGCGTCAAGGTAAAGCGGACGGTGCTCGCCGTGTTGGCCAACACCGCGTTGACATCGGCGGTCTTGGCG
>RRZT011638353.1_pt1 | contig 20238 bp, 18 predicted proteins | sample 2165551 | NCBI WGS metagenome assembly RRZT01 (sample SAMN10456910, study PRJNA506462) | wastewater metagenome | biome: wastewater; feature: sludge; material: wastewater sludge; isolation source: wastewater sludge with Escherichia coli K12::gfp cells carrying plasmid... | place: USA: Moscow, Idaho... | reverse complement strand
TAACCAACTGAACTACCGCTGCTTAGGTCGCTTACTTTTTAAAGTAAAGTAAAAACTTATATGGTGGGCGGTAACGGATTCGAACCGCTGACCCTCTGCTTGTAAGGCAGACGCTCTACCAACTGAGCTAACCGCCCAAACTTAACTTTAGAAGTTAGGCTTGATGGGTGCGTATTATATAGTAATTGACAGACAAGTCAAGCGATTTTTATAAAAATTTTTAAAATTTTTATAAAAATATGGTTTTTGGGTGATTTTAGTGCAAATCAAGCGACCAAATCTTGATACTCAGGATGTTTATCCACATAACTCGCCACAAAAGAACAACTGGCGATGATTTTCTTATTTTCGCTCTTAGCATAATCCAGGGCAAACTTAACCAATTGTGACCCCAAACCACGTCCGCCAAGCTCTTTAGGCACAATGGTGTGATTGTAGTCCCATACACCACTGTCGCAGACTTGATAACTTAAAAACGCTGTTATGCCGTCTATGGTGGTCTCAAAACGCTGGGTAGTGGAATTATGGATGATCATAACTTTTCCTTGGTTTGTCGGTCTTGGTTTTTACATTATAGCCCCTTTAGCCCAAAAAGCAAATTGCCAATAAAGCGAACTTTATTGGCAATATTACCTAACAACATGCATTGGGTCGTTTAAGTTTAAAGCAAGACAAGGCGACAAAGTTTGTGGTGTACAAGTAGTACATAAGAACTTTGGCAACGCAAGTATTGCTTTAAAATCAAACGACCATAAAATCAATAATCTTCAGGTGGTAGCAGCTGATCGCCGCGACTTAACGGCAAATCCGCACTTAATACATAAGCATAACTGATTTGATCAAACACCTTAAAGATCATCGCTGTACCTGCTTTTTCACTAGGAAGACGTACGGGCGTGTTGCTATCATGAACGTCACGCACCAACTTACCTTTACGATAAACATCAAGCACTTGCCCTGGTTTGGCTCCCTGCACTGAACCCAAGTTAATGGCAATGACGCTGTCTTTGGCGGCTTGACCAATACCGCCCATGACACGCACAATCGTACCACCACGAGTCACCTCAGCAGGCATAGGATAAAATGCAGACGGTAGATAGGTATTAACTTCAGCAAATACACGATCGCCTTCACGGATTTCACTGCCGTAGTTTTGGGTGATTTTTAGACTTGAAACACCATTGGCAGAAACATCAGTCACAGTGCCTTGAGCCACTTGGGTGGCTTCTAGTCCAACCACTGCGCCAGTTCTAGGATCAATATAAGGTTCAGCTTTACGGTAAATGCCGTAGGTCGCCCCCAGCTGCAATAACGCTCCACGAGCATAAATCTTGTCGCCCACACCCGTGATTAGATTGCCTTCTTTAGATGCCAGCACATAAGGCGTGGCTTCAAAATCAGCAGGATTAACAATCACTGAGCGATCCAGCCAGTGACGAATATTGACCAAAGGAATCACACCAATGCTGTTATCGGCGGAGTTTAGCGTGATAGGAGTATCAGCGGCAGGGGTCTGCATATTACGCTCAATACCTGCACAGCCTTCACCCGTATCCACACCCACCAAAGTTTTACCCTTGATGACACACATGATCAGCACATCGCCTGGGTAGATCAAATGGGGATTTTTAAGCTGTTTATTGGTCGCCCAAATCTCACGCCAGCGGGCAGGGTTTTTAAGATAACGACCCGAGATCGCCCACAAAGTATCGCCTTTTTTAACGATATAGCGGTTAGGGGCATCCGCTTTAATGGTGGGGGTAGGATTGTTTTTAGCATACACAGGGGCAGACAACAAGGCAGTGCCAAGCACACCCGCGGTCAACAGCCCCTTGATTAGCGAATTGAATTTCATAACAGTTTTTCCGTTTTGCTATATTTGGCATGAGGCAAAAATATATCACCCCATAATATTTGCCCTAGCATAACAAAAATATCACTGTTATTCTAAACATTTGTCGCTATTTGGCATGAACTTTCCGACAAATTTCATTTGCCACCAATGTTGCATCATTATCAAGCACGATAACATACTGTTTTTTATCTTCCAAACCCACCGTATGGACAGGGCGTGGCAAGTCAATTTCGCCCACTGCTTCGCCAATGGTTTCGGCAAATTTAATTGGTAATGCCGTCTCAGCAACCACGATAAGCTCACCACCTTTTTGTACATCTCTGGCGACTTTGACCCCATCAGCGGTATGTGGGTCAATTAAGCGACCCGTCTCGCCATAGACTTGTCTAATGGTCGCTAGGCGGTCGCCGTGGGTGGATTTACCTGAAACAAAGCCGTATTTGTCATGGACTTCACTAAGTTTGTCTGATAAATCAAAGCCTTGTGAGTTTTTGACTGCGGTAAATAGCTCATTGACTTTATCGCCATCTTGACCGAGCAAGGTATAGATAAAGCGTTCAAAGTTGGAAGCCTTAGAGATGTCCATAGACGGACTGGACGTAACATAAGTATCGCTTGCCTTGCGTGGCGTATAGCGACCTGTGGAAAAAAATTCATTTAACACGTCATTTTCGTTGGTTGCCACAATCAAACGCTCAATCGGCAAGCCCATCATGCGTGCGATATGCCCTGCACAGACGTTACCAAAGTTGCCAGACGGCACACAAAAGCTCACTTTATCATCATTGCTATCGGTGCTGGCAAAATAACTCTTAAAATAATAAACAATCTGTGCCAAAATACGACCCCAGTTGATAGAGTTTACCGTACCTAGGCTGTATTTGGCTTTAAACTCGGCATCTTCTTGCAGTGCCTTGACAATGTCTTGACAATCGTCAAACATACCCTTAATGGCAATGTTATGAATATTGGCATCATCTAGGCTGTACATCTGTGCACGCTGAAAATCGCTCATCTTGCCATCTGGCGACATCATAAATACTTCAATGTTTGCCTTACCACGCAGGGCATATTCCGCCGCACTTCCTGTATCGCCACTGGTCGCCCCAATAATGGTCAGGCGCTCGCCCTTTTTGGCAAGCACATATTCAAAGGCATTGCCCAAAAACTGCATTGCCATGTCCTTAAAGGCAAGGGTAGGACCATTGGACAGCTCAAGCAAATACAAATCCTCATAAATCTTGCTGACAGGGGTAATCTCGCTGCTGTTAAAGGTCTCTTTGGTATAAGTCTTGTTAATCAATGCCTTTAGGTCATCTTGGGGAATGTCCGTGGCAAACAGCTTCATAATCTCAAAGGCAAGCTCGGTATAAGACAATCCACGCCATGTGTCCAGTGTCGCACGGTCAATTATAGGAAAACTCTCAGGAAGCATGAGTCCGCCATCAGGAGCAAGCCCCATCAAAAGAACATCACTAAAGGTCATTTTTGGGGTATTACCACGGGTGCTGATATAGTACATAAGTTTACTCTTTAGATATTTTTAAACCATTTTTTGTAATAGGGCATAATAAAACCCATCACCGCCATTTGCCACTGGCAAACACTGGCGACCGTGCGTCTGTGGGATACCCCAATCGCCATCTAGCAGGATTTCTTTTGCGTCCGTATGACTTGCTAAAAACTTGGCGATTTGCTCGCTATTTTCGGCTTTTAAGATAGAACAAGTAATATATAACAAAAATCCGCCTTGTGCCAGTGTTTGCCACAAATTATGCAAAATTTGTGCTTGTAAGGCAACCACTTGGGCGATGTCGTCTTCACTACGCAACAGGCTAATATCAGGGTGTCTACGAATGACCCCTGTGGCACTGCATGGAGCGTCTAGCATGATGACATCAAAGGGGATATCTGTGCCAAAGGTCGTCCCATCTGCGGTCTGCACCTTGAGCTGATTGCCCAAAAGATGAGCAAAACCCAAGCGTTCAATATTGTCAAAGGCACGCTCAAGCCGTATGCTGTCGCTGTCTATCGCTGTCATCTGATACGGTGCATCGCCAAGGACAGACAGCCAATGGCAAAGTTTGCCAGCAGGGGCGGTGCAAGCGTCAAGCAGGTTTAGCGGTGTGGATTTGGGATAATCAGCCAGCACACTTTGTACAATCGGTACGGCAAGCTGAGCATGAATGTCTTGTACCGCTACTTGACCTTTATCAAAATCGGGAAGCTGTGCTATCTGTACGCCAGAGACATCAAAGGCGGACAGCTGATAGGGCTTGGGGCTTGTGCCTGTCAAAGTCAGCATCTTAAACGCCACATCAGCCCCTTGCAATTTATCAGCATAATCGGTAAATGCCACGCCATGTGGACGCACAAACACAGGTGCAGATTGACGCAAAGTTTGCCAAAGCGTCTCATAATGCTCGCCCCAGTCGCTTTTTAGGCGTTTGGCAAGATGATTGGGTAGGCTGTGGTTTTTGTCGCATTTTTTGCGGTATTTGGCGGGGTTTTTGGCGACTTGACGCAAAATGGCATTGACCAGTCCTGCGGTGCGTGCCATGCCGACTTCTTTTATGGCTTCTACGCTTTGATAAATACTGGCGTGGTCAGGCGTGGATAAGTAGAGCAGTTGGTATAGCCCCATATTTAGCCCAGACAATGTGCGTGCGTCGGTAATGGGGTTATGGCTTAGGCTTTGGGCGATACGCTCTAGGGCGTGCCAGTGGCGTAAGGTGCCAAGGGTCAGCTCATGAGCAAAGCCCCTGTCCGCACAACTGTCCAGCAGTCGCCCAAGTAACGTTGATAGCGATTTGCCCTGCAACACTTCACTCAAAGCGACAATCACTTTGGCTCGTGTGGACAATTTATCATCAAAGGGAGCAAAATTAACCATCGATATTACTCACCCACACATCGCCATCATTGACCTTGTTGCTACTGGCAATCTGCTCGGCACTCAAAGGCTTGCCCCCAGCCCATTGTAGTGCGGTGATGTTGATTAGGTGCTGCACGCCGTCTTTATCCGCCCCACAAGCGACAAGCAGGGCATTTTTGCCGACACTGACGACCGTACCAGCGACAGCATTTGTTGTTTGATTGACTTTAATGGGCTTGGCACTTAGCACCTTGACACGCTCGCCATGAATAAAGCTAAAGGCACCGAGCGCACGGATTTGTCGTGCAATGGTACACGCACTGCTTTGCCAATGAATTTGCCCTTCTGCTGTGGTGATTTTATCGGCATAATTTGCCAAAGTGTCATCTTGGGGGATTTTTATCGCTTGATAATGGGGTAAGTCTTGCATGACGGTAACAATCGCTTCACCGCCAAGCAGGGCAAGTTTGTCATGCAGACTTTGTGTGCTATCGCTGTCATCAATATCGCAAGCGACTTGATAGAGCATATCGCCTGTATCTAGCCCTTGTGCCATCTGCATAATGGTAATGCCTGTCTGACCATCACCCGCCAAAATTGCCCGCTGAATCGGTGCCGCCCCACGCCATCTAGGGAGCAAGGACGCATGGATATTGATACAGCCAAGGCGTGGAGTATTTAGCACGCCAAGGGGCAAAATCAAACCATACGCCGCCACAATCATCACATCAGGGCGATAGCTTGCTAAGGTTTCACGTGAAACCTGACCCAGTTCATGTTTTAGGCTAAAACTTTCGGGCTGTTCGACAGCAATGCCATGTTCTAGAGCAAGCAGTTTGACAGGGGATGCGGTGAGTTTTTGCCCCCGTCCTGCTTTGCGGTCAGGCTGAGTATAGACCGCCACAATCTCGATATTTAGCGACTGTTGGTTGTCTATCAGTGCTTGCAAGGCGACTTTGGCAAATACAGGCGTACCTGCAAATATTACACGCAGTTTGGGTGTGATCATCATTTTATCTTAATATTTTTTATCTTAATGTATGTTATAAACCAAAACCGTGTTTGGCTAAAAACGCTTCATCAATATTACTCGTCGGTGTGTTTGCCGTCGTCTTATCAGTTAACAACCGCTCCAAATAACGAGCCAATAAATCCACTTCAATATTTACCAAACGCCCCAGCGTCCAATGACGGGCAATGTTGGTCAGTTGGGCGGTATGGGGAATGATGTTTAAGCAAATCAGGTTGTCTTTGGGTTTAATGGCATTGGTGGTCAGGCTAATACCGTCCACCGTGACCGAGCCTTTATCCGCTGTATATTTCATCAGCAGAGCAGGCAGTTCAATTTCAATATAAATCGAGCGAGCATCTTGGATAATCAAGGCAATTTTACCCACACCGTCCACATGACCTGCCACGATATGACCACCAAAACGGGTGGTGGGTAACATGGCTTTTTCTAAATTAACGGTGTCGCCAACCTGCCAATGAAGCAGAGCCGTTTTATTTAAGGTTTCACGTGAAACATCTACCGCATAGCTTTTGCCTTGCACTTCCACCACGGTCAAACAAATGCCGTTAGATGCAATCGAATCCCCCAATTTAACATCACTAAAATCCAGCTGTGGTGCGTCAATGGTCAGACGAATGTCGCCCCCTGCTTCGCTGATAGCACGGATTTTGCCTGTGCACTCAATAATACCTGTAAACATACTGCTAATTTTACCTACTTTAAAAATTCAATCATCAGAGCAAGATAACATTTATCCACAAAGTTATCCACAAGCTTTTGTAACCTAAGGGGTTCTGATTTTATGTAAAGGACGTAAGATATATTTAATGTCCGCCCCCATTTGTGACACGCCGACCACACTAAAACGCTTTTGCTCACACAGCTTGGTAATATCCATCTCCACCATCGCCCTTGCCTGATGACCAAGCAAACACGGGGCTTGATAAATGATCAGCTCATCAATCAAGCCTTGCTCAATAAACGCCCCTGCCAATACCGCCCCTGCTTCCACCAGCACATCATAACACTGATATTCCCCAGCCAAAGCGTGTAGCAAAGACGGCAAATCATCACGCCATAACAACGTATCAGAACGCCTAAAGACTTGATAAGGGCTATCGGTGGTCAGACGATGTCGTCTGTCGACCACCACCACTTTAGGCTGTGGAATGGTTTCTATGGGTACGCCTAGCGTCTGTGAGCGTACCGAAAGGGCGGGGTCATCAGCAATCACTGTGCCCGACCCTGTAATGACCGCCCCGCTTAAGGCTCGCAAAGTCTGCACGTCCGCCCGAGCCTGATCGCCTGTAATCCATTTAGAACTGCCGTCTTTCATGGCGGTGCGACCATCTAGGCTAATGGCGGTTTTGAGACGCACATAAGGCAACCCTGTCGCCATTGCCTTTAAAAAGCCTTGATTTAGAGCAATCGCATCATCTTGACAAACACCGACCGTTACCGCTATCCCTGCTTGTCGTAGTCGTATCACGCCTTGCCCTGCAACCTTGGGATTGGGGTCAAGGCACGCCACAACCACTCGAGCCACACCTGCCTTTATCAAGGCATCACAGCATGGCGGTGTACGCCCTGTATGGCTACACGGCTCAAGCGTTACATAAGCGGTCGCCCCCTTGGGAGTTTCGCCCCTACTACTGGCGTTTTGTAGGGCAAATATTTCGGCATGTGGCTCGCCTGCCTTGGGGTGAAAACCTTCGCCAATCACCACCTCATCACGCACCAACACACAGCCGACCGCAGGATTGGGGCGTGTGGTGTATTGCCCCTTTCGTGCCAAAGCAAGTGCCAAGCCCATAAAATAAGCGTCCATAGCTTTGGACGGTGTTAAGGGCAGTTTGGGCGATAAATTGGGTAAATTAAACAATGACATTATAGTTAATCATCTAATCATCAGAAATTGATTTGGTTAAGTTATCCACAGTGTTATCCACAAACCCCTGAACATGATTGACGGCTTGCTCATTGGGGCTAAAACTTTCAAGCTCTACCCGAAAGGCATTGATGTCCTGAAAATCTCGATACACGCTGGCAAAACGCACATAAGCCACCGCATCTACCGCCTTTAATTCCGCCATGACAATCTCGCCCAAGGTCTTACTGGACACTTCTCGCTCGCCTAAGTGACGTAAATTTTGTTCAATACGGCTAATCATTGCTTCCATGTCATCTAGGCTAACAGGGCGTTTTTGCAGGGGTAGGGATAGCGAACGACGTAATTTTTTGTCGTCATAAGGCTCGCTACGTCCGTTGGATTTAATGATGCGGGGCATGACCACCTCCACCACTTCAAAAGTGGTAAAACGCTCGCCACAAGACACACACTGACGACGGCGACGCACCTGTGCCCCATGTGCCGCAAGGCGTGAGTCAATCACTTTGGTATCTACCGCATTGCAATAAGGACAATACATGGCTATTTCCCGATACAAAAACTTGAAAAAATCCGCCCCAGCAAATCATCACTACTTACCTGCCCCGTAATCTCGCCAAGCGACTGTGCCGACAAACGCAGACTTTCGGCAACCAATTCGCCCGCCTGATAGACGGTCAGCTGTTCATGAGCTTCTTGGGCATAAGTTTTGGCTCGTTTTAGAGCATCAACATGGCGACTTCTGGCAATCAGGCTGTTTTCTGGTGGGTGAAAACCAACGATGTCTTGTAAGGTTTGAATTAAAACATCAATGCCTTGCCCCGTTTGGCACGACACCGCCACGCTTTGCACCGATATGCCTTGACTGTCTAGTGTGCTTAAGGTTTCACGTGGAACATTCAACAAATCGCTTTTATTGGCAACCAACAACAGTTTTTTGGCAATGACATCACTAAAATCATCATGAAACTCTTTAGCAAACAGCTGTTTGGCAAGTTCCAACGGCTCTGTTTCGCCACTGACATCATACACCAACAGCAGTACATCAGCACCGTTAATGGCCTCTCTTGCCTTGGTGATGCCGATTTGTTCCACCTTATCATCGGTACTGCGCAGCCCTGCGGTGTCAGTCAAATGCACCGTCAGACCACCCAGCACCAACGTTTCACTTAACGTATCTCGGGTCGTGCCTGCCACATCGGTCACAATGGCTCGCTCTGTCCCTGCTAGGCGGTTTAATAGACTGGATTTGCCTGCATTGGGCTTACCTGCCAGCACCACCGACACCCCGTCTCGCAGTAGTTGCCCCTGTTGTGCGGTGGCTAAAATATTGTCAATTTGGGCTAAAATATCCTCAATACGCTGTTTAATCACCCCGTCCGCCAAAAAATCCACGTCTTCTTCATCAGAAAAATCAATGGACGCTTCGACATACAGACGTAAAGTGGTCAGCTTTTCGCCAAGGTCATGAATTTTATGGGAAAACTCGCCCGATAATGAGCGTATGGCACTGCTTGCCTGAGCCTGTGATACCGCACTGATGGCATCGTTAATGGCTTCGGCTTGCACCAAGTCCATTTTACCATTATCAAAAGCACGCAGCGAAAACTCGCCAGCGGTCGCCTGCCTTGCCCCAAGCTCAAAGGTGCGAGACAGGAGCATATTTTGCAGTACCGCCCCGCCATGCCCTTGTAGCTCCACCACATCTTCGCCCGTAAAGGAATGCGGGGCTTTAAAATAAATCACTACCCCTTCATCAAGCAGCGTACCGTCCGCTGCAAAAAACGGGCTAAAATGGGCGTGGCGTGGCGACAGGCTATCTCGCCTTGTCAGCTGGCAAGCAATGTCATAAGCGGATTTGCCTGACAACCGCACCACCCCGACACCGCCTTGACCGATGGGGCTGGCAATGGCACTGATGGTGGCAAGCTGGGGATTTTGGGCGGCGATTGTCATGGCGTGATTTTATGTGGATAAGTGGATAAATGGGGCTATTTTAGCATTTTTAGCAAAATTTATATAGCACATTGGCAAAATGGGATAAAATAGAAAACCAACCAACTATCCAAAGAAATCATTGGAGAATTTAATGCAACCTTCCCCACAAGAAATGTTGGAAATCCTCAAGAACGATTACTTGAAAATACTCAACTACAGCAACCCACAGGACAAGGAAACCTTGATAGCACAAATCAATCAAGCAACCACAACCAAGGAACTTCACAAAATAATGCAGGACAGGTGGCAGGAGATGAAGTTTCCCCCAGTAGAATAATTGGCCCAATTTACCCAATAAAAAATCCCGCACGATACGGGATTTTTTAACAGCTTGCACGGCTTAAACAGTCGCTTTGGCTTGCATTTCTTTTTCAATGCGTTTATTGACAACATGCTGATGAGCCATACTAAACAGGTTGTTTACTGTCCAGTAAAGCACCAAACCTGCGGGGAAAAACAGCATAAACACCGCAAAGATGATGGGCATGATTTTCATCATTTTAGCCTGCATGGGGTCAGACGGCTCGGGGTTTAGACGCTGCTGCACCACCATGGTTACCCCCATAAAGATGGGTAGGATAAACCACGGATCCATGGCGGACAGGTCTTTAATCCAAAGTAGCCACGGGGCATGACGCAGCTCAATGCTTTCCACAATCATCCAATACAATGCCAAAAAGATGGGCATCTGAATCAAAATTGGCAAACAGCCCGCCATAGGATTGACTTTTTCATCACGATACAGCTGCATCATCGCCTGACTCATCGCCATGCGGTCATCGCCGTGTTTTTCTTTTAGTGCCTGCATTTTAGGGGCTAGAGCACGCATTTTTGCCATAGAAACGTAGCTTTTGTTAGAAAACCACATCAAGGCAATTTTAACCAACAAGGTCAAGACAATGATTGCCCAGCCCCAGTTATTGATAACCTTATGCACACCGTCCAAAATGGCAAATAACAGCTTAGAAATCGGCCAAAAAATACCATAATCCACGGTTTTATTTAAACCTTCCGCCACACTCTCTAGGTCTTTTTGTACTTTTGGACCCGCATAAAGGGTGGCATCAAGGGTCATCTGTTTGCCCGCAGGCACATCAACGGTTGGGCTATTAAAACCAATAAAATAATCATTACCACTGGTACGGCTATAAAACTGACCGTCAAAACTACCAGGTGTCCACGCTGATACAAAGTAATGCTGAATGATGGCAACCCAGCCGTCAGGGCTTGTGACATTAAGTGAGCCGTCGCCAAACTTGGCAAATTTTAGCTTGTTATAAGGCTCACTTGGTACACCCCAAGCACCGCCCAAATAAGTCGCCATGCTCATCATGCCCTTATCGGCAAGCCCTGGGTCTTTGCTGCTGTCTCGCTTAAGCTGGGCGTACATTTGCCCCTGCCATGGGTTTTGTGAGGCGTTATTGATGTTATAACTCACACCAATGGGGTATTCGCCCGCCTTAAAGGTATAAGTCTTGGTGATGGTTACACCGTCTTTTTGATAGGTCAAAGGTACTTGCAACACGCCCGCCTGACCCATTTCATAATGCGTTTTGGGACTACTATATACCGCCCTACCTGAAGTGGTGTCGATGCCATCTTTGCCGATCAGTCCTGACTGAGCCACATAAGTGCGAGCCCCACTGCTTTCAAGCAGCACAAAACGCTCTGCACTGCCAAGCGTGGCATTGTATTGCATCAGACTGGCGTGCACCACATCGCCACCCACAGGGTTAATTTTAATCTCATAACGGTCAGTGGTCACAGTGATTAAATCTTCACTGGTTGCAGGAGCATCAGCACTGTTACCTGCTTGCACCACAGGCACATCACCGCCAGCAGTTGCCACAGGAACATCACTTGTGGCACTATGCGTCACAGGGGTAGCTGTGGTTTGTGGAGCATTAGTTACATAATCATCACGCCACGCCAATATCAATAGATATGACGTAATAAGCATGGCAACAATGATGAGTGTCCTAAATATTTTTTGCATATATTTTTCCTAAGATGGGCAAAAGGACTACCTATCCAAAATTAGCTAAACGGGCTATTTTACTAAATTTTTTGCCAAAAGCCTATAATTTAACACATGAATTACACTTATCACATCATCAAAAGCCTATCAAGCGATTGATTTATTTTATATTTTCTTAAAAAAATAGATTATCATTGACACAAATAATTTAGCCGTGTCACATAGCTAAACTTATCCACATAGACCAACCGATGATGATGGGTTGCCACAACAAAACGATACCGCCACATAGGCACAGGCACAAAATCAATGCCACTACCACCAAACGGCTGACAACGCAAAAGTCGCCACACAAGCAGTCGTCCACCCCGCCAAAAGCCATGCCACAGCAAAGCCTGCCTGCCATATTCTGAGCAAGTAGGATAATAGCGACAGCGGGCGGGCAATAGGGGGCTTAAGCCTTTTTGGTAAATTTTAATCAGCCACAGCAGTCCCCGCACCGCAAAGGATTTAGTGTTTATCATGAGCATCAAGGGTGCAGTTGGCAGGATAAAAACCAAGCAACCTGCTAAAGATTTCGTCCAACTCAGTGCCAATATCCACACCCTTATCAAAGCGTCTTTTGACGATAAGCACCACATCAACCCCCGCCAGACTTCCCCACGTTTTACGAAATCGCTCTCTGGTTAGGCGCTTTAGGCGGTTACGATCGGTGGCGTTTTTCAGCTTTTTTTTGGTAATGGCAAGCCCTAGGCGAGCGGTGGTTGTGTTATCATTAGAGTGCCCAACAAACAGCAGTAAATGCTCACTGTGGATTTTTTTGATGGGTTCATCAAAGACGCAGGCAAACTGCAAGGGGGTCAATAAACGTTTTTCTTTGCCAAATGTTTGGGTCATGTTGCACCTGTGGTTAAAGACTTATGGCAAGGGCTATCGGGTAGGCTACTCCAAACAAAAAAGCACCAACAAGGGTGCTTTTATGTCAATCATCATGGTTGAGTGATTACACAGTCAAACGATGACGACCTTTGGCACGACGGCGAGCCAATACTTGACGACCGTTTTTGGTGGCCATACGGGCACGAAAACCGTGAGTGCGTTTGCGTTTTAGGACGCTGGGTTGAAATGTACGTTTCATAATTCACCTTAAGGATAACATCTTACCTGAGTTCTGCAGAAACTTATGGGGTGGTAAGATAAATTTTTAAAAATTAACTAAAATGTTTTTAGTGAAAAGCTAAGTCGGACGATTATAATAAATTTTTTTTTATTTAGCAAGTAAAAGTTTTTTAGATTGGTTAAAATAGGGTTGGTTGGTTAAAATTCTTATTGGCTAATTCTGTTAAAATTCACTGTTTATTTTTTAGTCAAAATTTCATTTTTTTAAAAGTTATCCACATAAATTTGTGCTCCTTATTATTAATATAATAATATATATAATAATAATAAGGGGGGCAAAAAACGGTGGATAAGTCCAAAAAACTTTTTAAAATCAAAAAAATACACTGTGGATAACTATGTGGATAACCTGTGGATAAAATGTGGATAAGTCAAAATGCTAAAGTTATCCACATAGTTATCCACATAGTTATCCACATACAAATTGTCTTTACTTTTATCGGTTTTGTGTTATGATGGTTGCTTAAAATTAGGGGTTGGGCTAATTTTACTAACGTGTTGTTTTTATTGATTTTTAAATTTTTTTAGGTTTTTGGGTGTTAGCCGTGCTGGGTGGATTGGGCGATTGTAATGACTGTGCCATTTATTGATGATTTGTTTGCTGATGAAATGCAGGGGGTTGATAAGCCGATTGCCAAAGATGTGGCTTTTGATGATTTGTTTGCTGGCGTGGACACAGAGCACAGTGTGTCTGTATCTTTTGATGCTGATGGGCTTTGGCAGTTGTGTCTTGATGAGTTAAAACCGCAGATTGGCGAAAAGGATTATCACCAGTGGCTACGTCCACTAAAGCCTATCATTGAAGGCAGACAACTGGTTATCTTAGCGATCAACTCGGTGTTTATTCGCCACATCAACACGCATTATCTGGGGGTCATCAATCGAGTGCTTGCCGAGCACACCCAAGGCAAACTGACCGCTGTGGTCAAGGTGCAGTCACTCGCCCCCGAGCCTGCCAGTAAACCCAAAAAACGCACTGCAGGCAAAAAAGCCCCTTTGGTGTTTGAAGAAAGTGAAGCCATTGAAGATCAATTCACCTTTGAAAACTTTGTTAAGGCCAAATCCAATGCTTTGGCATACAGCACCTTATTTGAGCTGACCAAACGCCTTGGCGAAAAAGGCAATATTGGCGGTAATTTATTTTTTATTCATGGGGCATCAGGGCTGGGTAAAACGCACCTGATGCAGGCAGTGGCTCATCGCTACCAAAAGGCGGGGCTAAGCTATTGTTATTTTAGTAAAGATCGCTTTTTTCGGGTCAGCATTGAGGCGATGCGAGGTGGCGAAGATAAAACCGAACAGTTCATCAAAAAAATCTCTCGGGCGGATTTGTTGATCATTGATGACGTACATATGATCAATAATAAAAACGGACCTAAGGTCTCTCAGGTAATGATGACTTTGTTTGAGACTTTTACCAAGGGTAATAAGCGTCTGATTTTGGCATCGGATAAGCCTGCCCTACAGATGAAAGACTTTGATTCTCGCTTTTTGTCCCGTTTTTCGGGCGGTCTGGAGATTGGGGTCAGTCAGCCTGACATTGAAACTCGGGTACAGATTTTACAAAAAAAGGCAAGTGCCTTGGAGATGGACTTGCCCAAAGAGTGTGCTTTGTTTATCGCCCAAAACGTTGCTCCTGATGTGCGTCGTCTTGAAGGGGCATTGCTACAGCTTAGGGCGTATAGTTTGACACGGGGCATTGGGCATATTGATTTATTGTTTGTGCAGGACGCTTTACAAGACCGTGTGGAGACCAAGGCTCGTCTGCTTAATGCCGAGACGGTGCGTGATGTGGTTGCTGAATATTATGGTATTTCTGCTAAGGATTTGTTGGGTAAAAAGCGGGTGCGTACCATTGCCAGACCCCGCCAAGTTGCCATGGCACTGGTGCGAGAGCTGACCCAAGATAGCCTACTTGACATTGGTCATGCCTTTGGTGGCCGGGATCATACCACGGTGATGCACGCCTGTGACACCATTGCCAAATTATGCCTAGAAGACAGTACCTTAAACACCGATTATCACAATCTTTTAACTACCTTAAAATACAGCTAAAGCCACTTGGCAAAAAAGCAGTGGGCGATTTATGGTAAAATAACGCCATTTATGCCTGCACAATATGGAAAACCTATGAAGCTTATCATCAATCGTAACCTACTTATCAAAGCCGTGGGGCTTATCATTGAGGCGGTGGACAGCCGTCATCGCTTGCCGATTTTGGGTAATTTAAAACTGGTGCTTGAGCCTGATCGCCTGACTTTAACAGCGTCTGATTTGGAGGTTCAGTTAACCAGTTGTATCGCTTTGCCACAGGGGGTGTGCCTTGAAGCAGGGGCGGTGACATTGCCTGCGGAGAAGTTTTTTAGCATTTGCAAGCTTTTGCCTGAAGATGATGTTTGTATTGAGGTGCCTGAAGGACAAAAACGCTGTCACATCAGCGGTGGTAAAGGTCAATATACACTTAGCATTTTGCCTGCCAGTGACTATCCTAGCATTGGCGAGCCACACAGCCAAACCGCCATTAGTGTGGAGCTGTCAGCGTTTTTGGATTTGTTAAAGCATACCCGTTTTGCGATGGCGACCCAAGACGTGCGTCATTATTTGACGGGGCTACTTTTGGAAGTTTCGGGGCAAACCTTGACCGCAGTTGCCACAGATGGACACCGTTTGGCTGTGGCGTATCGCAGTCTTGCTGACAGTTATGCTGACACCAAAGTCATCATTCCCAATAAAGCGGTCAGTGGTTTAGAACGCCTACTGCTTGAGCTGTCCAAATCTGCCCAAAAAGACAGCCCTGAAGAGATGGTGGGCTTGGGGCTTGATGAAGAGTTTTTACACGTGACCTTACAGTTTGGCACGGACATGGTCATTAGCCTGACCGCTCGTCTGATTGAGGGTAAATTCCCTGATTATCGCCGTGTACTCCCTGTGGGTCATGACAAGATTGCTCATTTTGACAAAGAAGAAATGGTCAGCGTTCTGCGTCGCATCTCGGTGCTTAACACCAAAGAATCCCCTGGAGTGCTATTGGGCTTTGATAACGCCAATACCGCCACGGTCAGCTCCAACAACCGTGAACAAGATGAAGCGGTAGAGACCCTAGGCGTGACCTATGAGGGCGAACCCATTGAAGTATCGTTTAATGAGGCTTATCTGCGTGCGGTGCTTAACGTGTTGGAGGGACAAATTCGCCTAGAAATGGTGCACCCTAACAGCCCGACCTTGATTTATCAAGTGGGCGATGAGGGCAATCATCAATATGTGGTGATGCCGATGCGGGTGTAGTATGCTGACCCAGTTACGCATTCATCATTTGCGAAACCTATACGCCATAAGCCTTGAGCTGTCACAAATCAACTGGGTGGTTGGCAATAATGGCACAGGCAAAACATCGCTACTTGAAGCGGTGTTTTTGCTTTCAAGGGGCAAGAGTTTTCGGCATCATCAGCCCAAGCATTATATCAGTCAAGGTAGGGATTTTTGTGCGGTGTGGGCAAACAGCACCCAAGGCACACTTGCCATTCAAAAACAGCTTGGCAGCGATAAAGGGCTAGAAAGCACCCTGCTTAAAATCAATGAACAAACGGTACAAAGCCAAAGCATGCTGTCTTATGCCTTGCCCGTGCTACTGCTTGATCCTAGTGGCATGGCGGTGCTAGAAGAAGGCAGTAGTAGCCGTAGGCAGTTGTTGGATTGGTTGGTGTTCCACGTGGAACATCGCTTTTATGAAGCGTGGCTTAATTACCAAAAACTCCTAAAACAGCGTAATCATCTGTTAAAAACGTCCAAATTTCGCCCCAATCAAGCCTTTACTGCCGAAATGTCAGCTTGGGACAGTCAGCTTGCCCGTTATGCAGGGGAGCTGCACCGCTGTCGGGGGTCAGTGGTTGCCTTGTGGCAAACTGCCTTTAGTGACATGGTTTCACAACTACTGCCCAAATACGCAGGGCGGTTGTCCTTGTCATATCATGCAGGCTTTGATGAGACGCAGGATTTGGCGGTTTTACTGAGCGAGCGGCTGTCTGCCGATAGGGAGGCGGGTCATACTCGGGTTGGGGCTCATCGGGCGGATTTGACGGTGGTTTTACACAGTGAGCAAGGCAAAACCCAAGCGGTCAATGTGCTGTCTCGGGGCGAAAAAAAGCTCCTACTGTCCGCCTTAAAAATCGCCCAGCTGCAAGTATTATGCAGTCAAGTGACCGACATCATGCCTGTGGTGCTGATAGATGATCTAGATTCAGAGCTGGATTTATCGGCAAGTCAAATTCTGCTACAGACGCTTTTAACCCTGCCTTGTCAGCTGTTCATCAGTTCACTAGATACTCATAAATTAGGATCGCTGTTGTCGGCTGATGATAGGGTAAACATCATTAACACAAATCATTTAACCACTTAGGGTCTGCCCCACTTTCGTCTTTGTAGGCAAAAATAAGCAAAATCGCACGTTTTTCAAGGAAAAATCGCAGACTGATAGTCATTCTATCAGATAAGATTTTGACGCAGAAAAACAAGATTTGGCTATTTTTGACACAAAAGCATGATGTTTTTGTTGAGTTTTTTTGATAATATTGATGGCGTGATGAATGTGGGGCAGACCATAATATCTTATTGATTTTATAAGGAATATTATGACCAAGCAAGATGATAATCAAGGTTATACCGCTGAACATCTTAAAATTTTACAAGGGCTAGATGATGTTAAAAATCGCCCCACACAATGTTATGAATATTTTTTAGAAGATGAGGTGGATAATTTGCCAAATCAGGACAAAGAACCTGCGACAAATCCGCCTTATCCCCCTGATTGCCAAGAAAATATGCTATAATACGCCTTTGGATTTTTTATCAAAGGTTTTTCATGACAGAGATGACCCAAAGCGAAGACTATACCGCCAAAAATGTTCGTGTCTTGCGTGGCTTAGAAGCGGTGCGAGTTCGCCCTGGTATGTATATTGGCGACACCGATGACGGTACGGGCTTGCACCACATGGTATTTGAAGTGGTGGATAATGCCATTGATGAGGCCTTGGCGGGGCATTGTGATGAAATTAACATCGTCATTCATGCTGATGAATCGCTGTCGGTGGCGGATAATGGGCGGGGTATTCCTGTGGACATCCACCCCGAAGAAGGCGTATCGGCGGCGGAAGTCATCATGACCGTACTGCACGCTGGCGGTAAGTTTGACGATAACAGCTATAAGGTGTCGGGCGGTCTGCATGGCGTGGGCGTGTCGGTGGTCAATGCTTTGTCGCATAAACTGATTTTAACCATTTGTCGTGATGGCTATAAGCACGAACAAAGCTACAGCGATGGTGTGCCCGATGCTCCGCTATCTCGCCTTGAAGCGTCCGAAAAAACAGGGACGATGGTGCGTTTTTATCCCAGTGGCGATATTTTTAGTGGGACGATTTTTGAGTATGACATTCTTGCCAAGCGTTTGCGTGAGCTGTCGTTTTTAAATTCGGGCGTGCGTATTGTGCTGACCGATGAGCGTAACGGGCAGGCACAAGTTTTTGAGCACAAGGGCGGTCTGTCGGAATTTGTGCATTATATCAATGATGGTAAACACACCTTAAACGACATTTTTCATTTTAATGCTGATGGCAATGACGGCATTGGCGTGGAAGTGGCATTACAGTGGTCAGACAGCTATAACGAAAAGGTATTGTGCTTTACCAACAACATCCCCCAACGTGATGGCGGTACGCACTTGTCAGGGTTTCGCAGTGCCTTGACCCGTTGTCTAAACAGCTATATGGACAGCGAAAATATCCTAAAAAAAGAAAAAGTACAAGTTACGGGCGATGACGCTCGTGAAGGTCTAACCGCCATTATCTCGGTCAAAGTACCCGATCCCAAATTTTCTAGCCAAACCAAAGAAAAACTGGTCTCTAGCGAAGTCAAATCCGCCGTAGAGACCGCCATGCACGCCAAATTGTCAGAGTTTTTGTTAGAGAACCCTACAGCGGCTCGTGCCATTGCAGGTAAAATCATTGACGCAGCTCGTGCCAGAGACGCAGCTCGTAAGGCTCGTGAGATGACACGGCGTAAAACCACGCTAGACATCGCAGGACTGCCAGGTAAACTTGCCGACTGCCAAGAAAAAGATCCTGCTTTATCCGAGCTTTACCTTGTGGAAGGCGACTCGGCAGGCGGTAGTGCCAAGCAAGGGCGTAATCGCAAAATGCAGGCAATCCTACCACTAAAGGGCAAAATCTTAAACGTAGAACGTGCCAGATTTGATAAGATGCTATCATCTGCCGAAGTGGGTACGCTGATCACCGCCCTAGGCACAGGCATTGGCAAGGACGAATATAACCCCGATAAGCTTCGCTATCACAAAATCATCATCATGACCGATGCCGATGTGGACGGCTCGCACATTCGTACCCTTTTGCTGACCTTCTTTTTCCGTCAAACGCCAGAGCTGATTGAGCGTGGGCATATTTATATCGCCCAGCCGCCGTTGTATAAGATTAAAAAGGGCAAGCAAGAACTGTATTTAAAAGATGATGACGCGCTAAAATCTTATCTGTTATCGGCAACCATTGATGACAATCAGCTGTTTCTTGATAAAGATACCCCCGCCATTTCGGGGCAAGCCTTAGAGCAAGTATTAAACGACTATAACCAAGCCCAAGCGGTCAAAACTCGCCTAAGCCAGCGTTATCCTGCGGTCTTGCTTGACGCTTTGGGCTTTGTGGATAGATTGCCTGTGGGCGATTTGACCGATAAAGATAAGGTGGTGGCATGGACAAACACCCTACAAGACAAGCTGTCCGCCCTTGCTCCTGATTTGTCGCCACAGACCACGGTCATCAGTGATGACGCAGGTACGCACTTGCCTAGCGTGACCATTTATGTACATCAACTGCCACAGACCTATACGCTAGACACGCTGTTCGTTGCGTCTGGCGAATACGCTCGCCTTGTAAACTTGTCGGGCAAATATAACACCTTGCTGGGTGATGGGGCGTTTTTACGTCGTGGCGATAAAGACTTTGCTATCAGGGACTTTGATCATTTGTGGATAACTTTGATGAATGACGCTCGTCGTGGGCTTGCCATTCAGCGATATAAGGGGCTTGGCGAGATGAACGCCGATCAGCTGTGGGAAACCACGATGGATCCCGAAAATCGCCGTATGCTAAAAATAACCATTGAAGACGCCATTAAAGCCGATCATCTATTTAGCTGTCTGATGGGCGATGAAGTTGAGCCAAGACGGGTATTTATTGAAGAAAATGCTTTAAATGCTGATATTGATACGTGATTGATTGGTATAAAGTATTAGGTATAAAAGAGTGGATTTTTCCGCTCTTTTTTATTGGGTTAAAGATAACAAAAAGTATCATGGCAAACACTTGTATTATGCAGAAAGTTTTGTTAAGTTAGATTTATTGGTTTAATCAATTTATGGGAACGTATACGATGAAAAGCAAATTATGTT
>RRZT010848944.1_pt1 | contig 20238 bp, 17 predicted proteins | sample 2165551 | NCBI WGS metagenome assembly RRZT01 (sample SAMN10456910, study PRJNA506462) | wastewater metagenome | biome: wastewater; feature: sludge; material: wastewater sludge; isolation source: wastewater sludge with Escherichia coli K12::gfp cells carrying plasmid... | place: USA: Moscow, Idaho... | reverse complement strand
TGCTCGGCCACCTGCGCGGCGGCCCGGCCAAGGCAGCCGTGGTGTCCTCGGCGCTGACCGGGGTGATCAGCGGCTCGTCGATCGCCAACGTGGTGACCACCGGCACCTTCACCATCCCGATGATGAAGAAGGTCGGCTTCTCCAAGGAGAAGGCCGGCGCGGTGGAGGTAGCCTCCTCGGTCAACGGCCAGATCATGCCGCCGGTGATGGGCGCCGCCGCCTTCCTGATGGTCGAGTACGTCGGCATGCCCTACGTGGAGATCATCAAGCACGCCTTCCTGCCGGCGGCGATCTCCTACATCGCGCTGTTCTACATCGTCCACCTCGAAGCGCTGAAGCTCGGCATGCAGCCGATCGGCGCGCGCCAGCCCAAGCCCTGGCTGCGCCGCCTGACCGGCTTCGCCTTCGGCGCCGCGCTGATCTCCGGCCTGTCGCTGGCGGTCTACTACGGCCTCGGCTGGCTCAAGCCGGCGCTCGGCGACTACGCCCTGCCGGGCATCGGCGCGCTGCTCGCGGTGGCCTACCTGGGCCTCTTGAAGATCGCCGCCAGCCACCCGCCGCTGCCCGCCGAGGATCCCGACAAGCCGCTCGACGCGCTGCCGGAAACCCGCGCGGTGCTGCTCTCCGGCCTGCACTTCCTGCTGCCGGTGGTGGTGCTGGTCTGGTGCCTGATGATCGAGCGCCTGTCCCCCGGCCTGTCGGCCTTCTGGGGCACCATGATGCTGGTGGTGATCCTGCTCACCCAGCGCCCGCTGCTCGGCTGGCTGCGCGGCGACGGCGGCGAAACCCACGGCAGCTTCATCGACGGCTGCGTCGACCTGCGCGAGGGCCTGATCGCCGGCGCGCGCAACATGATCGGCATCGGCATCGCCACGGCCACCGCCGGGATCATCGTCGGTGCGGTGTCGCAGACCGGCGTCGGCCTGGTGCTCGCCGACCTGGTCGAGTTCCTGTCGATGGGCAACCTGCTGCTGATGCTGGCGCTCACCGCGGTGTTCAGCCTGATCCTCGGCATGGGCCTGCCGACCACCGCCAACTACATCGTGGTGTCCAGCCTGCTGGCGCCGGTGATCGTCGCCCTCGGCCAGCAGAACGGTCTGATCGTGCCGCTGATCGCCGTGCACCTGTTCGTCTTCTACTTCGGCATCATGGCCGACGTCACCCCGCCGGTGGGCCTGGCCTCGTTCGCCGCCGCCGCGGTGTCCAAGGGCGATCCGATCAAGACCGGCCTGGTGGCGTTCTTCTACAGCCTGCGCACCGCGGCGCTGCCGTTCCTGTTCATCTTCAACACCGACCTGCTGCTGATCGACGTGGGCTTCGCCCATGGCGTGCTGATCTTCGTCGTCGCCACCGTGGCGATGCTGATCTTCGCCGCCGCCACCCAGGGCTTCTTCCTGGTCAAGAGCCGCTGGTACGAGAGCCTGCTGCTCCTGCTGATCGCCTTCAGCCTGTTCCGTCCGGGCTTCTGGATGGACATGCTGCACGACCCCTACCGCGCAGTGCCGCCGGCCGAACTGGCCCGCGCGCTCGGCGAAGTGGAGGCCGACAGCAACCTGCGCCTGCGCATCCAGGGCGAAGACGCCCTGGGCGATCCGCGCACCTTCACCGTGCTGCTGCCGGTGCCGGCCGGCGCGACCGGCGAGGAGCGCCTCGGCAAGCTGGGCCTCCAGCTCTACGAGCAGGACGGCAAGACGCTGATCGACAACGTCGCCTTCGGCAGCCCGGCGGCCGATCTGGGTCTGGAGTTCGACCAGCAGATCCTCGACGTGCGCGCGCCCACCGCGCGCTGGCCCAAGGAGCTGATCTGGCTGCCGGCCTTCGCCCTGTTCGGCCTGGTCTGGCTGCTGCAGGACCGGCGCCGGCGTGCCGGTGCCGTGCTACCCGCCCGCTCCTGAGTCCGCATGACCCCGCACCGCAGGTGCGGGGTCATGCGCCTGTTCGGGTAAAGTTCGCAGTACGCAGCGCCGGCGTGTTTCGCGACACGCCGGCGCTGTCCTGTTCCGTTCTGGCAAGGAAATCGCCGATGACCATCCACGTCCACATCTGGGATCTGCCCACCCGTCTCTTCCACTGGCTGCTCGCCCTCAGCGTCAGCGCCGCGCTGCTCACCGGCTGGCTCGGCGGCAACTGGATGGCCTGGCACGGCCGTCTCGGCCTGTTCGTCGCCGGCCTGCTGGCCTTCCGCCTGGCCTGGGGCGTGCTCGGCTCCACCTACGTGCGCTTCGGCCAGGTGCTGCACCTGCCGCAGAGCCTGCCGGCCTACCTGCGCGGCGAATGGCACGGCGCCGGCCACAACCCGCTGGGCTGGCTGTCGGTGCTGGCGATGCTCGGCGCGCTGGGCTTCCAGGTCGCCAGCGGCCTGGTGGCCAACGACGACATCGCCTTCACCGGCCCGCTGTACCGGCTGGTCGACGGCGACACCAGCAGCGCCCTGACCGGCCTGCACCGCCAGGGCATGTGGCTGGTGATCGCGCTGATCGTCCTGCACCTGGCCGCGCTGCTGTTCTACCGCCTGGTGCATGGCGAGAACCTGATCGAGGCGATGCTGCACGGCAAGCGCCGGGTGCCGGCCGCGCGGCCGGTCAAGCCGGCCAGCGGCGGCAGCCTGCCGGCGCTGCTGGTCGCCCTGGCCTTCGCCGGGGCCACCGTCTGGGCGGCCGGCGGCAGCTGGATCCCCGCCCCGCCGCCGCCCCCGGTGCAGAGCACGCCGGCCTGGTAACGCACAAGGGCGACCCGCGGGTCGCCCTTGTGCGTTTTGCCGCCGCCCGGTGCGTATGGCGCACCGCGGCGGCTGCGCAGGGTGCGCGATGCGCCCCCTGCAGCGGCAACCGATCAGTCCATGCGGAACTGGTCGTGGCAGCCCTTGCAGCTCTTGCCCACGTCGCCGAAGGCCTTGGCGATGGCCGCCTTGTCGCCGCCGGCGGCAACCTTGGCCAGCTCGTTGGCGGCCTGGTTGAAGGCGATGGCCACCTTGGCGACCTCGTCCTTCTGGGTGAAGAATTCCGGCTTGACGCGGGTCTTCTGGTTGCCGACCGACTTCTCGGTGCCCGGCCCGTACAGCGCGCCCATGCCGGAGTTGGCGATGGCGGCGATGGCGTTGGCGGCGGCTTCGACCTGCTTCTGGTCGTAGGCGACCGAGCCGTCGATGACCTGCGCCTTGAGCTTGCCCATGTTCCAGGACATGTAGCTGTAGCCGGCCTTGCGGAACTTGATCTGGTCTTCCGGGCTGACCTGGGCCACGGCCAGGCTGGCCGCGCCGGCCATCAGCAGGCCGGTGCTGCAGGCAATCAGTTTCTTCATCATCGAGTGTTTCTCCCTTTCCTTGCTGGGCATCATCACGGCTCGCCGCCCACCATGGGCGGCGAAGGCGCTAGGGTAGCCGTTTCATCGACCGCCCCGAAACCGCGGGGTTCACGCCCGGCGGCTGTCGTACCACTGGTAGAGCCCCATGCCGGCCAGCATGGCGATCACGAACGGCAGGATGCCGGCCTGCCCGCTGCCCAGCACCACCAGCGCCGGCCCCGGACAGATGCCGGCGATGCCCCAGCCGATGCCGAAGATCAGGCTGCCGGTCACCAGCGCGCGATCCGGCTGGCGCTTGCTCGGCAGCTGCATCGGGCAGCCGGTCAGCGAACGCTGGCGGCGCTTGGCGAGGGTGAAGGGCAGCAGCGCGGCGGCGATGCCGCCGCCCATGACCAGTGCCAGCGACGGGTCCCAGGCGCCGGCCAGGTCGAGGAAGGCCAGCACCTTGGCCGGATCGGCCATACCGGCCAGCAGCAGGCCGAGGCCGAACAGCAGCCCGGCGAGAAAGGCGGTCAGACGACTCATGTTCAGGCTCCGAGCAGGTGGCGGACGACGAAGACGCTGGCGAAACCGCTGGCCATGAAGCACAGGGTGGCGATCAGCGAGCGCGGCGACAGCCGCGACAGGCCGCAGATGCCATGGCCGCTGGTGCAGCCGGCGCCGAGGCGCGCGCCGAAGCCGACCAGCAGGCCGGCCAGCAGCAGGGCCGGCACGCCGACCTGCATCTCGATGGCCGGCAAGGCGGCGAACGCCTGCCACAGCCAGGGCGCCAGCAGCAGGCCGAGGACGAACAGCAGGCTGTCCAGGCGGCCGCCGGCCTGCGGATTGAACAGGCTGCCGAGCAGCCCGCTGATCCCGGCGATGCGCCCGTTGGCCAGGACGAACAGCCCGCTCGCCAAGCCGAGCAGGATGCCGCCGGCCAGCGCGCTCCAGGGGGTGAAACTGGCCCAGTCGATGTTCATGGACACTCCTCCGTGCAGAACTGCCGATAAAGGGTATGGATCAGCGCCAGCGCCGCCGGGTCGGTGATCCGGTAGTAGACCTGTTTGCCGGCGCGGCGGGTCGCCACCAGCGCCTCGCGGCGCAGCACGCCGAGCTGCTGCGACAGGGTTGGCTGGAGGATGCCCAGCGTTGCCTGCAGCTCGCCGACGCTGCGCTCGCCCTCGGCCAGCTGGCAGAACAGCAGCAGGCGCTCGGGATTGCCCAGCGTCTTGAGCAGGCGGGCCGCCCGGCCGGCGGCTTGCTGCAGGGGCGACAGATCGACGGGATGGGCGGCCATGGCGACTCCGCAAGCATCTGACGCCAGACAATCTGCATCAAAACAAAATATCTTTCAATATATTGATTGCCGGCAACCCGCCCCGCAGATCGCGCCCGGCCCGCCACAATGGCGCCTCGCGCCCCCGCCCGGAGGCTCTCGCCCGGGCCTGCGCCGGGATCGCCGGGCCGCGTCTTTGCCGATCCGCCAAGGGCCGGTGCTGTGGCAAAAGGTCGCGATCGCGGCGGAAAACCGTTCGGCACATTACGACCTTAGTCTTAAAGGCGTAACGATAGTGAATCCTTAGACTCGGCGCACTGTATGTCGCCCTAGGCCGTATCAAAGGAACCGCTCCATGTCCCAGTACTCCGATCGTATTCGCCTGCAGTCCCTGACCGACAAGATCACCACCGCCGAAGAAGCGGCCAAGCTGGTCAAGAACGGCAACACCGTTGGCATGAGCGGCTTCACCCGCGCCGGCGAAGCCAAGAAGCTGCCGATCGCCCTGTCCGAGCGCGCTCGCCAGGAAGAACTGAAGATCACCCTGATCACCGGCGCCAGCCTGGGCAACGACATGGACAAGCTGATGGCCGAATCCGGTCTGCTGGCCCGCCGCATGCCGTTCCAGTCCGACGCCGGCCTGCGCAAGGCGATCAACAGCGGCGAAGTGATGTTCATCGACCAGCACCTCTCCGACACCGCCGAGCAACTGCGTGCCGGCAGCCTGCCGAAGGTCGACGTGGCGATCATCGAAGCCTGCGCCATCACCGAGAACGGCGGCATCGTGCCGACCACCTCCGTGGGCAACTCGGCCAGCTTCGCCGAAGCCGACGTGGTCATCGTCGAGCTGAACCTGGCCCACCCGGCCGCCCTGGAAGGCCTGCACGACATCTACCTGCCGGCCAAGCGCCCGGGCCGCGGCCCGATCCCGCTGATCAACGGCCAGGATCGTATCGGCACCCCGTACATTCCCTGCGACCCGGCGAAGATCGCCGCCATCGTCATCACCGACCAGGAGGACTCCTACTCCGCGGTGCTGCCGTCGGACGACGAGACCCAGGCCATCGCCGACCACCTGATCGCCTTCCTGGAGAAGGAAGTCGAGTGCGGCAACCTGACCCCCAGCCTGCTGCCGCTGCAGGCCGGCGTCGGCACCATCGCCAACGCCGTGATGAGCGGCCTGCTGAAGTCCAACTTCACCGGCATGACCATGTACTCCGAGGTGCTGCAGGACTCCACCTTCGAACTGTTCGACGCCGGCAAGCTGGCCGCCGCCTCCGGCTGCTCCTTCACCCTGTCCGAGCGCATGTGCCACCATGTGATGGCCAACCTCGACAAGTACAAGGACAAGCTGGTGCTGCGCCCGCAGGAAATCTCCAACCACCCGGAGATCGTCCGTCGCATCGGCATCATCGGCATCAACACCGCCCTCGAGTTCGACATGTACGGCAACGTCAACTCGACCCACGTCAACGGCACCCACATGATGAACGGCCTCGGCGGCTCGGGCGACTTCACCCGCAACGCCCACCTGGCCATCTTCGTCACCAAGTCCATCGCCAAGGGCGGCGCCATCTCCTCCGCCGTGCCGATGATCCCGCACGTCGACCACAACGAGCACGACGTCGACATCATCGTCACCGAGCAGGGTCTGGCCGACCTGCGCGGCCTGGCCCCGCGCGAGCGCGCCCAGGTGATCATCGACAACTGCGTGCACCCGGACTTCCGCCCGGCCATGCAGGACTACTTCGACCGCGCCTGCGCCACCGTCGGCGGCCAGACCCCGCACATCCTCAGCGAGGCCTTCTCCTGGCACACCAACATGCAGCAGACCGGCCACATGCTGGGCAAGAAGTGATCGCCTGATCCACTGACCGCTGCAAGACTGCGCCGCCTCCGGGCGGCGCAGTCGTTTCCGCACCTCGCCAATGCTTGCCGCCTCCGGTTGCCCCCCCTTCATGTACCGGGCGCAAGCGCCTAGGGCTACTGGGACAGCCCGGTCTGGCGTCGCTGGGGTAGGCTTTTCTCCCACGGCGCGCACCCGAGGAGCAGAACGCAAAACCCCCGCGCCCTTGCGGGCGCGGGGGTTTGGTGGAGTTCGGCGGCCTGTACGACTCAGCCGAATTCGACGCTGCGGCTCGGCCGGGTCGCCGTCTGCGGCGCGCCGTTGCGATTGCCGCCCGCCGCCGGCTCCTCGTCGCCGAGGATGAAGCCGTCGACCAGTTCGCCCAGGCGCAGCGCGCTCTCGCGCATCTGCTGCGCGGCGCTGGAGCTCTGCTGGACCATCGCCGCATTGGCCTGGGTCATCGCATCCATCTCCGCCACCGCGGTGTTGATCTGGCCGATGCCGGCGCTCTGCTCGCGGGCGCTGCTGCTGATCTCGGCGATCACGTCGGACACCCGGGTGACGCTGTCGAGGATCTCGCGCATGGTGCCGCCGGCCTTCTGCACGATCTGCGTACCCTGGCGGGTGTGGCCGACCGAGGTGTCGATCAGCGCGCGGATCTCCTGCGCCGCCGCACCGGCGCGGCTGGCCAGGGTGCGCACTTCCTGGGCGACCACCGCGAAGCCGCGACCGTGCTCGCCGGCCCGCGCCGCCTCCACCGAGGCGTTGAGGGCGAGGATGTTGGTCTGGAAGGCGATCGAGTCGATCATCGAGATGATGTCGCCGATGCGGCCCGCCGACTCGTTGATCTCGCCCATGGTGCTGCCCACCTGCTGCATCGCCTCGCTGCCCTGGCGGGTGATGTGCGCCGCGCCGCTGGCTAGCTGGTTGGCCTGGCTGGCCGACTCGGTGGTGTGGCTCACCGTGGAGGTGATCTCCTCCATCGAGGCCGAGGTTTCCTGCAGGTTGGCCGCCAACTGCTCGGTACGCGCCGCCAGCTCCTCGGCGCCCTGGCTGACCTGCTGGGAGCCGTCCAGCACCGCGTAGGTACTCTTGCGCACTTCCTTCAGGGTGCCCTGCATGCGCTCGACGAAGGCATTGAACTGCCGCGCCAGCTCGCCCAGTTCGTCGTTGCTGGACACCTGCAGACGCCGGGTCAGGTCGCCCTCGCCGCGGGCGATATCCTCCATGGCCCGCGCGGTGTGGCTGATCGGGCGCAGCAGGCGGCGGGTCACCACGGTGTTCAGCACCACGATGATCAGCAGCGACACGCCGATCACCAGACCGACGCCCCACAGCAGGCTGCGGGTGGCGGCGGTGAAGGTGCTGTCCGGCACCGATACGCCGACCGTCCAGTTCGGGGTGCCGGAAATCGGCGACCAAATCATGGTCATCGCCTCGCCCTGCGGGTTGAGGATCCCGCCGATCCCCGCCTCGCCGCGCACGAAGCGCTGGCCGTGGGCATCCAGGCCGCGATAGCCGTGCTGGTCGGCGGCGGTCACGTTGATCTTCATCCGCGCCTCGGGCGAGGGGTGGGCGACCAGCATGCCGTTGCCGTCGACCACCCAGCCGTAGCTGCCGGCGCCCATTTCCAGCCCCGAGGCCATGCGCGACAGCTCGTCCATCGACAGGGCCATCGCCACCAGGCCGATGCGCTCGCCGCGGGCGTCGGTGACCACCTCGGCCATCACCGCCACCGGGCGGCCGGTGACCAGCGAGAGGACCGGATTGGCGAGGACGCGCTCGGCGCTGCCCTCGACCACCAGCTTCCTGAAGTACTCGCGCTCGCGCACGTTGGGCGCCTTGCCGTCGTGGGTGATGGCCAGGCCGTCGCGGTTGGCGAAGAACAGCGTCTCGATGGCCGCATCGCCCTTGTGACGCTGCGCCAGCCAGGCCTGGTAGGCCGCCAGTTCGCGGCCGTCGCGCAGTTCGCTGTCCTGGGCCAGCAGGCCCAGCCAGCGCTGGTAGCCGCCCAGCCAGCGGCTGACTTCGTCGCCGCGGGCCTCGACCTGGGCGCGGCTGCCGTCCTCGATGAGGGCCGGCACCGAATCGTTGAGCTGGACGGTGATCAGCCCGCCGAGGATGGCAAAGATGGCCACCAGCGGGGCGACCACGGCGGCGAGAATGCGCTGGCTGAGGGTCAGTTTCAGTTTCATGTTGTTATTCTTCTGGCTAGTTGGGGTTGCGGCGAAATCCACGCGCCGGCGCGCTGGCGGGGCAGCGGGGAGCCGGTCTCACATTTCACCTGTTCTGCTCTGCCCGACATCCTGCGGACAGCTTCCCTGCTCGACGATCACCGGCTGCGCGGGCCTGTTCCTCCCCTTCCTGCTGCGCAACACGGCTGGCCGCTGCGGTGCGGCCGGTGGGCGCCGCGGCACCTCCCGCGCAATCCTCGGGAGCGCTCCGGCATGCCGTCGACCGAGCCTAAGCCGGCCCTTCGAGCGCTGTCAATCGCACCTCTCGGCAATCCCGCGAGCCCGTCACGGCGCCCGTTCGGCAGGCGATGCGCCCCATGCTGCGCCGCGTCAAAGCACGCCGACGGCGGGCTGTCATAGTGGCTTCCCTGGCGCGCCGCAGCCCCGGCCGGCGGCAGCGCCCGGGGCGATGGCAATGGTTCTGACGATAGGTTAGGCTTGCGTCTTGACATCGCCCCGGAAATGAGATTGACGCCTGGCGTACCCGTTTCCCCCAGTCGAACTCCCGCAATGGCCCAGCACAGCGCAAACATCCTGATTGATACCCGCGTGTTTCTCGACGATCCGGACATCCTGGCCCGGATCCGCCAGCGCAGCGGGACGCCGTTCCTGATCGCCGCCGCGACCGGCGGGCTGGAGTGTGCGCCACAGGACGCGCCGGTCGGGCAGAACGCCCAGGCGCTCCTGCGCACCCTCGGCAAGCGCCCGGCGCAGCCCATGACCGCGCTGCCCGACGGCCGCGCGCTGCGGCCGGGCGACAGCCTGCAGCACATCGAGTTTCGCGGCGGCGCGCTGTTCCTGCTCGGCCGCGCCGGGGACCAGGCGGCCGCCAAGCTGCTGCAGCTGGCCCGCGACTACGCGATGATCCTGATCAGTCGCGGCCGCCCGCTGGCCCGCCAGGCCGAGGCGGCGGGCGTCCCGGTGGCGCTGTGGGACGGCCCGCCGCGCCGCGCGCCGCTGCCGGCAGCGCCCGCGCCGGCCAGCCCGACTCCGCCGGTCGCGCCCTTCGCCCTGCCGAGCACCCCGCTCACCGAGAGCGACCGTCCGCTCAGCGTGCGCCAGCTGCCGGCCAGCGGCGCGGCGATCCGCACTCCGTCCGGGCGGCATCTGCGGCTCGGCGCGGCGATCAGCGCCGGCGGCGAGGGCAGCATCTTCGCCACCGACAGCGCCGGCGAGGTCTGCAAGGTCTACCACCCGCACAAGCTGAGCGAGCTGCGCCGGCGCAAGATCGAGCTGATGGTCAGCCGGCGGATCGAGCGCTCCGGCCTGTGCTGGCCCACCGAGCTGGCCCTCAACGAGGCCGGCGAGTTCGTCGGCTACCTGATGCCGCGCGCCAGCGGGCGCACCGTGCAGTCGAGCATGTTCGTCAAGCCGGTGCTGGAGAAGAACTTCCCGCACTGGCGGCGCCGCGACCTGGTCAACCTGTGCATCGCCTTCGTCGAGCACATCGACTTCCTGCACCGGCTGAACATCATCGTCGGCGATATCAACCCGCTGAACCTGCTGGTCGGCGAGGACAGCCGCCAGCTGTGGCTGGTCGACACCGACAGCTTCCAGATCGAGAACTTCCCCTGCCCGGTCGGCACGGTGAACTTCACCGCGCCGGAGATCCAGGGCCGCCACTACGGCGACTACCTGCGCAGCAAGGAGCACGAACTGTTCGCCGTGGCGACCATGCTGTTCATGTTCCTGCATCCGGGCAAGCCGCCCTACTCGCAGCAGGGCGGCGGCTCGCCGATGGACAACATCAAGGCCATGGACTTCCCCTACCTGTTCATCCAGGGCGAGGACAACTTCCCCGGCAAGAACGCCCCGCAGGGCCCCTGGCAGCGGATCTGGAGCAACCTGCCCTATCCGCTGCGCGAGGCCTTCCACAACACCTTCCGGATGAACCGGCGCACCCCGATCGACGAGTGGCAGCGCCTGCTGCAGCGCTACCGCTACTCGCTGGAGAAGGAGCACACCAGCGACGAGCTGTTCCCCATGGGCTTTCGCATCCGCGACCCGATGGACGCGCTGTGCGGCAAGTGCGGCGCGCGCTACATCGAATCGGAACAGTGGCTGCGCAGCATGCAGCGCCAGGGCAAGCAGACCTGGTGCCCGGAATGCGTCAACCGCGCCAACCTCGAACAGATGGCCGACCAGAGCCGCCGCACCCAGCAGGCGGTCGGCCTGCGCCTGCCGCTGCTGGGCCAGGGCTTCGCCCGCCCCGCGCCCGCCCCGGCCCCCGGCCCCGCGCCGCGCGCCGCCCCGCGCCCGGCGGGCGGCAAGCCGCCACGGGGGTTCCTCGGTTTTTTTTGACGGCGCTGCTGCGCCCGCCCGTGATCCAACACCCCGCCACAGAAGAAGGGACAGACATGCAAGAAGAATACGTACTCCGTCAGGAAGACCTCGTCGAGAACCCGACCGCCCGCGTTCCCATCTGCCTGGTCCTCGACGTCAGCAGCTCGATGGACGGCGCGCCGATCCAGGAGCTGCAAGCGGGCGTACAGATGTTCTTCGAGGCCATCCGCCAGGACGAGGTGGCGCAGTACGCCGTGGAGATCAGCATCGTCACCTTCGGCAGCAGCGTGCAGAAGGCCCTGGACTTCATGTCCATCGAGCGCCAGGAAGTGCCCGACCTGAAGGCCAACGGCATGACCCCGATGGGCCAGGGCGTGACCCTCGCCCTCGACCTGCTGGAGGCGCGCAAGGAGGACTACAAGCGCGCCGGCGTCGACTACTACCAGCCGTGGATGGTGATCATGACCGACGGCGAGCCGACCGACGACATCGCCCTGGCCGCCGCGCGCATCGAGAGCCTGGTGGCCGACAAGAAGCTCACCGTGTTCCCCATCGCCATCGGCGACGCCGCCAACCTGCAGGTGCTCGGCCGGCTGTCGCCGATGCGTCCGCCGCTGCGCCTCAACGGCCTCAACTTCGCCGACTTCTTCACCTGGCTGAGCCGCAGCGTGTCGCGCGTCTCGCAGTCCACCCCGGGCGAGGCGGTGGAGCTGGACGTCGCCGGGATCAGCGCCTGGGGGAGAGTCTGAGTTCCATGTCGACCACGGCTGCCGAATTCTGCTACAAGACGGCCTGCGCCCGCATCGTCGGGCGCTCCCACGCGCAAACCCAGACGCCCTGCCAGGACTACGTGTCGAGCCGTCAGGGCCGCGACATCGCCTGCATCGCCCTGGCCGACGGCGCCGGCTCGCGGCCGCATTCGGAGTTCGGCGCCGAGGTGGCGGTGCGCGCGACGATCCGCTTCGTCTGCCGGCACTTCGACGCGCTCTGGGCGCAGTCCGCCGCGGATGCCCCCGGCGTCGCCCGGCAGCTCGCCGACTACTGCCTGGCGGCCCTGCGCCGGCAGGCCAAGCGCATGGACTGCCGGGTCGAGGACCTGGCCTGCACCCTGCTGTTCGTCGTCCACCAGGGCGGCCGCTACCTGGCCGGCCACCTGGGCGACGGGCTGATCGCCCGGCTCGGCGCCGGCGGCCAGGTCGAGGCGCTGTCGCCCCCCGACAACGGCGAGTTCGCCAACACCACGCGCTTTCTCACCGACGCCTCGGCGGTGCGCCACCTGCGCATCCTGCGCGGCGAGGACGCCGGCCCGCTGGGCTTCGTGGTGATGAGCGACGGCACCGCGGAAAGCCTCTACCTCAAGGCCTCCGGCACCCCGGCGGCGGGCGCCATCCAGAAGCTGCTGGGCTGGAACGCCACGCTGCCCAAGGCCAAGATGGAGGCGATCCTCGCCGCCAACCTGGAGCAGGCCTTCGCCCGCAAGAGCAGCGACGACTGCTCGATCGCCCTGCTCTCCGCCGGCCTGCGCGGCTAGACCGCCGGCGCCGGGCGGCGCTCAGCGACCGGTGCCCAGCACCGTCCAGCTGCTGGCGTGCAGCGGAATCGGACAGTCCGCCGCGCCGCCGGCGCGCACCGCCATCCATTCGCGGGGATTGAGCACGTTCGCCGGCGGCGTCCACAGCACCGCGCCGCAACTGCCCATCTCCACCACCGCATTGCGCGCCAGCGGGAAGTGCGCCTTGCTGCGCTGCTTGGCGTCCAGTTCGGCGGCGACGAAGCGCGCTTGCCCGTTGCGCACCACATGCGCCTCCAGGACGCTGCGCTGGCCGTCGGCCAGCTCGACCACCCGCACGTAATGGCCGTCGGCCCGCGGGATCGCCGCCGGCGCCTGCTCGTCGGCGCAGCCGCCGAGCAGCAGCGCGGCCAGCAGCAGCGCGGGCGTGGGGCGAGACATGAACGGCATCGTTTCCTCCTTGTGCGTCCTCTCGGCAGGGCGGGCGTGCCGGCGCGCGGACTGCCGGCCACCCGTGCGCCGAAAACCGGCGCCACCCATACATCAACACTACTCCAGTGGCCGGCAAAAGGCAGCGGCCCGCCTCGATTGCCGCGAACGTCAAGGCGGCCTAGCATCGAGACAAACGACAACAACCACCGGAGATTCGCCCATGGCCAAGGCCCGTTTCAACTGGGAAGACCCGCTGCTGCTCGACCGGCAGCTGAGCGACGAGGAACGCATGGTGCAGGCCAGCGCGCGGCAGTTCGCCGCCGGGCACCTGGCCCCACGGGTACTGCAGGCGTTCCGCCAGGAAACCACCGACCCGGCGATCTTCCGCGAGATGGGCGCGCTCGGCCTGCTCGGCGCGACCCTGCCCGCCGAGTACGGCGGCAGCGGCCTCAACCAGGTCTGCTACGGGCTGATCGCCCGCGAGATCGAGCGCATCGACTCGGGCTACCGCTCGATGATGAGCGTGCAGTCCTCCCTGGTGATGCTGCCGATCTTCGAGTTCGCCCACGAGACGACCCGCCGCCAGTACCTGCCCAGGCTGGCCAGCGGCGAGTGGATCGGCTGCTTCGGCCTGACCGAGCCGGACCACGGCTCCGACCCCGGCGCCATGGCCAGCCGGGCGCGCAAGGTCGACGGCGGCTGGCGGCTGTCCGGGCGCAAGACCTGGATCACCAACAGCCCGATCGCCGACCTGTTCGTGGTCTGGGCCAAGGACGAGGCCGGCGAGATCCGCGGCTTCGTGCTGGAGAAGGGCTGGGCCGGGCTGTCCGCCCCGGCCATCCACGGCAAGGTCGGCCTGCGCACCTCGATCACCGGCGAGATCGTCATGGACAGCGTGTTCGTCCCCGAGGACAACGCCTTCCCCGAGGTGCGCGGCCTCAAAGGCCCGTTCACCTGCCTGAACTCGGCGCGCTACGGCATCGCCTGGGGCGCGCTGGGCGCCGCCGAGGCCTGCTGGCACACCGCGCGCCAGTACGTGCTGGACCGCCAGCAGTTCGGCCGCCCGCTGGCCGCCAACCAGCTGATCCAGAAGAAGCTCGCCGACATGCAGACCGAGATCTGCCTGGCCCTGCAGGGCTGCCTGCGCCTGGGGCGGATGAAGGACGAGGGCAGCGCGGCGGTGGAGATCACCTCGATCATGAAGCGCAACAGCTGCGGCAAGGCGCTGGAGATCGCCCGGAACGCCCGCGACATGCTCGGCGGCAACGGCATCAGCGACGAGTTCGGCGTGGCCCGCCACTTGGTCAACCTGGAGGTGGTCAACACCTACGAGGGCACCCACGACATCCACGCGCTGATCCTCGGCCGCGCGCAGACCGGCATCCAGGCGTTCTTCTGAGCGCGGCGCCGGGCCGCGCTCAGGCGTGGCCCAGGTACCAGCGCCAGTCCTGCTCGCCGACCTCGGCCATGAACTGGCGGTATTCCTCCTGCTTGATCGCCAGGTAGACGCGGTGGAAATCCGCGCCGAGGGCCTCGCGCGCCCAGGCCGACCGCTCCAGCGCGCGCAGCGCGCTCAGCCAGTCGGTGGGCAGCGTCTCGCGCGCCTGGGCGTAGCCGTTGCCGTCGATGGGAGCACCGGGATCGAGCCCCTCGCGCAGGCCGCGGCGGATGCCGGCCAGCAGCAGCGCGGCGGCGAGATAGGGATTGGCGTCGGCGCCGCAGATGCGGTGCTCGATGTGCCGGCCGGCCGCCGGTCCGCCCGGCACGCGCAGCGACACGGTGCGGTTGTTCACCCCCCAGCTTTTCGCCAGCGGCGCGTAGCTGTTGGCCTGGAAGCGGCGGAACGAGTTGGCGTTGGGGCAGAACACCGCCAGGCCGTCGTCGAGGGTCTCCAGCAGGCCGCCGATGGCCTGGCGCAGCAGCGGCGTTCCCGTCGGCTCCTCGCTGGCGAACAGGTTGTTGCCGGCCGCGTCGGCCAGGCTGACGTGTAGGTGCAGGCCGCTGCCGGCCAGCTCGCCGAACGGCTTGGCCATGAAGCAGGCCTGATGGCCGTGTTTGTGCGCCACCCCGCGCACCAGGCGCTTGTAGCGCACCGCCTCGTCCATCGCCTGCAGGGCATCCGTGCGGTGTTCGAGGGTGATTTCCACCTGTCCCGGCGCGTACTCGGAAATCGCCGTGCGCGCCGGCAGGTTCTGCGCGGCGCAGGCGGCGTAGAGGTCGTCGAGGAACGGCGCCAGCTGCTCCAGCTCCAGCACGCCGTAGACCTGCGGCGCCTGCGGGCGTACGCCGTTGGCCTGGCGCGCCGGCTGCGGCCGGCCGGCGGCGTCGCGCTGCCGGTCGAGCAGGTAGAACTCCAGCTCGGCGGCCATCACCGGGCGGTAACCCTCGGCCTGCAGGGCGGCGACCTGCCGCGCCAGCACGTGGCGCGGGTCGGCGACGCTGGCCGGCAGGCCGTGGCTCGGGTGCATCGACACCTGCAACTGCGCGGTGGGCTGCGCGCGCCAGGTCTGCAGGGCGAGGCTGCCGGGCAGCGGGAAGGCCCAGCAGTCGGCGTCGGCGACTTCCCAGACCAGCCCGGTGGCGTCGACGTCCTCGCCGCGGATGGTCAGGCCGAGGATGCTGCTCGGCAGCGGCCGGCCGCTCTGGTAGACGGCGCGCAGCTCCTCGCGGCGCAGCAGCTTGCCGCGCGGCACGCCGCAGGGGTCGATGACGAACAGCTCGAAGTTCTGCACCTCGGGATGGGCGGCGAGGAAGGCGTCGGCTTCCTGGAGATCGGCGAAACGCATGGGGGCAATCCTTGTGTGGCGACGGTACGGCGGGGGGCGGGGCGCGCGGCGCATCCGGCCCGAGGGCTGGCGCGCTCCGGCGGCGGCCGCTGACGTGCCGATGCCGGAGCGTCGGCACGCGCGGATCAGCGCCCCGGCGCGCCGCCGGCAGGGTAGGCGGCCATGGCTCAGCCCGTCCGCGCGCCGGGAAGCGCCAGCAGCGCGCTCAGCGCCTCGTCGAGGACGGCGAGCAGGCGGTCGACGTCGGCGGCCGAGGTGTCCGGGCAGCACAGGGTCATGTTGTGGAACGGGGTGATCAGGATGCCGCGGTTGATCAGGTACAGGTGCAGGGCCTGCTGCAGGCTGTCGTGGAAGGCCGCCTCGGCCTCGGCGCCGTTCTGCGGCGGCGTGGCGCAGAACTGGAACTCGCAGCGCGCGCCCAGCTCGGTCACCGACCAGGGCAGGGCGTGGCGGGCGAGCAGCGCGCGCAGCCCCGCCGCCAGGCGCGCGGCCATGGCCAGCATGTGCGCGTAGGCCGCCGGGGTCATCACCCGTTCGAGGCTGGCGCGCATGCAGTGCATGGCCAGGGCGTTGGCCGACAGGGTGGTGCCCATGCCGCTGTGCCCGTGTCCGTGGCCCTGCTCGCTGGCGTGCTGGCGGGCCAGCTGCATGGCCTGGGCCATGGCCGCGCTGCAGCCGTACACCGCGCAGGGCACGCCGCCGGCCACCGGCTTGCCGAGGGTCAGGAAGTCGGGCTCAAGGCTCCAGGCGCGGGTGCAGCCGCCGGGGCCGGTGGAGATGGTGTGGGTCTCGTCGAGGATCAGCAGAGTGCCGGCGCGGCGGGTCAGCTCGCGCACCGCGGCGAGGAAGCCGGGCTCGGGCAGCACCATGCCGATGTTGGTCAGCGCCGGCTCGCAGAGCAGCGCGGCGACGTCGCCCGGCGCCAGCGCCGCCTCCAGCGCGGCCAGGTCGTTGAACGGCACCACGCGGCTGTGCTGGGTCAGGTTGCGCGCCTGGCCGATCAGCCCGGGGCGGTGCACGGTGCGCCCGTCGCGCCCGCGCACCATGGCCTCGTCGACGGTGCCGTGGTAGCAGCCGTCGAACAGCAGGATCACCTTGCGTCCGGTGATCGCCCGCGCCCAGCGCAGCACGAAGCGGTTGGCGTCGGTGGCGGTGGTGGTCACCTGCCAGTAGGGCAGGCCGAAGCGCTCGGCGAGCAGCTCGCCGCAGACCACCGCGTCCTCGCCGGGGAGCATGCTGGTCAGGCCGTTGCCGGCCTGCTCGCGCAGCGCCTGGGCGATCGGCGCCGGCGAATGGCCGAACATGCTGCCGGTGTCGCCGAGGCAGAAGTCGATGTACTCGTGGCCGTCGACGTCGACGAAGCGCGCGCCCTGGGCGCGTTCGACGAACAGCGGCAGCGGCGTCGACCAGTCGCTCATCCAGTGCATCGGCACGCCGCCGAACAGCGCATGGCGCGCCCGCGCGGCCAGTTCGGCGCAGCGCGGGTGGCGGTCGAGGAAACGCTGACGCTCGCCGGCGGCGAGGCTGGCGACGGCCGATTCGGCGATACCGCTGGAGCTCATGGCTGAACACCTCGTTGGATTTTCTGCACATATTCGAGGCGCCCGCGCGGGAAAGTCAATCGCCGCCGGGGCGCTCGTCCGTCCCCGCCGCAGCCGCGCAATCGGCCGGCGCGGCGCCCTCGCCGTGCCGGCAGGTCCGCCTCGGCAAGCACCTGGGGATCTGCCGCACCGACGCCCTCAGGCATCTCCCGCCAGCGGCTCGCTCCACAGGCTCAGGCGCAGCGCGTGTTCGCCGCTCGGCGCCAGCTCCACGCAGTCGTCCCAGACATTGGCGGTCTCGATGCACAGCATGCGCTGCCAGGCGTCGGCGGCGAACTGCGACAGGCGCTGCGCCTTGTCGATCCACGGGTTCCACAGCACCGCCGAGCGCGAGCCGCGGGTTTCCAGGCATAGCCGGCGCTGCCAGAGCGGATCGACCAGGCTCAGCCGCGCCGGCAGGTCGAGGTACAGGCGGTCGGTCTCGCCAGCGAAGCGCAGCGCGCCCTGCTGGCGGCATTCGCGCCAGCCGTCGAGGGTCTCGATGTAGCGGCAGCCCTCCAGCCCCTCGACGCGCACCTGGCGGATGTCGCCGACCGCGAAGTAGCTGTGCAGCGCCTGGCTGATCCACACTGGCCGCGGCCCGGTGTTGCGGCTGTGCAGGGCGATCTCCAGGCGCGCGCCGAGGCGGATCTCCAGGGCCACCTCGACCGCCTGCGGCCAGCCGGGCAGGCCGCTCTCGGGCTGCGGGCAGACCAGCAGCAGGCGCGCCACGCCGTCGACCACGCCCTGCTCGCGGCACTCCCAGGGCAGGGTGCGCACCAAGCCGTGGAAGGGCGCGGCGGCGCCGCGGTACTGGGCGAGCAGGGCGGCCGGGTTGCGCGCCAGATCGCCGAACCACGGCCAGCACACCGGCACCCCGCCGCGCACCGACTGGCCGCGCTCGCCGCGCGCCTGCTCGCTGAGCCAGAGCAGCGGCGGTTCGCCGTGGCGGCGGTAGTCGAGGATCTGTGCACCCTGCTCGGCGATGCGCAGCTCGGCGTCGGGGGTCTGCACCCGCCAGCAGGGCAGGTCGTCGAAGGTTTCGCGGCGGATCAGGATCACGGCAAGGCTCCGGGGGCGGGGAAGGCGGCATTATTCCGCGCCGGCCACCACCGCGCCATGTGCCGCTCGGCGCCGCCGCACAGTAGCGGCGCCCGGCGAAGGCTGCCGCGCCGGCCCGGCCACCCCGCAGCGCCGCGCCGGCCGCCAAATCCGTGTCGGGCGGTGTGACTTGTGCGCCGCCGCCGTTGTCGTTAACAGCAGCCGTGAAGCGTCCGCAGCCACAAGCCGGGCGGACGTGCGGCGCGGAGAGCCGATCGTGAAAGAACCCGTACAAGAGAAGCACACGCCATCCAGCGCCGACGCCGCGCTGGGCAGCATCGTCGAGGGCTTCAAGCGCTTTCGCAGCGAAGTCTTCCCGGCCCAGGAAGAGCTGTTCAAGAAGCTCGCCACCGCGCAGAACCCGCGCGCCATGTTCATCACCTGCGCCGACTCGCGCATCGTCCCCGAGCTGATCACCCAGAGTTCGCCGGGCGACCTGTTCGTTACCCGCAACGTCGGCAACGTGGTGCCGCCCTACGGGCAGATGAACGGCGGCGTGTCCACCGCCATCGAGTACGCGGTGGTCGCCCTGGGCGTGCGCCACATCATCATCTGCGGCCACTCCGACTGCGGCGCGATGAAGGCGGTGCTCAACCCGCAGTCGCTGGAAAGCATGCCGACGGTAAAGGGCTGGCTGCGCCATGCCGAGGTCGCGCGCACCGTGGTGGAGCAGAACTTCGACCGCTGCGACTGCGGCCAGGAACACCTGGAGCTGCTCACCGAGGAGAACGTGGTGGCCCAGCTCAACCACCTGCTGACCCACCCCTCGGTGGCGGCGCGGGTGGCCAGCGGCCAGGTGTTCATCCATGGCTGGGTGTACAACATCGAGACCAGCGAGATCATCGCCTACGACGCCGAGAGCGGACGCTTCCTGCCGCTGGACGGCGAGGTGGTGCCGATGGCCACGCCGCGCTCGCGCTTCGGCGGCTGAGCCCGCCGGTCATGCCAACGCCCCGCGCGCCGTCAGGCGCGCGGGGCGTTTTCGTTGGCGCTCAGTGGGTGAAGCGCAGCTCCACGCCGAGGCGCCGCGACAGGCACGGCCAGCGCTGCCAGGCGGCCTCCAGCGTCGGGCTGGCGAGCTGCTCGCGGTAACGCTGCGCCGAATCGCTGGCGAAGATCCGCGCCTCCAGCAGTACCTCGCAGGCCTGCTGCACGGCGGCGTCCAGGCGGTTGGCGAAGGCGTCGCCGATCAGCGCGTGGGCGACCAGGTTGGCGGCGGTGGTGTCCAGGGGAATCAGCGGCTGGCCGAAGTGCAGGATGTAGCGGTCGTTGACCTCTTCGACCAGACGGTGGGCCAGGTAGGCCTCGTCGAGGATCGCCTCCAGGCCGTGATGGCCGTCGAGCAGCGCCGGCGGGCTGAGGAAGAAGGCCTCGGCCAGACGCAACAGCGGGCGGACCTGCGCATCGAGGCCGGCCTGGTCGGCGACGCTGGCGGCGGCTTCGAGCAGGTCGGGCACCTCGCCCACATAGGCATGCACGAAGCGCAGCAGGGTCGCGGCCGGCTCCTCGCCGGGCAGGCGGATGGCGCGGTGCAACTCGTCCAGACGCGCCTCGATGTCGCGGGTCAGGGCGTGGTGGAGGGCTTCGTGCTGCAGGGCAGAATCGATGTGGGCGCGCAGAGCGGCGATGTTCATCAGGGCGGAGACTCCCGGGGGCTGGTGGCAAAGAGCCAGAGAACATAGATGCAGATCGCCGGCTTCGCCAGTGCGCCCGAAAGATTGCTCCACTCAAATGAAATAAATTCCTATCTGCGTTGAATATTCTTGGGCGAAAAAATATCATTTGAAAACAATTATCAAATGAAGCGCTTGCGCCAGCGTCCCGCACGGCGCCGTTTTTCCTTCGCCAGACCCATAACAATCGCCCGGAGAAACATCCGATGTTCCACAAGACCGGTACGGCCCT
>RRZT011099472.1_pt1 | contig 20243 bp, 12 predicted proteins | sample 2165551 | NCBI WGS metagenome assembly RRZT01 (sample SAMN10456910, study PRJNA506462) | wastewater metagenome | biome: wastewater; feature: sludge; material: wastewater sludge; isolation source: wastewater sludge with Escherichia coli K12::gfp cells carrying plasmid... | place: USA: Moscow, Idaho... | reverse complement strand
CGGCGTCCCACCACCCAGACCGGCATAGAACTCCGCACTGGCATAGAACAACGCCGCCGTCTGCGCGACCGTGAACCGCCCCGACTGCAACCACGACACCCACGTCGCCAACCCCACCGGATCCGGCGCCCGACCCAACGTATCCCGATACAACTGCGTCACGATCCGCGACAACCACTCCGGGGACGCCGCCAGCGCCTCCAAGAACCGGGCCCGCGTCGTCAGTCCACGCATGATCGCATCGACCTGGAACGCCACCTCCGACGCGCCCGGGGTACGACCCAGGAAGTCCTGGTAGGCCGCCCGCACGAACGCCGCGATCGAGGCCACCTCTACCGTGCCCGAGATCGTCGTCGAACCATCCGTATGCCGCGCCGCGCCATCTGCGTCACCGGCCTCGACCGACCACGTGTAGCGGCCGGAAGGCACGAGCTGGCCGCTCTGGTCCCGCCCGTCCCAGGCCACCAGAGCCTGGCCCTGACCGGCCGCCGCCGCGTCGCAGGGAAGCACCCGCACCACCGCTGCCTGCGGGTCCTTCAGCGTGACGGCACACTGGGTGAGCGGCTCGGTGAAGACCCACTCACCGACCCAGTCCGGCTCACCGGTGACCACGAAGGTGGCCGGCACGATCGGGTTGCCCTCGTGCCGGGGCGGCACATGCTGGTCCGGCATCGGCGTGAGCTTGGGTTGACCGTCGACATCGACCCAGGTCAACCCCACCGGCCCCAGGCGCGGACCCCAACCGTTGATCGACGCGTCCGAGAACACCACCGCACCCGAGGACACGTCATAGACCCGCACCGGCAGCGCCGTGCCCGGCGCGTGGGCCAAAACCCGATTCCCATAGACCGACACCGACGTCACCGCCGTGGCATCCGGCAACGCCACGGACGGGCCGCCGACGACACCCGTCCGGAGGTTCTTCCACCCGACCCCGGAGCGACTCGGCGACTCCGAGGCCCACACCCAGGCCAGGATGTCGCCGTCGATCGCTGCGGACCGGAACCACGCGCCCGCTGGCAACGCGGCCTGCGCTCCGGTCACCACGGTCGAGGGCACCGATCCATCGAAGGAGGTCACCCGGCGGATGTCCGCATTGTTGACGGCATACACCCCGGAAACACCCAGGACGGATGCCGCGGGAACGTCGGCCCTCAGACCGGTTGCCAGATCGAGCACGGAGTCGACCGTCGTCGGGTCGCTGTCGTACACGTGGCCGAGCTTGATCCGATGGCCCACCATCGTCGTCGGCTGTATGCCGCTGGGCACCGGGAATCGGCTCGACCCGCTCGAGGTCGTGACGACCAACTCCTCACTCGAGCCGGCCACGAAGCTGGTCCGCCGACCGTCCGCTTGCACGTCCACCCGGGCCGCCGATGCGACCCTCGCCTCGGCGCCCGCGCTCGAGTTCGCCGGGCCGCTGACCGGCCGGGTCCAGACCGACGCGGGTGCGCCACCCCGGCCATCCAGCCACGTCACCCGTCCGGCGGACTGGGCGACGGATCGAGCCGCCGGGCCGGTCGGCAGCTCATACCGCAGGGTGACCCCCTGCGGGCTGACGTCATAGGTACGCCCTTGGGTGAACAGGCGCACCCCCGCCGCCGTGTTCCGCATGGTCGCCGACGTGAAGGTGTTGCACAACGCGGGGCCCGGGAGGGTGGTCTCGACACCGGTGGCCAGCGACCGGCGGGTCATCGTCGAACACGGGTCGAAGAATTTCCCCGCCACGTAGTAGAGATCGGTGGCGGTGAGCGCGGCAGCATCGATTCGGTCGGGATGCGCGCGATAGGCCAGCTGCTGCGTGGGGGTGCCAGGCTTGGCAAAACGGACCCGGTAGTCGTCGAGGTAGTCGTAGTAGAGGATCCCGCCCCGGGTCACGTCATAGGGCTCCAGCCAATAGCCCTGCTGCCGCGCCACCTCGCTCCAACTGGTCAGGTCCGAGCTGTAGTGCAGAATCGTCTGCGCGTCGGGAAAGCCCTCGATCATCGCGAACCCGGCACGCCCGCACAGCACGACACCGTCGGGGTAGTCGACCTGGCTGCTGCTGCCGGTCCGGGCGATCATCCGGACCCGGAGTTGACCAGGCGGTTGACCCGGCGCGGCGGCATCCAGCCAGCCGTCCGGCAACGCCGTGCCCAATGTCCGATTCCCGAAGCCCGACTCCGCCGTGGACAGGTCGTGCCACCACAGTTGACCATTGCCGCTCGGGCCGATGACCATCGTCCGGCAGGCGCCGTCGGGCACCAGGGGCAGAGCGGTCCGCCGGCCGTCAACGGCCTGCCAGACGGTGCGGCCGTCCCGGGTCCGGGCCAACACGCCACCATCGTCGGTCAGCCGCCCCGCCACCAGGACGTCAGGAGCAGCCGCGCCGGTCGCCAACGTCATGGTGCCGCCCGGATCGGCGGCAGCCTGCGGCAGGGCACCCGACATCGGGGTCAGGACGAGCGAAAGACAAATTGCCAGCCATCGAGCGGTGCCGCGTCGTCGAACAGGTCCCCTGAAGACGGCCATGTCGTCCCTCAGCTCGAAAACCCGAATTCCTGCGCTCCGCGTGTGCAGAGTTTCAGTGTGTCAAAGAAGGCTCGGTGTGCCAAGAAGACCGCTGCCACGCCTGGACGAGCCAGCGGGGGTGGATCGGCGACGGCCGTTATGTCACGCGCCAGTTCGGGCCACCCGGTGACTCTGCCGGCGAAGCCTCTCGTACGAAGGTGGCGCGGTTCTCACCTACCCTGGTGTCTCGTGACCCCTCCTGCCCTCGGCCCCGACTGGATGGACCCCACCTGGCTGCTCGACCGCTTCGGCGCGCAGATGTTCTGGGTGTCCTGCGCGATCATCTTCGTCGAGTGCGGGCTGCTCTTCCCGATCCTGCCCGGTGACTCGCTGCTCTTCGCCATCGGCATGTTCATCAACCGGGCCGAGGCGGGCGAGGCCGGCATCCACGTGAACATCGTGGTCGCCTGCGCGGTGTTGTCGGCCTTCGCCTTCCTCGGCAATGTCGTCGGCTACGAGATCGGCCGGGTGGTCGGGCCGCCGATCTTCCGGCGCAACGGGCGCTTCACGAAGCAGGAGTACTTCGACAAAACGCACGCCTTCTTCGAGCGCTACGGCAACAAGGCCCTGGTCATCGGGCGGTTCGTGCCGATCGTGCGCACCTTCATCACCGTGGTCGCCGGGGCCGGGGCGATGGAACGCAAGCGCTTCTTCACCTGGTCGTTCGTCGGGGCCGTGCTGTGGGCCACCGGGGTGACCCTGCTGGGCTACTTCCTCGGTGGGATCCCGTTCCTGCAGAAGAACATCGAGTTCGCACTGGTGGCCATCGTGGCCGTCTCGGTGCTGCCGATGGTTTTCGAGTGGTGGCGCCACCGGCGCCAGGCCGGCCGACTCACGACGTGACCCGCGGGCCCTCCTCCAACGGCTCGATCGGGTCACCGTGCAGCAGCGGGCCGGAGACATGCTGGCCCAGCCGTTGCATGGCCAGCCGCCCGACCATCTGCTGATTGGTCGACACCCGTTCGGGCCGCGAGTTGCTCACGAACGCGATCGCCCAGTGCAGCAGCGTCGTCACCCGGTGCTTGAAGCCGGTGATGTAGAGCAGGTGCAAGCCCAGCCACATCAGCCAGGCGATGAAGCCGGCCAGGCGCACCCGCCCGACGCTGACCACCGCCTGATACTTGGAGATGGTGGCCATGCTGCCCTTGTCGAAGTACGTGAACGGCCGGCTCGCCCTGGCGATCCGCTCCGGGTCGCCGCCGACCCGTGCGGCGATCAGCCGCGCGGCATACCGACCGCCTTGGATCGCGCCCTGGGCGACGCCGGGCACTCCCGGGATCGCCGCGAGGTCGCCGACGACGAACACCTCCGGATGCCCGGGAAGCGACAGGTCGGGCCCGGGGGCGACCCGCCCGGCCCGGTCCAGTGCCGCCCCGGACTGGTGGGCCAACAGCGCGCCCAGCTCACTGCCCTGCACCCCGGCGGCCCACACCTTGCACTCGCTCGGGATGTGCTCCACGGTGCCGTCCTCGAGCCGCACGGTGACCCCGTCGGCGTCCAGGTCGGTGACCATCGCCTGCACGCGCACCTCGACCCCGAGCCGCTGCAGCGCCGCCTGCGTCTTCTCGCCCAGCTCGTGCCCGAAGGCCGGCAGCACCTGGGGTCCGCCGTCGAGCAGGACCACCCGCGCCGAGGCCGGGTCGAGGCTGCGGAAGTCGTGGCGCAGGCTGCGAGTGGCCAGCTCGCGCAGCTGCCCGGCCAGCTCGACCCCGGTCGGGCCGGCGCCGACGACGACGAAGGTGAGCAGCCGCTCCCGCTCCACCGGGTCGGTCTCCAGCTCGGCCCGCTCGAACGCGCCGAAGATCCGCGAGCGCAGCTCGAGCGCGTCGTCGATCGTCTTCATCCCGGGCGCGAAGGTCGCGAACTCCTCGTGCCCGAAGTAGGACTGCCCGGCGCCCGCCGCGACGATCAACGAGTCGTATGCCGTGACCGTCTCCTTCTCGTGGTAGCGCGAGGTGACCGTGCGGCCGGCCAGGTCGACGTCGGTGACCAGGCCCTGGATGACCCGCACGTTGCGCTGGCGGCGCAGCACCTCTCGGGTCGCGGGCGCGATCTCGCCCTCGGAGAGGATCCCCGTGGCCACCTGGTAGAGCAGCGGCTGGAAGAGGTGATGGGTGGTCTTGGCGATGAGGGTGACCTGCACGTCGGCCCGGCGCAACGCCTTCGCGGCGAACAGACCGCCGAAGCCGGAACCGATGACGACGACATGATGGGTGGGCACTGCAGCCTTGCCTTCGCGGGTGTGGTGCGTCGGGTATGCCGCGGACGCGGCACATCATTGCCTACCCCGGCTTCGGCGCGGCTATTCCCCCGAGCCCGGCAACGAGCACGCCGCCGTGGCCCAGCTCACAGTCCAGCTCACGTCGGCCGCCCGAGCGCCACCTGCTGGCTCAGCGCGCCGGCGGAGGCGGCGGCGCGGTGGGCGGCTGGGGCGGGGTCTGGCCCCACGGTGAGGGTGCGTCCTGCACGGGGGCCGGCGGCGGGGCGACCGGGGGGTAGGCCGGGCTCGGCGTGCTCGGCGGCAGCGCCGCAGCGGGCGGCGCGGGGTCGAAGGAGACCTTGGGCGCCTCGCGCTCGGCGGGGCTGTCCAGTTCGAAGTATTCGGCCTTGGTGACCTTCGCGATGCTTGCGACGAAGTTCGTCGGGATCGACTCGACCTTCGTGTTGAGCTCGCGGACGTTGGCGTTGTAGTAGCGCCGGGCGCTGGCGATGCGGTCTTCGGTGGCGGCCAGTTCCTGTTGCAGCGCGGTGAAGTTGGCGTTCGCCTTGAGGTCGGGGTAGGCCTCGGCGACGGCGTTGAGCCGCACCAATGCCTGGGTCAGCGCACCCTCGCTGCGGGCCACGTCGGACGGGCTCTGCCCGGGGGCCATTGCCGCGGCGCGGGCCTGGGTGACCGCCTCCAGGGTGCCGCGCTCGTGCGCGGCATACCCCTTGACCGTCTCGACGAGGTTGCCGATGAGGTCGTGGCGGCGTTTGAGCTCGACGTCGATCTGGGCCCACGCCTCCTGCACGAGGTTGCGCAGCTTGATGAGGCCGTTGTAGGCGCCGAAGAACCACAACCCCAACAGGACGAGTACGACGATGACAATGACAGTGGCCATGCCGGGGTCTCCTTGTCGTTGCTGACCGCTCGATCCTACGGGGCGGCGGGTCTGCGGGCGTGGCTCGTGGTCTTGATGCGCGCGGGCCGGCTCAGAAACGCGCCCAGGCTCGCAGGTCGTACTCGAGCGAACCGGCCAGGCTCACCGCGAGGCGCAGGTCTCCGGCCGTTCCGATGATCTCGGCCCAATACGCCCAACCGTTCGGGTCGGGAGCGCGGCCCAGCAGGCTGCCGTAGAGGGACGCGACCCGACGCAGCCGTGACTCCAGCGACTGGTAGAACTGCCCAGCCACCCACGTCGGCCCGAAGGCGGGGTCCGCGGCATACCCGACCCAGAAGCTCAGACCAGCCGGGTCCGGCTCGCGCCCGAGAATGGTGCGGTAGAGCGCGGTGACCCAGCTGGCGCGGGTGCCGCCCCCGATCCCCAGGTAGAACTCGGCGCTGGAGTAGAAGAGTGCTGCTGCCTGCGCCACGGTGAAGCGGCCCGACCGGATCCAGCTCACCCACGTGCTCAGGCCTGCCGGGTCCGGCTCCCGCCCGAGGGTGTCGAGGTACATGCGCCGCACGATCTGGGTGAGCCACTCATCGGAGGAGGACAACTCGGTGAGCAGGCCGGCGCGGGTGGCGGCGCCGGTCCACAGACCCGCGCACCGTAGGTCACGCTCGGGCACGCTCGGGTCACGGCCCAGGAAGTCACGGTATGCCGCGGCGACGAAAGGCGTGTCGGTCGTCAGCCCGGTGAACCGGTGCGCGTACCCGACGGTCCGGGCCGCCCCGTTGACCACCAGCCCGGTGACCGAGACGGTCCAGGTCTCGCCGAGCAGCGGGCGACGGCTGGGCACGAAGGACACGGTGGGTTGGCACTCCCCGCTGTCGTCCCGGGACGGTGCGAGCGCGGTCACCGGCGGGGCCGGAGCACCGGCGCCGGTGGTCGCGACGATCGTCACCGCGGCGCCGGCGGTCAGCGAACCGACGGGTAGGTGGACGCTGAACCGGCTGTTCGGCGGCGCCAGTGCGTCGAGCATGAGCAGGGGCACCTGACCGGGGTTCGGCCAGGCCACGAAGCCATCCCGCATCGGCCCGGCGGACTGGGTCGGCGTGGCCGTGGCGCGCACGACGACCGCGTTGGCGTCCGGCGCATTGCCCAGCCCGACCCGATCCAGCGACGGGCACAGGATCGCCCGGCGGCGGGGCACCCCCGCACTGGGGTCGTCCGCGGCATACCAGAAGAGGTTCGTGGGCCCGGCGAATCCGCCCTGCAGCGCCCGGACCGAGCCGTTGGCGCCCGCCGTCGTGTAGCACCGCTCCGAGCCGGTGCGCACCGCCGTCGTGGTGCCGTCGGCGGCGACGATGATCGCCGCCGCTTGGGCGGCCTGCGTCCAGGCCGGGTCTTCGACGAGCGGGCCCACCCCGGCGATGGCCCGGGCCGCGTTGAGTGTCTCCAGCTGCGCCCCCCGGTATGCCGCGGAACTCCCCCCGGGCTGACATGGGTCGGTGAAGAGATTCCCGGTGAAGCCCATCGAGGGGCCCGCCGGGTCGGGCAGCAGCGAGTTCCAGGCTCGCAGCAGCGCGCCGTCGGCGGCCGGGTCGACGCCGACGGCCGGTGCGGTGACGGCCGAGCGATCGGCAGCCCCGGCCGGCGACCCACCCATGAGGGTGAGCACGCCGACCAGCGCGGCCGCTGACCTCGCCCGGCCGCCCAAGGTCAGTCCTTCCGGGTCGGATCGACAGGTAGTCGGATCTACAGGTATCTGTCCCAGGATCGCATGAAGTACTCCCGCGAGCCGGCCAGGCTCACTGCCAGCTCGATGTCGCCCTTGGCGAGGATGACCTCGGCCCAGAACGGCCAGCCCGTGGGGTCCGGATTGCGCCCGAGGACGGCCTGGTAGAGATTGCGCACCCGGGTCAGCCGCGACTCCAACGACTGGTAGAACTGCCCGGCCACCCACGAGCGGCCGTAGGCGGGGTTCGCGGCATACGAGACCCACATACTCAGACCGCCCGGGTCCGGAGCGCGGTTCAACAGCTTCTCGTAGAGCTTGGTCACCCACGACGTGAGGTCGTTGCCGCCCAGGCCCTGGTAGAACTCCTGGCTGGAGTAGAACAGCGACGCCGCTTGGGCCACCGTGAACCGGCCGGTGCGAATCCAGTCCACCCACGTGGCGAGGCCCCCCGGATCGGGCTCCCGGCCCAGGGTGTCGAGGTACATCCGACGCACGATCTGCGCGAGCCACTCATTGGAATTGGCCAGAGAGCGCAGGAAGCCGGCCTCGTTCACCTGCCCGTTCCACAACGCGCCGGACTGGAAGTCGATCTCGCTCTGCCCCGGTTTGCGCCCCAGGAAGTCCTGGTATGCCGCCACGACGAACGGCGTGTCGAACGTGTTGCCGACGAACTGAACGTCGTAGCTGAAATTGCGTGTGGCGCTGGTCGACGTGTTCACCACGTTGTGCACCGTGATCGTCCAGGTCTCACCGACCATGGGAATGCGCGCGGGCGCGAACGGCAGCCGGGTCGGGGAAGCGGGGTATTGCGATGCCACCGCGACGGGCTGACCTGCCGAGGTGATCGACACGTTGCTGGCCACCAACGTCTCGTTGTCGGTGGTCAACTCCACGCTGAAGGCATCGAGGAATGCCCAGTGGTCGGCGAGCCAGAACGGGACCCGGCCGGCGTTGGGCCAAGCGACGAAACCGGACCGGGAGGCCCCGACCCCCAATGACGCCCCCGGGGTGGGTTTCAGCACGGTGACATTGGCATTGGGGGCATCGCCGAAACCGACGCTGGTCGCGCCCGCGGAGAGGGCCATCGAGCGCAGGTTCGTCGACGCGAGGTTGTTGTACTCCTCGATGTACCAGTTGATGCCCTGTGGGCCGGCCTGGTTCATCCAGATGCCCCGGCTCAACCCGAGGTCGGCCGCGCTCGTCAGGCACGGAGTGCCCGCCGGCGGGTAGGGAGTGGGTGCCTCGGGGCTGTTCGCCCAAGCCACCGGCAGCACGGCCTGCTGCGCGAGCGCGGACCAGGTCGGGTCTTCGGTCAGCGGCCCGACGCCGGCGATGCCGCGCAGCGCGTTGATGGTCTCCAACTCGGCGAGGCGGTACTCCGCCGACGTGGTGCCCGGCACGCAGGCGGCCAGGTCACCGGTGAAGCCCATCGGCGGTGGATCCGTGCCCCACCACACGTCGCTCCAGGCGAACAGCAGCTGCCGGTTGTCGAAGGTGTCGATGCCGGTGGCACCCCAGCCGGAGGTGACCGCGGCGACGCTCTGGGGCAGCACGGTGACCGACCTGCGAACCCGCTCCTGCGGTGCCGGGCGGGGCTTCGCAACACCCAGCGGCGCGCTCGCGCCGGCGCCAACCTGGGCCGGGAGCTCTTTCGGGTATGCCGCGGGCGCCCCCGCGACGGTGACAGCCATCACGACGGCCCCGACCGTGAGCATGCGCAATCTGATCATCCGGATCCCCTGTCCCGAGTGTTTCTGCTCTTGCGTACCGGCCCTTGCCCGCTGGTGCCGGTCAATCTACGGCGTGGTCAATCTACGGCGTGGACGAGACGTCACCTCTCGGCGTGGACGAGACCTGCCTCACATCTGCCATTTCCGCGCACCGACAGAACGGCTCAATAGCGGGCCTGCGCGCGCAGCTCGTATTCCGGCGACGCGGCCAGGCTCACCGCGAGACTGATGTCGCCGCTGCCGACGATGATGTCCGCCCACAGGCTCCAGCCGCCCGGATCCGGGCTGCGGCCAAGCAACGCGGCATACAGGGCCTGAACGCGGGTGAGGCGCGACTCCTGGCTCTGGAAGAACTCGAATGCCACCCCGGACAGACCGTGAGCCGGGTCGCTGGAACGAGCCACCCAGAACGCCAGGCCGGTGGGGTCGGGACTACGCCCCAAGAGCTTTGCGTAGAGCCGGCTGACCCAGACCTCGCGGTCGTTCTGCCCGGCGCCCAGGTAGAACTCCTGGCTGGAGTAGAACAGCGAGGCGGCCTGGGCCACGGTGAAGCGGCCACTGCGGATCCAGTCGACCCAGGTCGTCAGACCCGCGGGGTCGGGCTCGCGGCCCAAGGTGTCGAGGTACATCTTGCGCACGATCACCGACAGCCACTCGCTCGAGTTCGCCAGTGTGCTCAGGTAGGTCGTGCGCGACATCGTGTTGGTCCAGACAGCCTTGGCGTAGGCATCCAGCTCGGCGGCCGTGGGTTGGCGTCCGAGGAAGTCGACATGGCTGGCCGTGATGAACGAGGAGGGCGGGGTGAGGTCGGCCATCTGCGTGGTCCACGTGAGGGTGCGGGTGGCCCCCGTGCTGCGGTTGGCGACACCACTCACCGTGAACGTCCACGACTCACCGACGACCGGGGCCCGCGAGGCCCGCCAGACCAGGGCCGGCCCGCAGTACAGCTGGTCGCTGAGGGTGAGTTCCGTGACGCCGACGGCACCCTTGGTCGCGGCCGCCGACGACGTGATGCTCAGACTCGCGCCGGCGACCGACTCATCGGCACCCACCTGGACGCTGTAGCGGTCCAACAGCCCCAGGCCCTGAGCCATCCCCACCGGCAGCACGCCCTTGTTCGGCCAGGAAACGAAGCCGTCTCGGGTCTGCCCTCCGGCCGGGAGGGCACCGGCCCCCATGACCGTCATCGCGTTGACACCCGGGGCGTTGCCCAGGCCGACCCCGCCGAGGTTGGGGCACAGCACCCAGCGGCGATGCCCGACCATGGTGTTGTGTGCGCCCCCGTCGCCCACATAGGCGATCATCGCGTTCGGGCCCTCGTAGCCGAGGGCCAGATTGGAGGTCGAGGCGCCGGTGGCTGCCGCGGCGCTGTAGCAGTTCCAGGTCGGGTCGATCGTGTGCGAGATGCGGTTGTTCGCAGCCATCGTCAGTGCGGCGGCCTGGGCCACCGAGGTCCACGTCGCGTTCTCCACCACGGGGTTGAGCCCGGCGAGCTTGCGGAAGCCGTTGACGACCTTGAGTTGGGCGCTGCGGTATGCCGCGCTGCTCGATCCGGGCTGGCAGGTGCTCAGGTTGCCGGTGAAGCCCATCGCGGGAGGCAGCTGCGCGGAGTAGATGTCGCCCCAGGCGCTGAGTACGGCGGCCGGGTCGTTGGGGTCGATCCCGACGCCATTGGTGGCCACGAGCGACTGCCCGGAGGCCGTCAGGCCGGCCGGCGTCAAGACCAATGGGTAGGCGCCGGGGCTGGGTAGCGGCGTTGCCCACGGCAGCGTCGAACCGGTGTTGTCCTGGGCGCGCGCACCGGTCGCGCCGCTCGCGCATGTGGCGGCAACGAGCATGGTGGCGGCGACGAGCCGACGACGACGGACACGCGAAGGGGTCACGGGTTCCACTGCCTTCCTCCCCCGTGCAAGTTCCCCACGAGTAGGTTAGGTCGACAGCAGTGCCGCCACCTGCGACGCTCGGTCAGCTTCCCATCGGCCGTTCAGCCGACCCCTGGCCGCGACACCGGGCGCCGCCTCGGGCTCGGGTGGGCACGACCGCTCGGGTGGGCACGACCGCTCGGGTGGGCACGACCGCTCGGGTGGGCACGAACGACCGCCCGGGAACGTCGGCTCAGCCTCGGCGGCGGCGCCTCCCCACCCCGGTGGACGTGGCCCGGACCCACCCGCGCGGCACCACCTTGAGCGTGGCGACCATCGCCTTGTAGGGCAGGCCGGGCACCGAGACGACCCGCCCACGAGCCACGTCGTCCAGGCAATCGCGCACCAGCCGCTCGGCGCTCAGCCACAGTGGGCCGGGCAACTGGGACATGTCCATGTCGGCCCGCTCGTGGAACTCGGTGCGGGTGAAGCCCGGGCACAAGGCGGTGACCCGCACTCCGGTGCCGGCCAGCTCGGTGGCCAGCGCCTCGCTGAAGACCGTCACCCAGGCCTTGGCCGCCGAGTAGCTGCCCATCGCGACGAAACCGGCCACCGACGAGACGTTGACGATCGCCCCGGTGCCGCGCGCCGACATGGCCCGACCGGCCGCATGGGACAGCACGAGGACGGCGCGGCAGAGCACGTCGAAGAGTCGCTCCTCCTCGGCGAGTTCGCTGCCCAGGAAGGGTGTCCGTAGGCCGAAACCGGCGTTGTTGACGAGCAGGTCGACGGGCCGATCCGGGTCGGCCACTCGCGCGGCGACCCGATCGAGGTCGGCGCGGACCGCGAGATCAGCCGGCAGCACGTCGGCCGACACGTGGTAGGTGGCCCGCAGGTCGGCGGCGACCTGGTCGAGCCGGTCCCGATCTCGGGCGACGAGGACGAGGTCGTGGCCGCGTTCGGCCAGCTGCCGGGCGAATTCCCGGCCGATGCCGGCGGTCGCGCCGGTGACGAGGGCGGTGCTCATGCCCAGCACACTACGGACCCCAGCACACTACGGACCCCGGCACACTCCGGACCGCCGGCGGCGGGCAGTGTTCGGGCAGCGGTCGGGCAGCGGTCGGGCAGCGGTCGGGCCGGGGACGCCCGGGCCGGCGCGCGGCATACATTGACCGAATGCGCCTCGCCACGTGGAACGTCAACTCGATCCGCTCCCGCATCGACCGGCTGGAGGCCTGGCTGGGCCGGGCCGATGTCGACGTGCTGGCGATCCAGGAGACCAAGACCCGGCCCGACCAGTTCCCGGCCGCGCGCCTGGAGGCGCTGGGGTATGCCGTGGCCCACCACGGGGTCAATCAGTGGAATGGCGTCGCCATCCTGTCCCGGGTCGGGCTCAGCGACGTCACGGAAGGCTTCTGCGGTATGCCGCGCTGGGGCGAGCCGCCGGTCGCCGAGGCCCGGGCGCTGGGCGCCGACTGCGGCGGGGTGCGGGTGTGGTCGCTCTACGTGCCCAACGGCCGGCGGATCGACGACCCCCACATGGACTACAAGGTGGCCTGGCTGGCGGCCCTGCGGGACGCCGCCGCCGGCTGGCTGGCCGCGGCCCCGGACGCTCAGGTCGCGCTGATGGGCGACTGGAACATCGCCCCGCGTGATGAGGACGTGTGGAGCATGGAGTTCTACGCCGACAAGTCGCATGTCTCCCCGCGGGAGCGGGCTGCCTTCGAGGCGGTCGTCGCGGCCGGTTACTCCGACGTGGTGCGCCCGCACACCCCCGGGCCTGGTGTCTACACCTATTGGGACTATCAACAGCTGCGCTTCCCGAAGCGCCAGGGCATGCGGATCGACTTCGTGCTGGGCTCACCGGCCCTGACGATGCGGGTCGAAGCCGCGCGGATCGACCGCGAGGAGCGTAAGGGCACCGGCGCGAGTGATCACGCCCCGATCATCGTCGAGCTGGCTGACTGATCCACGCGACCCACGGCTGCGGAGCCCTTGACAGGCAACCTTGAGCGGCAGCCCTGAGAGGCAGCCTTGAGAGGCAGAACGAGGAGGAGGCGGAGCCGAGTGGCTCCGCCTCCATCGTCGGCGAACCGACGTTCCCCTCGATCGACCAGCGCGCTCCCCCGAGTGCCCGCTCGATCGTTTCCCTGCCAACGCATAGAACATTCATCCGCATCGGATGCGCTGCCGCATCTGATGCATGATCGTATCAGATGCACACCTGGATCGGATGCGATTCCGGATCAGATGCGAGACTGCATCAGATGCACCACTGCATCTGATGCAGCACTGTATCCTGGTGGGGTCGGCCCCACCAGGGAGGGTGACCGGCGTGTCGCACGGCGTGTCCAACCCACGCCGAACTGAAGAGAGGTGTGTCCATGGCCGAGCAGCCGGTCGCGTCACGCAAACGTGCCCAGACCCAGCTCAAGCTGATGAAGGCCGCCACCGAGGTCTTCGCCGAGCGAGGCATCATCGGTAGCTCCGTCGAGCAGGTCTGCGAGCGGGCCGGCTTCACCCGCGGCGCCTTCTACTCGAACTTCGAGTCCAAGGAAGCGCTCTGCATGGAGCTGCTGGCCGGCGAGAAGCTCTTCTACCAGAAGGCCTTCGCCAAGGGGGTCGCCGCGACCTTCGCGCACTTCGCTACCCACCCGCAGGACAAGGCCAAGCCGCCGTACGAGCTCATCGAGATCGCCCTCGAGCTGGTGCTGCCCTGCATCTTCGTCGTCGAACCGGACGAGGATGAGATGTGGACGGCCGCCATGATGATCTACAGCGAGCTGGGCCTGTATGCCGTGCGCGAGCCGGCGATCCGCGACGCCTACCTGGAGTACGTCAGGAGCTGGACCCAGCCCTTCGCCTTCCTGCTGCAGCAGGTCATCCCCGCGTGCGGCCTGGAGTTCACCCTGCCGGTCACCGACGCCATCGAAGTGCTCACCGCGGTGTTCGAGATCGGCTGCCGCGACTCGCTCATCGAGTTCCCGCGGGACAGCGCCGATCCGACCGCGGCCACCCACGCCCAGATGGAGAAGGTCAAGGCCGCGCTGTTGCGGGTGGCCCGGTTGATCACCCGCCCGGCAGCCTCCGTGCCGGTCGGCGACTCGGTCGGCTGACGGCTCAGCCGACCGACCCCTCAGGAGTGCAGCCGGCGCCCTCCCAGGCCCGCCGCGAAGAGGACGCCCACCCCGGCCGCCAGGCCACCCCCGGCGAAGACCGATTGCACCTGCACCACCGCGGCCGCCAACAGGGCGCGCCCGTCGGTGGGGTCGGGCAACGCCGCGGTGGCCTCGTAGTAGCGGCGCAGGCCGACCGCGGTGAGCAGGGCCAGGCCGACGACCATGCCGACCATCCGGGCGACGACGAGCACCGAGCTGGTCGCCCCGTGCGCCTGCGCCGGGACCGGGGCCAGTGCGGCCGCGTTGACCGGCGCGAGGGTCAGCCCCAACCCCAGGCCGACGGCGGCCAGCACGACCCAGGACCCCCAGCCGGCGAGGGCGCCGGCCGTCCAGCCGGCCATCGCCGCCAGACCCCCGACCGCTGCCAGCAGCCCGCCGCTGGTGAGGATCGCCGGCCCGACCCGGCGCAGCGCCACCCCGCCGAGCAACGCCCCGACGGGCACCGCGGCCAGGAACCGCAGCAGCACGTAGGCCGCCTCGGTCTGGCTGTCGGTGTGGGTCAACCGGGCGAAGATCGGCACGTCGACGACGACCGCGACGAGGGCGGCGCCGACGCAGCCGCTCACCAGGGCGGCGCGCAGGGTGCGCCCGCGGAGCACCCCGCGAGGCACGAGCGGGTGCGCCGCGGTGCGCAGCCGCCAGCCGGCCAGGGCGGCGACGACGGCGCCGGCCGGCAGCAGGGCCAACCCGAGTGGACCGACGACCTCCCGCTCGGGGTCGGAGGTCGCGAAGGTGAGGATGAGCGCGCCGAGCGCGATCGCCACGAGGGCCGCTCCGGGCAGGTCACAGCGCACCAGCACCGCCCGGGCCCGCCACATCAGGTATGCCGCGACGCCGCCCCCCAGCGCCAACCCGGCCACCCCGACCGGCGTGGCCAGGCGGGAGGTGGCGGCGCCGATCGGCACGAAACCCAACCCCCAGGTGAGATGACTGACCAAGCCGTCGGGGGCCGCGAGGGCCAGGCAGGTGAGCGCCAGCGCGAGGCAGCCGGCGGCCCAGGCGACAACCGGGGCGGCGACAACTCGGGCGGCCGCACCCGAGGCGTGCCGTCCCGAGGCGTGCCGTCCCGAGGCGTGCCCGCCGAGGGCGAGCAGCGCGGCATACAGGACGAGCGCGACGAGCGCGCCGGCCCAGAAGATGCCCCGCCAGGTGCTCACCGCGAGCACCGCCGCCCCGAGCACGGGGCCCAGCACGGCCCCCAGCTCCTGGACCGCGCCGACCACGCCGAGCGGGGTGCCCCGGCGCTCGGGGGGCCAGAGGTCGGCGACGAGTGCGAGGGTGGCCGGCACCAGCCCGCCGCCGCCGACGCCCTGCAGGAAGCGCCCGCCGACGAGCACCCCGAGCTCCACGGCCAGCGCGGTGAGGACCGAGCCGACGACGAAGACGACGAGACAGCCCAGCAGCACCCGGCGACGGTCCAGCAGATCGGACAGCCGGCCGATGAGCGGCAGCACGGCCACGTAGCCGAGCAGGAAGCCCGACACGATCGGGGTGGCCCGTTGCAGCGACTCGATGCCCAGGCCGACCCCGGCCATCATGTCGGTGAGCGCCAGGACGACGACGTAGGTGTCGGCAGCGGTGAGCAGCACGCCAGCCGACGCGACGGCCAGCAGGGCGCGGGCTCGCGATCCGCTCACCGACCCAACCCCGGTCGTCGAGGGCCCCGTCGCGTCGGTCGGGTGAGCGACCGGCTGACCCGGGTCAGGGCTTGACGATGTCAACCGGCTCGCCGTAGCGATCGAGGGTGAGCGTGTAGGTGGAGGGGGTGGCCCCGAAGAACGGCCCGGTGAGCTCGACGGTGCGCAGCTCACCGGCCTTGTCGCCCTGGTCGACGATGCCGTAGACGACCTGATAGGTGCCGGACTGGCCGGTCTTCAGCACGCCGGGCACCGCGGCGCCTTCGAGGGTGCCCGAGATGGGCAGCACCACCTCAGTGCCCTTGCGCTGCTGCGCGCCGACGGTCGGGTTGACGGTCTTGGTCAGCAGCGAGGTGATCCCCACAGCCGGGTCGAAGAGTTGGGCCGGGTCGGGCGCACCGAGGCTGGCCGGGTCGACCTTCGCGAAGACGGCGACGAAGGGCAGCTTGGCGTAGACCGCACCATCGACCGCGACGACCTCGGTGCCGGCAGTGGTGCCCTTGACCTTGACCTGGAAGGTGCCCTTGAAGGCCGGCGGGTGCTTGCCCCACCCGTCGGCCGACACCACCCCGCTGACATCGCCGGGCAGGTCCTTCGAGCCGAGCACGAGATGCACCGACGGCGCCGCGTCGACCTTCGCCTTGGCCGACGCCAGCCGCTGCGCGGGAGTCGGCTCGCTCGGCTTCGGGGCGGGCGCATCCGAGGAACAGCCGACGACGGCGGTCAGCAGCAGCGCGGCGATTCCGGCGCGCAGGGCGGTGGGCATGTCGAGACGATAACCGGCCCCGACGACAGCGGCGCGGGAAGTCATCAGGCTGTGACGCCACGGCTGACACGCGGTGGGCCGCTGTGAGGCGGGTCGGCCCCGCGGCATACGCTCTGGTGAACTGACCCCCAGCTCGGCCGGCACCCTTGCACGCAGCCCGGGCAAGCACAAAGGTGGAGCCCGTGAGCAAAGCACCCGCCAACAGAGATTCGTCGTCCGCACCGGTCCCCCAAGGCCCCGAGCAGATCCGCAACGTCGTGCTCGTCGGCCCTGGCGGTGCGGGCAAGTCCACCCTCTTCGAGAACCTGGTCGCCGCCCGTGTGCCGGGTCGACGCCCACGCGAGGGGCAGCACCACCGCTCGGTGACCGTCGACGTCGCCGCGGTCGAGAGCGCCGGCCTCACGATCAACCTCATCGACACCCCCGGATACCCCGACTTCGTCGGCGAGCTGCGCGCGGGGTTGCGCGCCGCCGACGCTGCGGTGTTCGTCATCTCCGGCGCCGACGGCATCGACGGTGCAACCGCGCTGCTGTGGCAGGAGTGCGCCGCGATCGGTATGCCGCGGTGCATCGCGGTGAGCAAGCTCGACATGCCCCGCTCGGACTTCGAGGAGACCCTGGCAACCTGCCGGCGGGTCTTCGGTGACGCGCAGCCGGTCTTCCTGCCGGTGCATGCCCACGACAAGCAGGTCGTCGGCGCGATCGCGCTGATCAGCCAGTACGTCACCGACGGCAAGGGCCAGCGGCGCAAGCCCAGCCCCGACGAGGCAGACCAGATCGAGACCCACCGGGGCACCCTCATCGAGGCGATCATCGAGGAGAGCGAGGACGACTCGCTGCTGGACCGCTACCTGTCCGGTGAGGAGCTCGACACCGAGCAGCTCATCGCCGACACGAAGACCGCGATCGGCAAGGGCACCTTCTTCCCGGTGCTGCCGATCTCTCCGGCCACCGGGGTGGGCGCCGAGGAGCTCTACGACCTCATCGAGACCGCCTTCCCGGCCCCGACCGCCCGGCCACTGCCCACCGTCACGACCCCCGACGGGGCGCCCCTGGAGATCAGCTGCGACCCGGCCGGCCCGCTGGTCGCCGAGGTCATCCGCACCAGCTCCGACAACTACGTCGGCCGCCTGTCGCTGGTGCGGGTCTTCTCCGGCACGCTGCGCTCCGAGGAGGTGGCCCACGTGTCCGGGCACCTCGAGAGCTTCCTCGGTCACCCCATCGAGGGCCACCCGGAGCACGACGACGACGAGCGGGTCGGCCCGCTGTCCTCACCGCTGGTCGACGCGATGCGGCCCAAGGAACTCGCCATCGCCGGTGACATCGCGCTGGTGGCGAAGCTGTCCAAGGCCGAGACCTCCGACACCCTCTCCGGCAAGGACAAGCCGGCTCTCGTCGAGCCGTGGGTGCTGCCCGAGCCGTTGCTGCCGGTGGCCATCCACGCCAAGAGCAAGGCCGACGAGGACAAACTCGCCTCCGCGCTGCAGCGGCTCGTCGCCGAAGACGTGACGATGCGGATGGACCACAACGCCGAGACCAAGCAGGTCGTCATCTGGGCGATGGGCCAGGCGCACATCGAGGAATTGCTCGGCCGCCTGGCCGACCGGTACGGCGTGCAGGTCGAGGCCGAACCGTTCCGCACCGCATTGCGCGAGACCTTCGTCAAGAAGGTCATCGTCAAGGGCCGGCACGTCAAGCAGTCCGGCGGGCACGGGCAGTATGCCGTGTGCGACCTGGAGATCGAGCCGCTGCCCCGCGGTGACGGTTTCGAGTTCGTCGACAAGGTCGTCGGCGGCGCCGTGCCACGCAACTTCATCCCGTCGGTGGAGAAGGGCGCCCGCGCCCAACTCGAGAAGGGCGTGCTCGCCGGCTATCCGTTGGTCGACGTGCGGGTCACCCTCTTCGACGGCAAGGCCCACTCGGTCGACTCCTCCGACATGGCCTTCCAGACGGCCGCCTCGATGGCCCTCAAGGAGGCCGCGAACGAGTCGACGGTGGCGCTGCTGGAGCCGATCGACGCCGTCGACATCACGGTGAGCGACGACTACGTCGGCGCGGTGATGCAGGACCTGCGCTCCCGCCGCGGCCAGGTGCTCGGCACCGAGCCATCCCCGCAGACCGGCTGGACCATCGTGCACGCCGAGGTCCCGCAGACCGAGCTGTCCCGCTACCCGATCGACCTGCGCTCGGTCTCGCACGGTACGGGTTCGTTCACCCGCCGGCAGCTGCGCTACGACTACATGCCCGCCGACAAGGCCAAGGAATACACCAAGGCCCCCTGACCTGGGGAGCCCGGCTCAGCATCGCGCTGCGCGGCATACCGATTCTTCGGTATGCCGCGCAGCGCTACTTCGTGGACGGCTCGCGAAAGCAGTGCCACCGTTGGCGATGCCATGGACGCTGGCGTCGCTCAACCCGGCCTGACGGGCGTGGCGCATGTCACGCCCGACCGGCCGGCACCCCCCCATTTTCAGGGTTAGCTGGGAAGGGTGCCGACGGCCATGATGAAGAGGTCCTAGGGAAGAACTGAGCGCTGGCTTCGATTGGGTCGGGCTGCTCGGGAGTCGTCGGAAGTAGGGGACCTCACATGGTGGTCAATCGACAGCGAAGCCCGTCCCGTGCACTATTGGTGGCGCTGCTGACAGCCCTATTGAGCGGGCTGCTCACGACGATCGTTGCGCCGTCCGCAGCCGCGGCGATAATCGGCGACGACTACCCCGCCTACCTGCGAAATGCTGCACAGGATTCTCTTGTCGACCCCTGGAATTTCTACAATCGCGAATGCACGTCGTTCGTGGCCTGGCGACTCAACAACACCAACGGCGTCGGCTTCCACAACTACTACGCCGGCCAGCACTGGGGCAACGCCGACCACTGGGGGCCAGCTGCCCAGGCCGCCGGTATCACCGTCAACATGACCCCCGCCATAGGCGCCGTCGCCTGGTGGTCCAGCATGCATGTCGCGTGGGTCGCCGACATCGGCAACGGGACTGTCACGATCGAGGAGTACAACTACGGATACGCAGGCGCCTACCACGTGCGCACGATCCCCGCCGGCTCCGTCAGCGGCTACATCCACATCAAAGACCTCCCCACCACCCCACCCGACGTAGACGGCGATGGCACGCCGGATACGGTCGATCTGTGTCCGACCCGTCGCGCCCCACTTGCCAATGGATGTCAATTGCATTTCCCAATGAGCCGATGGGGCATAGACTTCGACAACGACGGAGCCGCTGACCGAATCGCGTTCTACCGATACGATGGCGGATCCTTCGCACTTTGGGGTTGGCCATCGAACGGCACCACCTTCACCAATCCGGTAGCACTGTGGCAAACCCCCACAGGCTGGGAAGGCGACCGAGTCATCCCCGCCGGGATCACCGACTACAACAACGACAATCGCCCCGACGTCCTGGCCTACTACCGATACAACAACGGCGGACTCACCCTCTTCGGCTGGGCCAGCAACGGCACCACCTTCACCAACCCAGTAGCACTGTGGCAAACCCCCACAGGCTGGGAAGGCGACCGAGTCATCCCCGCCGGGATCACCGACTACAACAACGACAACCGCCCCGACGTCCTGGCCTACTACCGATACAACAACGGCGGACTCACCCTCTTCGGCTGGGCCAGCAACGGCACCACCTTCACCAACCCAGTAGCACTGTGGCAAACCCCCACAGGCTGGG
>RRZT012850669.1_pt1 | contig 20252 bp, 13 predicted proteins | sample 2165551 | NCBI WGS metagenome assembly RRZT01 (sample SAMN10456910, study PRJNA506462) | wastewater metagenome | biome: wastewater; feature: sludge; material: wastewater sludge; isolation source: wastewater sludge with Escherichia coli K12::gfp cells carrying plasmid... | place: USA: Moscow, Idaho... | reverse complement strand
CGTACACTTAATATGCCGCCTGATTTAATTTCGCGACGGAAAGTTGTTAACTTAGCTTTTACAGTACCGTAAACATTAACTTTTTTGCCTTCTATTGTTACTGTACCCGTTATTACACTGTCTCTTGATATCTCTACTGTATTTTTTGATTCGAATACATTGCCCACTGTAAAGTCTTCGAAATTTAAAACCAGATATTGATGGGGATTTACTTTTCCGGTGTTAGTGCCATTTTCATAATTGAATAATCTCACTAATTTTTTTTCGGCATATATTCCCAAGTCGGTATATAAACTTGAACTGAAAAAATCTGCCGAGTACTGAAATCTACTATTTGTAATTGGTTTTTCGAACATCACACGAAGAGTTCCCTGATAACGGGCTTCGTCAAGTAGCTGAATTACATTTCGGTAACCATTTACATAATTGTTTGTACGAAGAAACAGGTTAAAAGCGGACCTTCCACCTTCAAGTGTACCCGTTTCCAGATTTTTTAGGCCTAAATCATAGCATTGCGATGCAGCCATTTCTTTAGCTTCGGATAATTCTGTATGGAATTCTTCCGGTTTAGGAATAATTTCAAGAGCGGCCGGGCATCTGTAAATATTATCCGCTAAATCGTTGATGTTTTGATATTGGAGAACAACTTCTTCGTAATTAGTGGGTGAAGTACTTTGTTTCGCAATGGAAATATTGCGTTGAGCAGTAGATATAGCTAACGGATATGTCTTTGACAGAACATACCGCGCTTTCTCACTTGATGGTGATTTTTTCAGTAAATGTATGGCATCAATAGCGCCTTTGTAATAATCACCCTTTTTGTAGGCTTTGTAGCCTGATTTGCATGCCACAAACAGACTTGATGCGATAATTGCAAATAAAATAATTTTTTTCATATAGTTACATTCTTTCCGGCACCTCAATGCCCAATAGCTTCATGCCGTTTTTAATTACATTAGCAATGGCTGCCGATAGTTTAATTCTGAATAATTTTAAATCCTGATTATTTTCGCGTAAAATAGAGAAGTCGTGATAAAATTGGTTGTATTCTTTTACTAACTCATATATATAATTGGCAATAAGCGCGGGGCTGAATTCTTCACCTGCTTGCTTCACTGCCGCCGGAAATGCTCCTAATAATTGTACGAGATTTGTTTCTTTTTCTGAAATTGATATTTGATTGTTCAATGTGTTTGATATGTCAATACCCTGTTCTGCTGATTTACGTAAAACAGATTTTATACGAGCGTGTGTATACTGAATAAAAGGACCTGTGTTACCATTAAAATCAATTGATTCCTTGGGGTTAAATGTCATATTCTTACGTGGGTCAACTTTTAAAATGAAGTATTTAAGAGCACCTAAACCTACAATACGTGCAATTTCGGCTTTTTCTTCTTCAGTACAATTATCCAGTTTACCCAATTCTTCGGAGGTTTCACGAGCTGTATCTATCATTTCGGCCATCAAATCATCAGCATCCACAACTGTGCCTTCACGACTTTTCATTTTACCTTCCGGAAGTTCTACCATTCCATACGAAAAGTGTACCAAATTTTTTCCCCAATTATAACCTAATTTATCAAGAAGAATAGATAAAACCTGAAAATGGTAGTTCTGCTCATTTCCAACCACATACACCATTTTACTAATATCGAAGTCGTTATATCTCAGTTTTGCGGTGCCAATATCCTGAGTCATGTACACGGATGTGCCATCGGAACGTAACAATAATTTTTCGTCAAGTCCATCAGCTGTTAAATCTGCCCAAACTGAATTATCTGGTCTAATATAAAACGAATTCTCTCTTACACCTCGCTCAACTTCTTCTTTTCCTGTAATATAAGTTTCGCTTTCGTAATATATTTTATCGAAATCTACCCCCAGTTTTTTATATGTTACATCAAAACCAGCATATACCCAACTATTCATTGTTTGCCAAAGGTTGTATGTTTCTTTGTCGCCGGCTTCCCATTTACGAAGCATATCTTGTGCTTCGAGCATCAATGGCGCATTTTTCTTTGCCTCCTCTTCGGTAAAACCTTTGCTGATTAATTCTTTTACTTCTGCTTTATATGCTTTGTCGAACTCAACGTAATATTTACCAACCAAATGATCCCCTTTTAAGCCTGAACTTGCAGGTGTTTCGCCATTGCCGAATTTTTGCCAGGCTAGCATCGATTTACAAATATGAATACCACGGTCGTTTACTATATTGGTTTTTACAACATTCCAACCATTGGCTTTTTGTATTTCTGAAATACTAAATCCTAACAGGTTGTTGCGTATATGTCCAAGGTGAAGTGGTTTATTGGTATTGGGCGATGAATATTCTATCATCATTAGCGGAGCAGGTTCATCGGCTCTTGTATAGCCATAGTTTTCTGTCGATAAAATGCTGTTAAGAGATTCTATCCAATAGGTTTTGTTTATTGATAAATTCAGAAAACCCTTTATAACATTGAAATTTGTAATTAAAGTGTTGTTTGTTAAAATATATTCCCCAATTTCCTGCGCTGTTACTTCAGGACTTTTGCGGGCAATTTTTGAATATGGGAATACTACAACAGTTATATCGCCTTCAAATTCTTTTTTTGTTTTCTGTAATTGTATTTGATTGGATGTAACTTCGGTATTATAAATTGACTTAATTGCTTCGGCTACAACTATCTGGATAGATGATTCAATATTCATTATTCTACTTGTTTGTTTTCGCTGCAAAGATAGTTTAATTGGCTCAATATGACAATAATTTTATTATCATGCTTTTGTATATAGTTTAGTAAAATCATGGCTTTGTTTTTTTATTACATTGCTCAATTCATATTTTTTGTCCAACTGAAGTAGCTCAGATTATATAATTATGCTACTTTATATGACAAATCAGAAGAAAATGAATTGGCTGAAATGTAAATAATAGTTATAATGATTGATTTATCGATGATGTATGGTTAAATAGTGTATATTTTCAGGCTGAAGTTTTCAGGAAATCTTCTGTTGAAGTTTGAGTTGTTGTTCAGGTAACTAATAGTTCAGACGAAAACAACAAAAAATGATTTAATTTTCAGTTTCTAAGTACAATTTCAACTTGTATTTATTGTTAGGAATATAATAAAATATATTATTGTTTTAAGTGTCAGAGAATAAGGTGTTTAAGGTTGATGTGTAGTGTGTTTGTAATACGAAAATTCTGGAAAATTATTTATGTTGTATTTTCTCTTCTCAGTTAGTTTGAAAAACTCATAAACGTGTAGTATATTGTACTACATGCTTTATAATGTACTGTTACAGAGTTGAAAAGCTTTATGATTTGTATCTGCTATTGTAAATTTGACATGTAGAAATTAGAAAGGAATCTACAGATTTAAGTCATTATTTTATAAGTCAAATTTATAATAAATACACCTATGAAAGCAAATGGATTACTCCGGTTAGCAGTTTTGTTTATTGCAACAGTAACTGCAATTACTATAAAAGCTCAAACACCTGTACATTGTTGTACAGTTGTAGAAGTTACAGATGGTAATTATAGCGATAAATTGTGGATGATTACCGAGCCCGGTACAACCAATGGTTTTGATAACGGATGGGATGGTTATAAGTTTTTAAGTTCTGCAACTTACATTCCACAGTTATACGATAAAACAGTTGACGGAAATTTTCAGGTTTCCAGTTTCCCTTCAATAGAAAATAAGTTCTTTGCTTTTCGTCCGGGGAGTGCAACACAGTATACCTTGAAATTTACTCATTATGACATTACCTATTTTTATCCAGCATTGTATTTAGTAGATGTTTTAAAAGGAGATACTGTAAATGTGTACGAAAATAAATCGACATATACTTTTACAGCTTCGTCAACCGATGTGCATGAACGTTTTAAATTTATTACCAAATTAGCCGATAAGCCGGTTATACCTCCATCTTTGCCTGATACAACTGAAGTGCCCGTAATAAACCAGGATACACTTATTGTAATTCCGCCTGCAGGAGGCGAGCAGGAAGGCCTAGTTGACCCAAGCGGTAGCGATCCTTCGGAAGACGAAATGATTGGGAACAACGGTCCGGTGTTGAAAAAGGATAATTTGGCTGCAAAAGTGAGTGTGTATGTGAAAAAGTCGGTAATGGTTTGTAACAATCCAAATAAACAAGTGGCTTCGCTCAAAATGATTAATACCAGAACAGGTAGAGTAGAAAAGGAAATTGTTGTTGGTGCCGGTGCTGTTACAACTACTCAACTAACAAAACAAAAGGGATTGTATCTGATTCAAATTTCAGTTCAGCTTGATGTCGCAGCTACAAGTATACTAGTACAATAAATAACAATTCATACTAAAACTAATTTTCATAAATGACAAAATGTTTATTTTTAACCTGAAATCTGTTTGGAAAATAATTAATTAGGTGTGGTTTTACCTAAACTGAAGATGAAGAATATCTGTTTGGATTTTGATTTAACACAGGCTGTGCTTTGAATACATAGCCTGTGTTTTATTTGTGGAAATAATATGTTATACAACAATGTTTTAAAAGTATTTATTTACCATCTTTAAAACATAAAAATTACTATATTTGTAACTATTCAAAATAACAGAGTTATTGTATTTATGTGCGCATTTATGAAAACGAATGATTATAATCTGCTACTTGCTAATATGCCTGTAGCCTATGCTTTACATGAAATGCTTTACAATGGTAATGGTAAGGCATACGATTATAAATTTATAGATGTAAATAACTATTTTGAAAAAATAACAGGTGTTTCGGTTAAAGATGTTGTAGGCAAAACATGTATGCAATTGTTTCCTGAAACTGAACAATACTGGATAGATACTTTTGAAAAGTGTATAATAGAAAAAAGTACTGTAGAACTTGAAAACTACAGTGCAAGTTTGAATGGTTATTATAAAGTAACTGCGTTTTCGCCTATGCCAGGTTACTTCATTACAATGACGCATGATGTAACCAGTGAACGTAAAAAGCAAAAGGAGCTGGCATTAAATGAACAACGCTATCGTTTATCTCAGGAAGTGGGCAAAACTGGAAGTTGGGAATACTACATTGCCGAAGACCGATACTGGAACTCACCTGAATTCAGACGTATTTTTGGAATTGACAGTAATGATGAAGATATTAACGGTGTTGTAGAGCAATGCATAATCGATAAAAGTATTGTGAATAATGCTCTTGTAAGATTAATTGAAGAAAATGCCGAGTATAATATCGAATTTGAAATAAAAAGATACAATGATGGTGCAATTCGTGTGTTGAACAGCAGGGCTCGTATTGTATATGATTCAATAGTACAATCCAAAGTAGTTTTTGGGTACTTAGTAGATATTACAGAAATCAAACAAAATGAATCTAACTTAAAGCAATCAAAAGCTGTTTTAAGTTCAATTTTAAAACATTCCCGTTTTAGTATTTGGAGTATCGGTTCAAACAGGGAACTGGTTTTTCAAAATGAATTATTTAGGCATAATTTTCACCAATTAAATGGGTTTTATCCTAAAGTAGGCATGCGGTTGACTGATTTTATACCGGGAGATAAAAAAGAATTGTGGGAACGCTTATATTTTAGAGTTTTAAAAGGCGAGAGTTTTGTAGAAGAGCTTGATATCTCAACGGCGAAAAATCTAAATATAATTGAGGTTTCAGCTACAGCAATTTACGTGGATGCTAAAGTTGTGGGAGCTTCTTTTTACGCAAAAGACATTACTGATGAAAAAAAAATGCTTGAAAAAATTGCCAGGAGCGAAAGTGAAGCAAATGATGCATTTCAGAAATTCGATACAATTTTCAGAAACAATTCAGCATTAATGATGTTGACAGATATTTCAACTCTTTGTTTTATTGATGTAAACAATGCTTTTCTGAAAGTAACGGGCTATGACAGAGCCGATGTTGTAGGAAAAACTCCTTGGGAACTCAATCTTGTGCATGCTGAAGATAGATATCTATTTAAAAAAGTCGGAAAAATTATTGAGGAAAAATCAATTGTCGAAGATATGGAAATCCGGCTGTTGAAAAAGGATGGAGGTGTAATCACATGTGTTTTTTCAGGTCAGTATATTCATGCAAAAGAGCAGAAGTTTGGTCTTTCAGTAATGATTGACGTTACTGAGCGTAAATTTTATGAAGAACTACAGAAAAATAATACTGTTAATTTACGAAAAATTGTTGAGTTTTCAAGTATTTTTATGAAAACATTTTTGGAAGATGCCGAGTTTGATGCTATTACAGATATGGTTCGTGAGATTTCGGGAGTTAAACATGTTGTATTCAATACACTTACAGATACATATTCAGAAATAAAAAGTGTAAGTTCCGACCACTTTTCGGTTGATGAACTGAATACATTTTTGAATATAGATATTTTGAAAAAAAAATGGCCAAGAATGGCCAAAGCAGATAAAAAGTGGATTCATCAAAAATCAACTTTATTTGAAAATATATCAGAGTTAAGTGCATTCGGAGTTCCTATAGTTGTGCTTAATGAACTGTTGTTGAAGCATAATCTTCAAAAATTTATACTACTAAGAGTTGAGGGAACCAAAAAAGTTGTAGGAAATTTTATGTTGTTTTATACGAAGGAAGATAAGGTTGTAAACACCGAAATGCTTGAAATTTTTAGTTATCAGGTTGGTCAATATATTGAGAGATATAATACTGAAATAGAATTGAGGAATAAAATGAATGAGATGGAACGCTTTTATAAGCTAACTGTTGATAGAGAACACAAAATGATATCATTAAAAATGGAAATTAATGAATTGTTAAATCAACTGGGAAAACCAGCCAGGTATAAAATAGTTGGTTGATATACACGTATTTGAAAGTAAACTTAAACAATTTTTTATGAAAAATGGGTATGATGAATTATATGCGTATATTTGTCAGTATATCAATTTGAATAATTTCGAAAATATTTTTACGGAAAATATTATTCGACAGGAATGTAATAGAAATGGTTTTGATAATTATATTGATTATTTGTGTTTTTTAAAACGAGATATCTCGGGGCTGAATTTTTTAGAATCCTGTTTCTCGGTTTCATATTCAAAGTTTTATAGGAACAGATTTACATACGAAGTCTTGAGGCTTGTAATTTTGAGTCATTTTTCAAACGAATATTATCAGTATAATGAGGTTCGAATTTGGTCGGCAGGATGTGCAAAAGGAGAAGAACCGTATAGTATTGCAATTCTATATAATGAGATAAATCAGCATAGAGCTGAAAAATTAAGATTTAGGATTTTTGCTACAGATAAGGACGAGGAAGTGATTAATTATGCAAGCAAAGAAGGGTATATTTATTCAAAAAACAATATTAGTAATTTAACAGTGTTAGAATTGGAGCGTTATTTTGAAACAGATGGTGTTAATTACAAAATAAAAAGCCAATTAAAGGAAAATATTAGTTTTGAAAAACATAATATTCTGGATAATAACTCTAAATGTCCCTGTGAAAGCATATATGGTGGATTTCAAATAATAATATGTTCAAATGTTTTAATTTATTACAATGCTCAGGTTCAGGCAAGAGTTTTGAAAATGTTTAGATCATGTATTAGTACAGATGGTTATTTAATTTGTGATGACTCAGAAAGAGAAATATTGATTCAGAATGGTTTTATAGAAGTATACCCTCACTCATGTATATTTAAAAAAATATAAATAATAGCGAATGAAACTAAATGATATATCCATTCGGAATCGGTTACTAATAAGTTTTGGAATAATACTTATATCGCTTATGTTACTTGGTTTTTATTCGTACAAACAGGCCAGGTTGCTTCAGAGAGAAACAGAGTTAATGTATTCATCACCTTTAAGAGTCAGGCAGGCTGTAGCAAGTATTGAAAAAAATGTAGTTGGATTGCGTTTAGATACAAGAGACTTACTGCTTTCGAATTCGCAAAGAGAAATTGATAGTTTGTTAAGTGGTGTTGACAGGAAAGAAATATTGATTGATCAGAATTTTAAAATATTATATAATCACTATTTAGGTGATATTGCACATGTTAATTCAGCTTTAAGAGCCTATGAGCTATGGAATAAACAACGAGCGCGTAATGCAGATCTTGCAATACAAAAAGAGACAAAAACGGTTAAAGATATTGTAAGCACAACTGGAAAAAGTGGTGTTTTACGTGCCGATATGTACAAAAAGTTAGATGTAATTTCTAACGAAGCACGTGATATGGCAAATAGATTGCACGAAGAATCTATAAATACAGCTCAAACACTTTTGATTTGGCTCATAGTGATTTTACTTTCCATTACGATTCTTATTCTACTAATTGGCGTTTTTTTATCCCGAAAAATTCGACTACCAATTGAAGAACTGAAGAAAGTGATGATAAAGTTTAAGAATGGCGATTTAAATGTGCGAAGTAACAATGAGTCGAATGACGAAATTGGTATGTTGGCAGTTACGTTTAATGAAATGCTTGAGTTTATTCGAAATGAAAGGGAAATTGCGAACAAAAGAGTTCGAATTACAGATGCGTTATTAGCTGAGGATAATTTATATGCGTTTTGTCACTCATTACTAAATGCTTTAGCAACTGAAACCAATGCTCAATCTGGCGCTGTTTATATAAATTCAAATGAAACTGATACGTTGAGTCTGTTTGTATCTTTGGGGTTGATAGAAGATAATTTGAATATACATTTTGATGTTAATAGTTTAGAAGGCGAGTTTGGTAAATCAATAAATGACAAGACTATTGTTTTTCACAAGAACATTTCTTCAGATACAAGGTTTGTATATAAAACAGTATATGGAAATATTATTCCACGAGAGATTGTTACTATTCCGGTAATAAGCGAACATCAGGTTGTTGCAGTTATTTCGTTATCTTCCATTAACGGATTTGATACAATTCAGGAATTGTTGCTTCAAAAAATGTATAATGAGCTATGTGCCAGGGTGATAAATGTATTTGCCTATGCCGAAATCAGAAAACAATCGTCATTATTAAAAGAAAAAAATGAATTGCTTGTAAATCAGCGAAATGAGTTGAACCTACAAGCATTAGAACTAGAACGGCAAAATGCCGAGTTAGAAATGCAGAAAGAGCAATTAAGAGATGCCAACAAACACAAAACTGCATTCTTATCAAATATGAGTCATGAGTTACGTACACCACTAAATTCAGTAATTTCACTATCAGGTGTACTCAACAGAAGATTAATAAACAAAATACCACCTGAAGAATATAGTTATTTGGATATAATTGAGCGTAATGGAAAACATTTGCTATCTCTTATTAATTCTATTCTGGAAATTGCCAGAATTGAGTCGGGTAAAGAATCGATAGAGATTACTGAGTTTTCGCCCAACGTTTTGATAGATGAAATTTTGCAAATGTTAAACGGACAGATAGTTGAAAGAGGAAATGTAATTATAAAGCATTATAGTGGGCAAGAATTAAAATTAGAAAATGATGAGACTAAGTTCCGTCACATTGTTCAGAATCTGATAGCCAATGCTGTTAAGTTTACCGAAAACGGTACTATTACAATATCATTAACCGATACATCAGACAAATTCAGATTTGAAATAGCAGATACCGGAATTGGAATTGAACAGGATAAAATAACCAAGATTTTTGAAGAGTTTACTCAAGCGGATTCCGGTACAGCAAAAAAATTTGGAGGTACCGGGCTTGGTTTAACCATAGCCAAAAAATATGCTCAAATGCTTGGCGGAGATATTGAGGTGAAAAGCGCTGTTGGAGTTGGAACAGTATTTGTCGTAGAAATACCCTTAAAAGTAAAAGCAGCATTTGCTGATAACACTTTTGAAGAAAATAATTCAAAATCAAACAGTCAGACAAAATCGAATAGAGAACGAAGTCTTTTGTTAATCGTAGACGATAGTCAGGCTGCAAGGATACAGTTAAAAGATATTATTGACGAACATAAATACGAAGTTTTGGTAGCGAGTGATGGTGAAGAGGCACTTCGGATAATGGAAGAAAATAAACCAGACGCTATTGTATTAGACATTGTTATGCCAAAAATGGATGGATTTCAGTTATTGGAAAAAATTCGTAATTTTGAACCGACCAAAGACGTCCCGGTTTTGGTACTTACAGCAAAGCATATATCAAGTGCTGAAAGAGCTTATTTAAAGCATAATCATATTTTCCAATTATTGCAAAAGGGCGAAGTTGACAAGAAATCTTTGCTCTTTTATATAGAGAAAATGCTTAACTAAAAGCAAAATATAAAGATTAATCTAATATTAATTTAAGATAAGAGTAATGATAACCCCTGAAATTAAGATACTTGCTGTTGATGATATTTATGATAACCTTATTTCATTAAAAGCTTTAATTCTTGAAGCTTTTCCTTCAGCTCAGGTTGTTTTTGCTCAATCAGGTAGCGAGGCTATTGAAACTGCGCTAAGAATAAATCCTGATGTTATTCTTCTGGATGTGGTGATGCCGGATATGGATGGCTATGAGACATGTAAAGTGTTGAAAAACAACTCTGTGTTGAGAGATATTCCAGTTGTGTTTATCACTGCTCTTAAAGCCGATAAAGAAGGGCGAATAAAAGCTCTTGAAGTAGGAGCAGAGGCTTTTCTTGCAAAGCCGATTGACGAAAGTGAACTTGTTGCTCAAATCAGGGCAATGTCAAAAGTTGGTTATTTAAATAAATTACGCCGTACAGAACAGGAACATTTAAATAACATTGTATCAGAAAAGACTTTACAGCTTGAACTAAATAATGTCGCTACTCTGAATCTTTTAGAGGATTTACAAAAAGAAGTTGATGCACGAAGACAAACAGAATCAAATCTAATCCGAAGTGAGGCCAGATTGCGTAGAGCTGAACTTGCCTCGCGATCTGGTAACTGGGAATATGACCCTTATTCAAAAAGGGTTCACATGTCCGAGGGAGCCGTATTTTTGTTTGGATTTGATAAAAACGAAGTAGATTTCAGTACTTTTTTAAGTGTTTTTGAAGAATCAGAACGTCCAAATCTTGATACCTCCATTCATAAGTTAGTATCAGAAAATCATCCTTTCAATTATGAAGTTAAGGTTACGGCTCTTGGTAGCTCCGAAAGTATATATGTACGTCTTTTTGCAATTAAAGAAAAGGATGATGAAGTTGTTTTTGGTATTGTAAGAAACATTACTGAAAATAAAACGATAAGGGAGCATTTGAGAGAAAGTGAACAGAAATACCGTTCAATATTCGAAAATTCTCCTGTAGGAATAATGTACTATAACAAAGAGGGAAGAATTGTAGATTGTAACAAGAATTTTGTTAATATAATTGGCTCGTCGCATAAGGCGATTATGAATCTGGACCTTACTAAGCTGAAAGATAATCAGTTAACAAAATGTATGTTGAATTCGCTTAATGGCGAGGAAGCTGTTTATGAAGGTTTATATAATTCAGAAACCGCATCAAAGTCGACCTTTGTCAGGGCTACATTTAAACCTATATCATTTATTGACAGGGGGATAGTTGGGGGAGTAGGTATCGTTTGGGACTTAACAGAGCGCAAACGCGCTGAAGAAATAATAATTCGCTCGGAAGCTGAATATCGTTCAGTGTGGGAAAATTCAGTAAACGCATTACGATTAAGTGACCGTAATGGTATAATTCTACGAGCAAATGACGCATTTTGTCAACTATTTGAAGTGTCTCAATCTGAAATTGTTGGTAAATTAGTTTCCGATATTTATTTTAGTGATACCAGGGAAGAGAACTTCATGGAATATCAGTATAAATTCGATAGTAATAATCTGGACTATAATTTCGAAAAGAAATTGGTGTTGATGAATGGCAAAAATAAATGGGTGGAAATTAATAAGTCATTTATTGAAGTACAGGGAAAGCAAAAATTACTATTGACTGTCTTTAATGAAATAACCACACGTAAAAAAGCTGAAATTGAACTTCAAACCGCGTTGGATAGAAATCAGGCTTTGTTAATGGCAAACCCTGATATGATGTTTTTGTTCAATAAAAATCATCGTATTATTGATTACAAAGCTGAATCAAAGTTATATATCCAGCCGGATAAATTTAAAAATCGGAAGGTAGAGGATGTTTTACCTCCTGAGCTTGCTGAAATAACAAAACTAAATATCGACAAAGTCCTTAGAACAAGAGAGACTATTCATCATACCTATGATTTAGAAACTGATGGGGAATTAAATACCTTTGAAGCGCGTTATGTACCATGTGGCGACGATGTATTATCGATTGTAAGAGACATTACTGCCACTGTTAAAACACAACGGGCTTTACTTGAAAGCGAATCGAAGTTCCGATTTTTAATGGATAATTCGCCCGAAGGAATTACAATTTATGTGGATGGAAAAATAGCTTATATTAATAAAGAAGCTTTGAGAATTATTGGTGCGGTTGAAAAAGAACAGGTAATAGGACGTTCATTGTTTGAGTTTATTCATCCGGATAATTTGGATTTGATATTGGATCGGATGAAAATAGTGGCTCAAACTCCCTTTAATACATCACTGCCAGCTATTGAAGAAAGATATATGAAATTAGATGGGAGCTATGTGGATGTAGAAATTAAGGTGATGCCAATCTATTATGAAGGTAAACCAGCAGTACAAATCTCAGGGCACGACATCACAAAACAAAAACAAGCCAGAGAAGAACTTGAGAGAAACAGAATTGAGTTGAAAGCAATATACGATAATGCACCCGTAATGATGTGTGTAGTAAATGAGGATGCTGAGATATTATTTGCCAATTCTGCTTTAACCAGTTTTATTGACTCGCCGGAGATACTATCGTCTGATCTTCGAACATGTGGAAATGTACTTGGTTGTTTTAATGCTTTTGAAAACAAGGAAGGTTGTGGAAACGGCGAACGTTGTAAAAATTGTAATCTGCGTTGGGCTTTAACCGATACGTTTCTAACCGGTGCCGAGCATAAAAATATTGATTATCAAACTACAATTTTAAAAGATAATACAAGTAAAGAAATAGCATTACTGGCTTCTACATCGCTTATACAGAAAGAAGGAGAAAAACGACTTCTATTGTGTATGAGTGACATTTCGGACAGATTAAAAGCTCAAAAAGAATTGCTTGATTACCAAAAAATGTTGCGCGATTTTGCCGCACATTTACAATCTGTCAGAGAGGAAGAGCGAATAAACCTTGCTCGTGAAATACATGATGATTTAGGACAGATTCTAGTGGCGATTAAGTTTGATATTGGCATGTTGGGAGTGAAATCAAAAAAATTCATTCGCGAAGAGGCTGCTGATGAATTTAAATCGAAGTTTAAACGCTTGGAAGAATATGTAAATGATACGATTAAAAGTGCGCGTAGAATCATGACAAACTTACGTCCTGAATTACTTGACATGGTTGGCTTGGTTGATGCGTTTAAAGAGCATATTAAAGTATTTAATGAGCGTCAGAACATTGTTTGCGATTTTATTAACAATGCAAATGTAATTAGTTTTCCTTCAGAAAAATCGGTTGCTTTGTTCCGGATTCTGCAAGAGTCGCTGAATAATGCTTCAAAGTACTCTGAAGCAAAACAGATTATTGTCGAGCTAAACTCTGACAATGATAAGTTTTATATGGATATTACTGATGATGGAATAGGATTTGATATCTCAACAAAAAAACGAAACGACTCATATGGACTGTTAGGGATGCGTGAAAGAGCCTATTTGCTCGAAGGACGAGTGGATATATCCAGCGAGCTGGGAAAAGGTACCCGAATACATGTTGAAGTACCTCTGCCAAAATCAGATATCGCTTAATTCGAGCCAACGCATTGTTTTTTCATCAATCAATGATATCAATTCGGCATGCCGTTTTGATATCTCAACAATTGTTTCAGATTGTAATAAACCGGATGAGAGCTGTTGTTCAATTTCTGTTTTTTCTTTTTCAAGCGTTGGAATTTCGCTGTCCAGTGCTTCCAGTTCCTTTTGCTCCTTAAAGCTTAGTTTACGCTTTTGCACGGGGTTATTGTGGTTGGTCGATTTTGATTCCTGAACTTTGATTTGTTGCTTTTTATCTAGTTCAATCTCCGATTCCAGTTCCGCCCACTCACGATAATCGGTGTAGTTTCCCGGGAAATCTTTTAATTCGGCATTTCCTTTAAAAACAAGTAAATGGTCTACAACTTTATCCATAAAATAACGGTCGTGGCTTACTACAATAACACAACCTTTAAAGCTTTGTAAATACTCTTCGAGTATATTCAGTGTAACTATGTCTAAGTCGTTTGTAGGCTCGTCAAGCACCAGAAAGTTTGGATTACGCATTAATACTGTACACAAGTGCAGACGACGTTTTTCGCCTCCACTTAGTTTGTATACATAGTTGTATTGCGTTTCGGGCGTAAACAGAAAGTGTTGTAAGAACTGAGAAGCCGACATTTTTCGTCCGTTGCCCAGATTTACCTCTTCGGCAATTTCACGAACCACATCTATCACTTTCATTTGTTCGTTAAACTGAAGCCCGTCCTGGCTATAATAACCAAAAACCACTGTTTCTCCTATATCAACTGAACCGCTATCAGGTTTAACTTCACCTAATAATATCTTCAGATAGGTTGATTTTCCGGTTCCATTTTTCCCTACGATCCCCATTTTCTCGTAGCGGGAAAAATTATAATAGTAGTTATCCAGAATTTTTAAATCACCATAACTCTTTGAAATGTATTTCGCCTCGAATATCTTCGAACCCAAATAGCTTGCTTTTACATCCAGTTGTACTTTGGTATCATCGCGTCGTTGTTTGGCTCTTTGTTCAATTTCGTAAAAACGGTCGATTCTCGACTTTGCCTTAGTAGCTCTGGCCTGAGGTTGACGTCGCATCCAGTCAAGTTCCGTTTTATAGATGTTTACAGTACGCTCAGTTTCGGCATTAAAGTTCTCAATTCTTTCCTGTCGTTTTTCTAAATAGTAACTGTAGTTGCCATTATAATGATATAGACCATTGTGGTCAAGTTCATATATATCTGTACAAACTCTATCCAGGAAGTAGCGGTCGTGCGTTACCATTAACAGCGACATGTTCGATTTTTTTAAAAAATCTTCTAACCATTCTACCATTTCCAGGTCTAAATGGTTTGTTGGTTCGTCCAAAATAATAAGATCAGGTTCGCTAATCAGTACATTGGCAAGGGCCACACGTTTCAATTGCCCACCGGAAAGTTCGGAGATAGTTTGTTCAAAATTGGTGATTTTTAACTTACCAAGAATTTGCTTTATACGTGTTTCATAATCCCATGCTTTGTGCAAATCCATTCTGGTAATAATTTCGTCAAGTCTTTCATGATCAGCATTTGCCATACAATGCTCATATTCAGCAATTGTTTTAACCACATCGTTGTCGGTTTGAAGACAGGCATCGATTACCGAGAGTTTGGGATTAAATACGGGATTCTGTTCAAGATAACCTACACGTAAGTCTCTGCGAAACGAGATAGTACCTGTATCATAATCTTCCTTACCTGCAATTATGTTCAGAAGAGTTGTTTTACCGGTACCGTTTTTGGCAATTAATGCTACCCGTTGTTTATCCGATATTCCAAATGAGATATTTTCGAACAGCAACAGGTCGCCAAACGATTTTGTAAGGTTTTCAATTTGCAGGTAGCTAATCATGAGTTATTATTTGTATGATATTGTATTGTAGAGGCCTTCGCAGGCATCCTCTAATAAGTCGATTACGTGTTCAAATCCAGTTTCTCCGCCGTAATACGGATCGGGAATATGAGTCGCCTCAAATGTACGGCAATAATCTGTCATTCGAACAATTTTATTTTTTTCTTCCGGCGAATTGGCCAATTCACACAAATCAGCATAATTCGCATCGTCCATGGCTACCAACAAATCAAATTTTTCGAAGTCTGTAAAACAAACTTTTCTTGATTTGTGAGTGAGCAAATATCCTCTATTCGCTGCATGACGCCTCATGCGGGCATCTGCCAATTCGCCTGCGTGGTAACCAATGGTTCCAGCCGAATCCACAAAGATTTCGTGAGATTTGTGTTCGCGTTCTAAAATCTTTTTGAAAACACCCTCGGCCATTGGCGACCGACAGATGTTTCCCATACATACAAAAAGAATGGATTTTACCTGCATATTGAACTTTCAGGAATTAAATAGAAAGGATATGTAATACACCCAAAAGGCTTTCGTCAACAGGCTTATCGTCTTTTATAGCCTTTGTAAATGGCACATTTACAATTTCGTTGTTTACAATACCTATCATCACGCTGCGTTGTTCGTCGAGCAATGCATCAATGGCAGCTACACCCATACGGCTGGCAATAATCCGGTCGTAAGCAGTAGGTGAACCACCACGTTGAATATGACCAAGAATAGTTACCCGTACATCGTATTCAGGATGTTCTTTGCGCATACGTTCTGCTAATCCGTTTGCACCTCCGGTTATTTCACTCTCGGCTACAATTACAATACTACTGTTTTTTGATTTACGAAATCCGTTTTTTATCAGTTCTTCCAACTGATCGACTTTGGTTTCACGTTCCGGAATAATGGCAGACTCAGCCCCCGATGCAATGGCACTATTTAAAGCTAGGAAACCTGCATCACGCCCCATTACCTCGATAAAAAACAGGCGTTCGTGCGACGAGGCGGTGTCTCTGATTTTATCTACAGCATCAATAATGGTATTTAGCGCTGTATCGTATCCTATTGTGGAGTCGGTGCCATACAGATCATTATCAATCGTGCCCGGTAATCCTACAATGGGAACATTGAACTCCTGAGCAAAAATACGAGCCCCTGTAAATGTACCATCGCCACCAATTACTACCAACGCATCAATTTCTTCTTTCACCATATTCTCGTAGGCTTGCTGGCGCCCTTCAGGTGTTCTGAATTCGGCACAACGGGCACTTTTCAAAATGGTGCCTCCCTGTTGCACAATATTACTAACGTTTTGCGTTTGAAACTCAACAATTTCACCAGTAATAAGTCCTTTGTAGCCTCTGTAAATTGCTTTAACGCGAATACCATTGAATATCGCAGCTCTGGTTACCGAGCGTATTGCTGCATTCATGCCAGGTGCATCGCCTCCCGATGTAAGTAGTCCGATGCATTTAATTCCGTATGCCATACCTTTTATATTTTAATTTAATACTAATACCCAATAATAATTTCAGACTCGGGCCCCATATTAAATAGCAAATCTATAATGCTTAATTGAGGCGTAAACCCAAATTTTTGTTCAAAAACCTGATAATATCTTTTACTGGTCCACTCAGTTTTCTTTTTTGGATGAATAACATTTCTGCAATCCATCAACTCATCGTTTTTTTTTACGTATTCCTCACTGAGTTTTATATCCATTTTTAAATCCAGGAGATTCAGAATTGTGTTCTGAATCTCCTGGTTAAAGTCCAGCAGATATTTCCATTTTTTTGAATAAAAGGGCTTTAAATCGTCCTGGTAATATTCAAAAAACGGACTTGAGTTATATGCTGTTTCAATAGCACGCCAGTGCTTTAATTGCCAATCGTCATGTTCGGAAATTCCAATATCGCGCATTATGCTTTTCCCGGAGTTTATAACCGGAATGCACAGATCCATAACGCCATTTGCTGTCAGAATCCGACAACGGTTGCGGTAACTTTGTTTCTCGTAATACTCATTCTGCTCTATAATCACATTTGAATGCTTATGCATCATTGCATAATACTCAATAGGAGCCAAATAAGCTGACGATAAAACAATGGTAGAACTATCCGAAACGAAATTCTGTTTAGTTTTCAGCATTTTTAAAGAATCGGTTGAAACGTATCCAACCATCAAATAAGCCCTTATCTTTGTTTAATGATAACCATACTAATACCGGACGACCTACCACATGATCTTCGGGTACGAAGCCCCAATAGCGTGAGTCGGCTGAATTATGGCGGTTGTCGCCCATCATCCAGTAATAATCCATCTTAAATGTATAATACTGAGTTTCTTTGCCGTTTATAAAGTATTTACCGTCTTTTATTTCGAGTGTATTGTGTTCGTATACGGTAATTATTCTTTCGTAAATTGGCAGATTGAAACTATTCAGTTTTAACGTACTACCTTTTTTAGGAATATAAATAGGGCCATAATTGTCACGGTTCCATCCATAGTTGTTGCCAAGTGGATATGTATTGTCCATCAATCCAAAGTCCAGATTTCCGGTAACTACAATTTTCTTCACAAATGTTTTTGCTAATAATTTATCATACATTTGTTTTGTAAGTGGTAAATGATAAACAGGTAAACCTTCGGTTAGCCCTTTTTTATCTGCGAATTCTTTTGGTACTGAAGGAAAGAAATTGAAATCTTCGTTACTAATACCTAATTCGTCTTGTAATGATTTACTAATTTGAGTACCATCAGTTTGTACGTAGTAGTTCAGCTGAATGCCGGGGATATCTATCTGCTTTTCACCATTAATGTATATCTGATTATTAACGATTTGCAGACGATCGCCGGGTATTGCCACACATCGTTTCACGTAGTTTTCTCTACGGTCAACAGGTCGGTACACTATTTCACCATATTTCTGTTTATTGGATTTTACAATACCTCTACCCACATTTAAGCATTCGTTGTATGTAGGTTTTGCATCCGGATTTGAATATTTTATTGCTGCATATCCTTCGTTAAAGCAACTGGTATAATAGTCAGGATTTTGATAATTTACAGCAACAGTATCGCCTGTAGGAAAGTTAAATACTACTATGTCATTGCGTTCAATGCTGTCAAAACCTTTGAGACGTTTGTATTCCCATTGAGGATTTTCGATAAAGGACTTTGTATTCAGAATCGGGAAAGTGTGCTGTACCAATGGAAATGAGAGAGGCGTGTTTGGCACACGAGGTCCATAACTGGCTTTACTCACAAACAAAAAGTCGCCTACCAAAAGCGTTTTTTCAAGTGAAGAAGTGGGTATCTGATAATTTTGAAATATATAAGTGTTAATGAAGTAAACAGCCACTAAAGCAAATACGATGGCATCAACCCAACCCATAACCGCAACAAAAGTTTTGTTTTTTGATTTTTTCCACCATGTCCAGGGTATGTATTTGGTTATAAACACATCAAACACTACAGGTAGTCCGATAAGCCACCAGAAATTGCCTACCCATGTTATGAATAATATATAAATCAGGCACCAAAATAGAGCTTTAATCCATTGTTTTCGTGAATGATCAAATCGTGATTCTTGTTGTTCTGTCGACATAATAATCTGTTTTGATGTGTTTTAGAATTTTAATAAGTCTTGCATTCCGAGCATCCCTTTTTTACCTGCAGTAAATTCGGCAGCCACTACCGCACCCAATGCAAAACCTTCACGGCTTTTGGCATCATGTGTAATTTCTATGGAATCAACACTTGATTCGTAACGAATAGTGTGTATTCCGGGTACCTGTCCTTCACGTATAGCTTTTATTGCAATGTCGCTACTATTGTTTTCGGTCTCAAGGTGCCATCCGGATTTACGATCGAGATTTTCAATTATACCTTCAGCTAATGTAATTGCAGTACCACTCGGAGCATCCAGTTTCTGAGTATGATGTACCTCAGTCATTTGTACATTATATTCAGGAAATCTATTCATGATGTGGGCAAGTTGTTTGTTTATTGCCATAAATATATTAACACCCAGGCTAAAATTCGACGCCCAAAACAAAGTATAACCATTTGCTTCGATTTCTTTTTGAACATGGGGCATTTCATTGCCCCAACCAGTAGTACCCGATACAACCGGTACACCAGCCTTAAAAGCACTTCTGATATTCGAAACCGCCACATGAGGTGCAGTAAACTCTATAGCAACCTCAGCACTTTTAAATGCATCAGATTCAAAATCTTCCACATTTTCAATATCGATAACCGATACAATTTCATGTCCTCTTTCCAGCGCAATTCGTTCAATGGTTTTACCCATTTTACCATATCCTATCAATGCTATTTTCATTTGTTTATTATTGTTTTTTAATGACTGTTGAAACTCATCTGCATAGACTTATACATTCCTTTGTATCTTTTTCGAAAGTTGCCCGGACTGGATATATCTTACAAATTCCGTTTCAGTACAGTTTGATTTTTGTAAAATGATTTTTTTATTCGTTTAATACTGACCAGTGCCAAGCATCACTAGTGTACAGGCTTCCTCTACATCAATATTATTTTTTGACAATAGTTGTTCAAACGCGATGTTCTCAGTTCCCGGATTAAAAATAACTCTTTTGGGAT
>RRZT010369161.1_pt1 | contig 20260 bp, 16 predicted proteins | sample 2165551 | NCBI WGS metagenome assembly RRZT01 (sample SAMN10456910, study PRJNA506462) | wastewater metagenome | biome: wastewater; feature: sludge; material: wastewater sludge; isolation source: wastewater sludge with Escherichia coli K12::gfp cells carrying plasmid... | place: USA: Moscow, Idaho... | reverse complement strand
TTAGCGGCTGCTTCCATTACTGAAAGACACTCCGGCTTGTTGTCTTCGATTCCTATATATCCTTTTTCAACTTCAAGTATCTTAATTATTACCTGAAGACCTAAAACTATATCCTCTGGTGACTCAAGCATAAGTCTGTGGTCGGCAGTAAGATACGGCTCACATTCTGCCCCATTAAGTATAGCAACGTCGATATTTTTTTCTTTCGGTGGCGAAAGTTTTACATGAGTTGGAAAAGTAGCTCCACCCATACCAACAATACCAGCGTCCTTGATCATAGCAAGAAGCTCTTCTTTGGACATTTTTTCAATTCCTGGATAAGGTTTTATTTCTTCAAAAACCTCTTCCTTGAAATCATTTTCAATTTCAACACACATAGCTTTCTGACCACCAGGAACAGTCATCGCTTTTATAGATTTGACGATTCCTGAAACCGAAGAGTGAACAGGTGCAGATACAAATCCACCAGGTTCTCCGATCTTTTGTCCTTTTTTTACTACATCTCCGACTTTTACAAGTGCTGTACAAGGAGCCCCAATATGCTGTGAAAGAGGTATGTATACAGACTTAGGCTGTACTGCAACTTCCACGCTCTTGTTCTCTGTAGCAGACTTATGGTGCGGCGGATGTATTCCTCCGTTGAAAGTAAGAACTCTCATTATAAATCCTCCTAAACAATAAATTTTTTATATATTAAGCATTTTATCAATAAACTGACATCTGGCCAAATGACCAATAATTAGTATACTACAAAAATTATATAAAATCACTCTTTCTCATGATATTTTCTTCTAATCGTGATTATTTATTATTTATCAATCATTGCTTCTTTTATTATGAAATCTGAAATTTGTTCTGTATTCATTGAATCAACATTAATCCAGACAGCGTCTTCATATCTTCTGAACCAGGTAAGCTGCCGTTTGGCATAACGCCTTGAATCTCTCTTTATGAGCTCTATCGCTGTATTAAGATCATACTCCCCTTCAAGATATGAAATTATCTGTCTGTAACCTATAGCCTTCATCGACTGACAGCTTTTATCAAGTCCGTCACCCAGCAAACTCCTGACTTCATCTACCAGGCCGCTCTTTACCATATGATCGACTCTTGAATTTATGATTTCATAGAGCTTTGATCTTTCTCTATAAAGAACATACATCCTTATATCATACATGCTGTTTTTTTTCATGTTTGAAAATTGCCTGAATTCCCCATTGTTTTTAATGATTTCAATTGCTCTTATCACTCTTTTTATATTCTGTTTTTCTATTTTTGTTTCAGGGTCGTGTTTCAGAAGAATATTATAGAGTTCCTCTGTTCCTTTTTCTTCATAGTATTTCCAAAGCTCATTTCTGAATTCAGAATCTGTAGTGACTTTGTTATAATCCATATCGTACACTATGGCGTTGATGTACAGACCTGTTCCACCAGCTATTACAGGTATATTTGATCTGCCTGATATTTCCTTTATGGCTGTTTTGGACATGTCATCAAAATCTTTTACGCTAAACTCATCATAAGGCTCGACTATATCTATTAAATGATGAGGGATTCCTTTCATTTCATCAGGCATTATTTTTGCAGTTCCTATGTCCATTTTTCTGTATATCTGCATTGAATCTGCTGAAATTATCTCTCCACCAATTTTTTTTGCTACTGAAACAGATGCGGCGGTTTTTCCGACACCAGTAGGTCCAGCAATTAATATGATTTTATCCATTTACTTATCCTTTTCATATCATTTATGCGTTTTTACGCTTGAACATTTTTTCGATTTCATATTTTGAAAACTTTACAAATATTGGCCTTCCATGTGGACAGGTATATTTATTTTCGCAAACATTCAATTTGCTGAATATGGTCTTTATTTCCTCATTCTCTATTTTCTGGTTTGCCTTTATGGCTTTCTTGCAGGCCATCGAAGCAAGTCTGTCTCTGAACTTATCGTTCAAGTCTATATTTTTTTCTCGCATTATGATATCTTTTATTTCATCAAAAAATAGAGCGGACTGCTCTGTGTTGAATATTAGAGGAAGCGACCTGAGTGCTATATTCCCAAATCCAAAATCATCAAGCTTCATTCCGAAAAAATCAAAGATATCATGATTCTCCAACACAGTGATGTATTCATCCATCGTGAGTTCTTTGATGACAGGAATAAGAAGTTCCTGTGATTCGAATCTTGAATCATCCGAATTCTTGTTAAGATCATACTGGTTCATGAATTTTTCATACATTATGCGTTCGTGTGCTGCATGCTGATCTATCAGATACATCTCTTCTGCATATGTTGCAACTATATATGTGTCCAGAACCACTCCAGCGGGGACGAATTTATTATAGTCAAATATAGCTTCATCGGCTATTTCAACCTGAGTGGTTTCATTTTTCTCAGGTTCATCCGGCTCCGTTCCAGAGTCTGAATCATAAGAATATGATGCACTGTGTTTATATGTTTCCATCTGCTGAAGCATACTGCTGTATGGAATTTCAATATTTGCCGCTCGTTCTCTTATCTTTACAACTGATTCCTCTTCAATCTTATCGCTTTCCTTATATATAAAGCCCTCTTTAAATTCGGTTTTCTCCTTTACTGAAGCCACCTCATTTTTATCCTGCCTGTACTGAGGTATCAGGTTAGCGCTTGAGCTGAACAGCGATTTTCTAAGATTGCTGCTTAAAATCTCATCCAGAGAAACTGAATCATCTATTTTTACCTCTGTTTTTGACGGATGTATATTAGGGTCCACATATTCAGGATGGATTTCTATATCGAGGATAAAGATCGGAAATTTTCCAATAGGTATAAGCTCTTTGTATAGACTCTCAACTATATAATTCAGCCGATTAAGTTTCACATACCTTTTATTGATGAATATATTCTGTTTTTTTCTGTTTGATGCGTACAACGATGTATTTGAAATATATCCTTCTATGCTTATATATTCATTTGAAAAGCTTGTTTTTATAAGGTTTGAAGCCAGATTCTTGCCATATAATGTTCTTATTGCATTGAGTGAAATTCCATCTCCATCAGTAGATATGACCTCCTTGCCATCAGATATCAGCTTGAATCTGATTTTTGTATTTATAATTGCAAGTCTGGTCACAATATCGATTATCGATGAAGCTTCTCTGTTTCCGGGTCTTAAAAATTTTTTTCTGGCAGGTGTGTTATAGAAAAGATCCATTACAGAAACGGTGGTACCTCTTCGCGCTCCTGCCGGTGATATTTCTGTGACTTTTGAATCAATCAAAGTTGCTCTTACTCCGATAGCGTCACTTGAGATATTTGTGACAATATCTATCTTTGACACAGATGCTATTGAAGACAGTGCTTCGCCTCTGAATCCATTTGTATTAAGCCTCTGAAAATCTTCAATGGATCGAATTTTACTTGTGGCATGCCTTGTGAATGCTAGTTCAATCTGTTCAGGCTTTATTCCATATCCATCATCACTTACCTTAATAAGGCTTTTTCCCCCATCTCGTATTTCAACCGTTATCTGACTTGCTCCCGCATCAATGGAATTTTCTATGAGCTCTTTAACTATAGATACCGGTGATTCTGCGACTTCTCCGGCTGCTATCTTGTTTGCTGTGAGCTCATCTAATAACGTAATATCATTATTCATAGTATTCACTCGCTATCTTAACATATTCTTGAGCTCATTTAGAATATTGAGTGCCTGAACAGGAGTGGTTGTATCTATATCTATGTTCTCTATTCTTGACTCTAAAGCTCCGTTGTTTCCAGTTCTGTTAAATTCGAAAATTGAAATCTGGTTGCTGTTCTGCATTTTATCTTTTTTGTTTACTATGCGATTAAGCTTGTTTTCATACTGAATCTCATTTTCCTTTACTTCTAATTCTTCAAGCTTAAGATTAGCATCAAAAATTACTTCATCTGGAATTCCCGCAAGCTTGGCAACGTGAATTCCATAGCTCTTGTCGATTTTCCCTCTGAATATCTTTCGCATGAACACTATGGTGTCTTCCCTCTCGTCAACAGACACATAATAATTCTTTATGTTCTGAAATTCACCTTCGAGTTCAGTTATTTCATGGTAATGAGTCGAAAAAAGCGTTATGCAGTTGAGTTTTGTGCTTATATGCTTGAGTATGGCCCATGCGATGCTGAGTCCGTCAAAAGTACTTGTACCTCTTCCTACCTCATCTAGCAAAACCAGACTCTTCGATGTCGCATTTCTCAGTATATATGATACCTCGTTCATTTCAACCATGAACGTGCTCTGCCCCTGGCTCAGGTCATCGGAAGCCCCTACACGGGTATAGATCGCATCAAAAACAGGGACGTTTGCATATGATGCACTTACGAAGGATCCAATATGCGCCATTATGCTTATTATAGCAATTTGCCTCATATATGTGGATTTACCGCCCATATTGGGACCCGTTATAATATGAATCCTGGAATCTTCATCAAAAAATGCATCATTTGGCACAAAATTTTCTTCTCCAAGAATCTTTTCTACTACGGGGTGTCTTGAATCCTTAATTTCCATTAATCCTTTGCTGTTAAACTCTGGTCTTGTAAGATTGTTCTTGACCGCAGCTGAAGCAAGTGAGCATATAGCGTCAACTTCTCCGATGATTGAAGCAGTTGACTGTATCCTGTTTACTGATTTGTAGAGCTCACTTTTGAAATCGCTGAATATATCGCTTTGAATCTCATATATCTTCTGTCTCGCAGTCAGTATCTTATCCTCTACTATTTTCAGCTTCTCGCTGATATATCTTTCCGCATTTGAAAGTGTCTGTTTCCTTATATAATCTACTGGGGGCTCAAAATCCCTGAGATTGGAATTTGTTATCTCAATATAATAGCCAAAAACCTTATTATAACCTATTTTCAGGTTCTTTATCTGAGTACGTTCACGCTCTTCCTGTTCAAGCTCCTGAAGTATTTTTGATGCATTGCTTTCTATATATCTGTATTCTTCAAGCTCTTTATTGAATGAGCTGTTTATCACTTCACCATCTTTTATTCCTGGCGAAGGGTTTTCCATTATGACTTCATCTATATACTCGTATATGTCACGTAAATCATCCATTCCATCTACTCGTTTTTTTAGTTTCTTACAATCAGATTTTTGAATCACCGATATTAGCAAAGGTAAATTCATTATGGAACTCTTAAGAGACATAATTTCCTTGATATTGATTGTTTCATAGCTTATCTTTGAACTAAGCCTCTCTATATCGTATATTTTGCTTAGAATATCTCTGCAATCTTCCCTAAGCTGAAAATCACCTATGAATTCCTCAACTGAATCCAGCCTTCTGTTTATGTCATTGATATTTATGAGTGGCTTTTCAATCCATTTTCTAAGTGTTCTCTTCCCTATATTAGTTTTTGAATAATCGATTACGTCAAAAAGCGAATTTTTCTTGCTTTTTGTGTTTATATTTTCAGTTAGTTCGAGGTTTTTTCTTGTATTAAGGTCGATCTTCATATAACTGTCTTTATTTATTATTGAAACTTTGCTTATGTTTTTTGAAGCTTTTTTCTGAGTATCGTAAATATATGTCAATATTAGCTCAATACTTGATTGATAGCGCTTTATATGAGTTCTTTCATCCTTGATATATGAATCCTCGAAAAATTCGTTCATTATGCCCGGCTTTGATTCATATGCTGTACTTACTATCTGTTTCGAATTTACATACTGCAGTAATTGGTTTTGCCTATTAACATTTTCTGCAAAAATACATTCAGATTCCCTGCTTATGATTATCTCATCAGGTGAGACTTGCGCCAGAGTATCTGCAATCAAATCAGGATCAAGTTCTCCGACATAGAACTCTCCAGTAGACAGATCCAGATATGAATAGGACAGTCCTTCTTCATCTGAATATCCGATTGACATAAGATACAAGTTTCTGTGAGACTCCAGGTTATTGTCGTCCAAATTTGTACCTGGCGTTATTATCCGCACAACTTCTCTTTTTACTAAACCTTTTGCTGTTTTTGGATCTTCTACCTGTTCACATATTGCCACTTTTTTTCCAGCCTGAATTAGTTTTTGTATATATGAATCTGCACTGTGAAAAGGGACTCCGCACATAGGAGCCCTTTCTTCTAAGCCACAACTTTTTCCGGTGAGTGCTATGTCAAGTATTCTTGAAGCTTCTATAGCATCATCAAAGAACATTTCGTAAAAGTCTCCAAGCCTGAAAAAAAGAATAGCATCTTTATTGTCTTCTTTTATTTCAAAGTACTGCTTCATCATCGGAGTTAAATTTTCCATTATACAGCCATCCTTTTAGTTAAATCATTTCACCATTAAGCGAGAATGATTTTGGTTCAGTTATCTTAACATTCACAAGCTTTCCAATAAGATCTTCTGTCCCCTTGAAATTAACCAGTTTATTTTGCCTGTTTCTTCCCATCATATATTCAGGATTCTTTTTGCTTACACCTTCTACCAGAACCTCGACAACTTTGTCCTGATATGCCTGTGCCGTTTTTGTAGCAGCTTCATTAACTACCGCTAAAAGCCTGTCGAATCGATCTTTTTTTACATCTTCATCAATATGATTATCCATATTTTCTGCAACAGTTCCTTTTCTTACGGAATAAAGGAATGTGAATGCCAGATCGTACTGAGCTTTTCTGACAACATCCAGGGTGTGCGCAAAGTCTTCTTCTGTCTCTCCTGGAAATCCCACCATAATGTCTGTCGTAAGGCCTATCCCATCAACCTTCTCTTTTACCTTGTCTATTATGGAGAGATAATCCTCTTTGGTATAATGCCTCCTCATCTCCTTAAGCACTCTGCTGCTTCCAGACTGTACGGGAAGGTGAAGGCTCTCGCATACTTTTTCAAGATTTGCGATTGCATCAATCAGCTCATCTGAAATATCTTTCGGATGTGACGTCATAAACCTTATTCTTTCTAATCCCTCTATATTATTCATATCTTCAAGGAGTCTGTGGAAAGGATATTGGGGTTCAAATGTTTTTCCATATGAGTTTACATTCTGACCAAGCAGAGTAATTTCCTTTACTCCGCCTTCTACGAGTTTTTTTGCCTCTGTAATTATATCTTCTGGATTTCTGCTTCGTTCTCTTCCTCTTGTATAGGGTACTATACAGTATGTGCAGAAATTGTTGCAGCCATACATTATGTTCACAAATGCTTTGATGTCATGCTTTCTCTGAGTAGGAAGTCCTTCGATTATTCTTCCGTCTATATCCCATATGTCATACATTGCTTCATCACTTTCAATTACTGTGTTGAGAAGCTCTGGGAACTTGTAAATATTATGCGTTCCAAAAACGAGGTTTACGTGAGGATATTTATTCTTTATTTCTTCAACTACATGTGGCTGCTGCATCATGCATCCGCATACCGCTATTACAAGGTCCGGATTCTTTTCTTTGTATTTTTTGAGTACATGCAGATTTCCATAAACTTTTAGCTCCGCATTTTCTCTTACTGCACAGGTATTATATATTATCAGGTCAGCATCGCTCTGTTCTTCAGTAACACCATATCCCATTTTCTCAATCATTCCGAATATATTTTCAGAATCATGTTCATTCATCTGACATCCCCATGTAGTTATATTTACCATGGGTTTTCCTGTCACAAATTTAGTTTTTACTTTTTCTGCTACTTTTTCTATATACATTTCCTGTAATTTTATTTCTTCAACTGTTACAATAAGGTTTTCTCTTTTGCTCATTATTGGTTCTCCTAAATAAATATTTTTACATTTCATTATATCAAAAAAATCAATCTCTGTGAACAAAAATGAAATTAACCTTGTTATATCCTGACAAGATGTTATATACTTATTATAAATATTCTATTAATGAACACGGAGGACTTACATACAATGAACATCAACACTTTATATTTCAGCGCTACCGGAACTACAGAGAAGATAGTATCCAGGATTGCTGCTGAGCTCAAGGAATGTCTGAATCAGGAGTCTTCACTTAGCACCTTCAGTTTTACAAGTCCTGAAGCCAGAGCTGATTCAAAATCGTATTCTGCTGAAGATATCGTGATAGTTGGGGTTCCTGTTTATGCCGGACGAGTTCCCAATGTCCTTTTAAGCTATCTTGAAGGTCTGGAAGGAAACGGAGCCGTTGCCATAGCTGTAGTTTTATATGGTAATAGAAACTATGATGACGCACTTGCTGAATTGAGAAATATTCTTTATAATAAAAACTTCCTGGTTGCCGGCGCCGGGGCTTTCATAGGAGAACACTCCTTTTCGACTACGCTCGCAAAAAACAGACCTGATCCAGGAGATTATATTTATGCAGACGAACTTGCTAAAAAAGTCGCAGAGAAGATAAATGGATCATATCTTCTGGAGTCTATAGAAGTAAGAGGCAGCTATCCTCCCGGACCTTATTATGTGCCAAGAAACCAAGAAGGAAACCCCGTTGATATAAGAAAGGTAAAACCAAAAACATCTCCATCCTGCATTAATTGCAAGATCTGCGCTTCAATCTGTCCGATGGGTTCGATAAACCAGGACATTCCGGCTGAAATTCATGGAATATGCATAAAATGTGGTGCATGCATAAAAAAATGCCCTGTTCAGGCAAAATATTATGATGATTTAAATTATCTGAGACATAAAGAAGAACTTGAATCAGACTTTTCGCAGAGAAAACTACCCGAGATATTTTTCTAATACTCACAATTATTTATCCTCAATGTTTTTATTATGAGCTTAAAATGGTATAATATAAGTATAATCTTAATAAGCGGAGGTATTAATATGGCACAGTTTAAAATTATCACCATACTGATTGGACTCGTACTTGTCACAGTATTCGCAGTTCAGAATTCGGCTAATGTAATTATTAAATTCCTGATCTACCACTTCACTGTATCTCAGGCGCTTATAATAATTCTTTCTGTAGCTGTTGGAGTCGTTATAGGTCTGATGGTTGGACTTACAAGAAACTTCAAGACCTCAAAGAACATAAAGAAACTTAGCAGGGAAAATACAGATGTCCAGACAAAAATTTCCAGCCTTGAGACTGAAAATGAAAATTTATTGCTAAAAAACAATGAGCTTAAGCAAAAAATCGAATCTCTCTCTTCTGTAAAAACTGATGAACCAAATCAGATATGATTTAAAAATAAGACAGCCTCAAACTCATCTTGAAATGAGAATAAAGGCTGTCTTTATTTTATGAATAACGTGGTTTTCTGTTATTTATTTGAAGGTATCATGTATCCGCCACTGTAGGAAGTTATATCATTTACGCTTACAAAAGCTTCAATCTTATTCATCTTGAGAAAATTATAAAGTTCATTTACTCTTTTTCTCTTGGCAGTTATGAGAATCATTTTTCGTTCTCCATCTCTTCCCTCACCTACAAATGTAGTCACACCAAATTTATTATTTCTTAGTTCATCAATGATATAGTAGTAGTTTGGATTTACTATCATTCTTATCTGCACATCCCCAAAGGCCAGCCTTCTCTCTATCCTTGTCCCTATATAGTTACCAAAAGCAAATCCAAAGGCATATGCTATAAGATAATACCACTGTCCAAGATTGGTTACTATGTCAGTCAGTACTTTTGTATATATAAGTATTTCAAAGAAGCCAATTACTGCAGCCGTCACTGCTTTTCCTTTTGTAAGAAGTATGGTTCTGGTTGTAGCCAGTGACACATCCACTATCCTGAGTCCCATTATCACAAGGCAGTCTATTACTATTGCAGTCATCAGTCTCTCCTTTCATTATTTGTGCTTCCAAAACCTTCCATCATTCTGTCAGATTCGAATTTTAAAAGCTCGCTGTATTCGATTTCCTGTATAGATGTTTCTGGAACAGGTAACAGAAGCGCCTGAGCTATAGCTTTCCCATAATCATATTCCGTTATATCGTTTGATTTAATCATTTCTTCATATTTTTTTGAATTCCTGAATTCATTTTTTATTATAAGAATTGTTTTTTTAGAATGATTGGTGACCGGAAGTATCCACTCGTTTCTGTATCCACTGTCAATTACTCCTGACCTCTGACCCAGTCCTATAGAACCAGTTGACCCTCTTTCTTTTACAATGAAGCAGTATTCCTTAGGAAAACAGCTGGCTATGCCTGTCGGGATTTTTACAGTTTCCCCGGGCCTTATCATTACATAATCCTGTGGAAAACATGAAAATATGTCATATCCCGCGTCCTCCGGCCTTTTATGCGGTATAACCGCGTCTTCTTTTAATTTTGAAAAAAATACATTTACCATTAGACAGCCTCCTTTAAGTATATTAAAAGACTCCACTCTGATATTTATGAATACCCGGTGAAGTCTTTATATCATCAATCCATAACCTTCGTCTATTCAGCAGATAGCTTGAGAGCTTCTTCAAATATATTTTCTTTTGTTATGCCATAACATCTGAGCAGTTCTGCCGGTTTTCCTGACTGTCCAAATACATCTCTTACGCCAATCTTCCTGACAACTACCGGGTGATCCTCACATACAGCTTCAGATACTGCTGAGCCAAGACCGCCTATTATGCTGTGTTCTTCGACCGTGATTATCCTGCCACACTCTTTTGCAGACTTCAGAATAAGCTCATTGTCAAGAGGTTTAATTGTTGATATGTTTATGACTCTTGCATTAATACCATGTTCCTTAAGTTCCTCTGCCGCGTCAAGCGCCATCTTTACACATATTCCTGTGGCTACAATAGCAAGCGAATCTCCATCACGCAGAACCTCGCCTTTTCCTATCTCAAAACTGCATCCATTCTCATGGAGATCTTCCACTGCCATTCTTCCTGTTCTTATATACACAGGTCCATTATATTCAGCCGCCGCCTTTACTGCTGCCGCAGTTTCAGTCGCATCACATGGGTTTATTACTACCATGTTAGGTATGCTTCTCATGAGAGATATATCTTCTATTGCCTGATGTGTCGCTCCATCTTCTCCTACAGTTATTCCTGAATGGCTTCCTACAATCTTTACATTCATCTTCGGGTATGCAACTGAGTTTCTTATCTGCTCAAATGCTCTTCCTGCTGCAAACATTGCAAAAGTAGATGCAAATGGGATAAGTCCCGATGCAGCCATTCCAGCTGCCATTCCAATCATATTGGCTTCAGCTATTCCTGCGTTAAAAAATCTGTCTGGATATTCTTTTTTAAAATCTGCACTTTTAGTAGATTTTGATAAATCTGCATCCAGTGCCACTATTCTGTCATTATATTTTGCAATTTCTGCAAGTGCAGTTCCATATGCTTCTCTTGTCGCTTTTTTCATATCAGTTACCCTCTTTCAATCTCTTCTAATGCTATTTCCAGTTCATCAGCCTTAGGCGCCACACCATGCCATCCAGCCTGGTTTTCCATAAATGAAACACCTTTGCCTTTTAAAGTCTTTGCAATAATAACTGTCGGCCTGCCTGTCTCTTTTTTTGCAGAATCAACCGCATTTGAGATTTCATCAAAGTCGTGACCATCTATGTCGATGACATTCCATCCAAAAGCCCTGAATTTTTCATCAAGAGGGTCCACTCCCATTACTTCACTGTTCTTTCCATCTATCTGAAGTCCATTGTGATCAAGAAAAGCTATAAGGTTATTCAGTTTATAGTGAGCGCCTGCCATTGCAGCCTCCCATATCTGACCTTCCTGAGTCTCTCCATCACCAAGTATGGCATATACATAATAGTTTAAATCCTGATATTTTGAAGCCAGCGCCATGCCAACTGCAGCCGAAAGTCCCTGTCCCAGAGATCCTGTACTCATGTCTATCCCAGGAGTACCTTTCATGTCAGGATGTCCCTGAAGCATACAGTCCACCTGTCTGAGATTTTCCATCTCGCTTGAACATACATATCCTCTTTCGCACAGCGCAGCATAAACTGCCGGCGCCGCATGTCCTTTTGACAGTACCAGTCTGTCACGCTCAGCCATTTCCGGATTTTCTGGATTGATGTTCATTTTCTCAAAATAAAGTACAGTAAGAATATCGGCTATTGAAAGCGATCCTCCCGGGTGACCTGAGTTTGCCTTTGCGATCATTTTAAGAATGCTTTTTCTGATATTTTTAGAATGAAGCTTTAAACTATTATTATCCATCATTTCTACTCCTTAATTTATTAAAATAACACAAGTAATATTATATTACATCAGACAGAATTTATCCATATTAATTTATTTTTCCACAAACTTAAATCAAATAATATTCCGGATATTCAGCTCTTTATTACATTATTATATTCACATTTTCCGGCTTTTTCATGGTTTTTGGAATTTTAGAATTTGCATCAGGCTTATACTGCTCTTCTTCATTTAAAATCCTTGCTTCGATTATTGTATCGTTCTTAATGACCTTAACAGCCTGGACTCCAGGGCTTGTCCTTGATGCTACCGGAGACAACAAAGCGGTATCAATGACTGCATACCTGTAAGTTGACGATTTTATATATACAGGCTTATCATCTTCAAGTGGTATAATACTTACAATACATGATTTTTCTGAATATACTTTTTGAAGCTTCTTTCTGTAGCCTTTTGTTATAAACGCCTCAAAATTTACTTTTGCAGCTTTTCCATTTTCGAATACAAGCAATATATATTTGTAACCGGAATTTGGATTTATCAGCTTCATTATCAATTCTTCCTGTTCAAAGCCTAGAACGTTTGGCAGAAATTCACCCAGATTCGAAGATTTGGTATCTGCAAATTCATGCAGCTTCATCTGGTATAGATTCGCCTTGTTTGTTATGCCCCATATTATATCACTGTTTCTTGCTGAGAAGCTTTCCAGCAGGGCATCGTCGTCTTTAAATTTCTGTTCAGAATTGCCCCGCAGTGATATATCTGTTATCTTTTTAAAATAATTATGCTCTGTGATGTACAAGTTTACTGAGTAATCATCTATAGTTTCTTCGTGGACATATTCTGTTATATCTTCCTTAACAAGTACAGTTGTTTTTCTCTCCTGAGAATATTTCTTCATGACATCTCTGAGGTCTCTTTCAATGCTTTTATTCTGAAGCTTTCTACTTCCCATCAGATTCTGACCAGCCAAAATCTCTTCCTTAAGAGATTCTATTTCTGCAAGTCTCTTAAGGATATATTCCCTGTTCAGATTCCTAAGCTTTATCTCACTTATAAAATCTGCCTGCTCGCTGTTCAAATTGAAATGTGACATAAGAGCCGGAATAACTTCTTTTTCAAGCTCAGTGTTTCTTATTATCTTAATTGCTTTGTCTATATCCAGTATTATCTTTTCCAGCCCAAGGAGCAGGTTCAGCTTTGACTGTTTTTTTGTTATTTCTGACTGGGTCCTCTTTATTATGCAGCTTCTTCTGAAGTCAACCCAGTTTGAGATGATTTCCCTTATTCCCATTACTTTTGGCCTGTTATTTATAAGAATGTTGAAGTTGCAGCCAAATGAATCTTCAAGCGTAGTCATCTTGAAGAGTTTGGTCATAAGCTTATCAGGGTTTGCGCTTTTTTTATACTCTATTGTTATCTTAAGTCCGCTTAAATCTGTCTCATCCCTTATATCACTTATTTCCTTTATCTTACCCGCCTTTATGAGTTCTATTATCTTCTCTATTATTACTTCTACATTGGTCGTATAAGGAATCTCATAGACTTCAATGAAGTTATCCTTTTTGTCTACCCTGTACTTTGACCTTACCCTGAAGCTTCCTCTTCCGTATTTGAATATCTCTTTCATCTCATCGGGATCATATATTATTTCGCCGCCATAAGGAAAATCAGGCGCAATTACATGGTCCTCTACCGGCACATCTTCATTATCAAGAAATGCAATGGTGTATCTGCACATCTCCCCAAGATTAAATCCTGGTATTGAGCTTGCCATTCCAACGGCTATTCCTTTGTTAGGATTGACAAGTATGTTTGGAAATCTTACCGGAAGCAGCGTAGGCTCTTTCATAGTCGAATCATAATTATCAACAAATTCTACAGTATCCTTGTCTATCTCTGAAAATAACTCTTCACATATATTCATGAGCTTTGCTTCAGTGTATCTCGCTGCAGCTGCCTTCATATCTCTTGAATAGTTTTTTCCGAAGTTACCCTTCGAGTCTACATATGGATAAAGAAGCGCTTCATTTCCTTTTGTCATCCTTACCATGGTTTCATATATTGCCTGATCTCCGTGAGGATTGAGCTTCATTGTCTGACCAACTATATTTGCGGATTTTGTACGGTTTCCTTTAAGTAGATTCATTTTGTACATCGTATAAAGGAGTTTTCTGTGAGATGGCTTGAGGCCATCAATCTGAGGAATTGCCCTGGATACTATAACGCTCATCGCGTAGGGCATATAATTGTCTTTGAGTGTGTCTACAATATTTTTTGATGTATTCATATTTTTTTACAATTCATCGATTTGGCTTATATACATCTCTCCAAATTCTTCAATGTACTCCTTTCTAGTTTTAAGATCATCCCCCAGAAGAAATTCGAAGGTTTCCTTTGTCTCCTGAGCATCTGATGTGGTTATTTTTATGAGCCTTCTGGTCTCCGGGTTCATCGTTGTCTTCCACATCATTTCCGGATCATTTTCGCCCAATCCTTTAGATCTTTGAACTGTATAATCTGATTTTATTTTATCTATAATCTTATTCTTCTCACTGTCAGAATAAGCAAAATAACTGTTGCGTTTTGTGCTTATCTCATACAGCGGAGACTCAGCAATGAATATCTTTCCTTCTTCTATGAGGGTTGGCGTAAGGGTATAGAACATAGTGAGCAACAAAGTTCTTATCTGGAATCCATCAACATCGGCATCTGTGCATATTATGATTTTGTCCCATCGCAGGTTGTTAAGATCAAATTTGACAAAATCCTTTGCAAGCTTGCTGTTAACTTCAATTCCTGTTCCGATTACCTTAATTATATCTATTATTATGTCACTTTTAAAAATCTTGCCATAGTCCGCTTTCAGGCAATTGAGTATCTTACCTCTGATTGGTATTATTGCCTGAAATTCAGCGTCTCTTCCAAGCTTACATGAACCTAATGCGGAATCTCCCTCAACTATATAGAGTTCTCTCCTGCTTAAATCCTTTGTCCTGCAGTCAACAAATTTCTTTACCCGGTTCAGAGGGTCCATGCCTCCTGACAACTTCCCTTTCAGAGCCTGTCTGGCCTTTTCCGCATTCTCTCTTGAACGCTTGTTTATAAGTACCTGATTGGAAATTTTTTCAGCGTCTTCAGGTTTTTCTATAAAATAAATATTAAGTTTTTCTTTAAGAAATTCTGTTAAGGCTTCCTGTATAAACTTATTGTTGATTGCCTTTTTAGTCTGATTTTCATATGAAGTAACAGTAGAAAATGAGTTTATTATTATTACAAGGCTCTCCTGTATATCTACGAAAGTTATCTTCTTTTCATTTTTCTGATACTTTCCTGTATTCTTCATGTACTGATCAAGGGCACTCACAAATGCTGATTTTACAGCCTTATCTGGAGAACCTCCATGCTCAAGATAGCTTGAGTTATGATAATATTCCATAAGCGAGCCTGTCTTGGAAAATGTAAATCCTATCTCTGCTTTAAGCTTGTATTCCGGCTTATCTTCACGGTCACGTCCTCTTGTCTCCAGATCAAAGAACTGATTCTCTATAATGTTATCATCAGTTGCAACCTCTTTTAGATAATCTTCTATTCCATTTTCATAATAATACTCATACTGGCTCTCAGACTCCTCATCTTTAAGTATGAATTTCAGACCTTTATTAGTAACCGCCTGTTTTTTCATTGTATCCTTGTAATAATCCAGCGGTATATCTATGTCTGTAAAAACCTCAAGGTCTGGCCTGAATTTAATTTCTGTATATGTTTTGCTGCTCTTTGACTCTTTTTTTGAGAGCCCTCCAACATTAAATCCTTTTTCAAAATGTATGTTGTAGGTATAACCATCACGCTGTACTTCTACATCCATGTATTCAGATGCATACTGGGTTGCACAGGCTCCAAGCCCGTTAAGACCAAGGGAGTATTCATAATTGCCTTCAGTTTCATACTTGCCTCCGGCATAAAGCTCTTCAAATATGAGCTCAAAATTATATCTGTTTTCTACAGGATTGTAGTCAAGAGGCATTCCTCTTCCCTCATCCCTGACAGTTATAGCTTTGTCTTTATGCCTTATTACCAGTATTTCTTTTCCAAATCCTTCTCTGGCCTCATCAATTGAGTTTGAAAGTATTTCAAACATAGAGTGTGAACAGCCTTCAATTCCATCTGATCCAAATATAACCCCTGGTCTTAGGCGGACTCTGTCCGGTCCTTTTAATGCAGTTATACTTGTATTGTCGTATTTTTTTATATTTTTTTTAGTCAAATTCATCACCTTTTTAAATTATTGTTAACAATATTGATTTTATAATAAAGAAAATTTTTAATCAACAACTTTCGTATTGAAAATATTTTCTATTTACATTTTAATATACTTATTATAGAATAATATTAAGTATTATTTTTTTTAAACTAGAGTATAGGAGAATTTTATATGAGCATAAACATAAGCACAGAAGCTCTTAATGAACTTAAGAATATCTTAAGTGACAAGCAGCTTGATGGAAATGTAGTACGTGTATTCGTATCAGGAATGGGCTGAAGTGGTCCACAATTTAATTTATCTCTGGATGAGGTAAACGAAGACGATCTTTCAGTTGAAGCTGATAATTTCACTTTTGTTGTTGAAAAAGAACTTGTTGATGAGTTCGGAACTTTTGAAATTAAATATTTTGACGAAGGCGGAGCATCCGGCATTTATGTTGAGACAAGCGTTAAGCCTGAAGGCGGTTGCTCAAGTTGTGGCGGAAGCTGCAGTTAATAATGCATTTAAAATTCCTATCTTATCGATAGGAATTTTTTTATTGCATCGTATTTATCCTCTATTGGGTCCTGAAGTCAACATTGATTATTTTTCCAGCATCGAATTTTGATACTGAATCATCATTTTCTCTGTCTGATTCTCCCGGTGCATATCCTTTTAAAATCCACTTTTCTGAGGTTTTGTAGTATGCTCTTATATTTTCCAGAAATAGCTGGTACTGTGAGCCCTGAGGCAGTGCATAATTCATCTGAAGCATATTCAGTATGAAGCCAGGTTCAAATTCGATTTTTGAGAATGTAAAGATCAGATTCTTGAGTTCTTCCTTTTCATCTTCAGTCAGCCTGTTTTCGGATTCCAGCATGTCTATTATAAGTGTCAGAGCAAGGCTGTCCTCATAATAATGAGGATCCCCACGGTGAATCAGTTCCTGAATATCATATTCCTTATAGTTTTTTATTGATTCATTCTGAATATCGATAAGATTCTGCACAACTCCTATAACAGCATGGTGGATATAGCCTCCATTTGATATTATGTTTGAATAAAGTGATTTCTCCAAAACTGATTTTGCAAAGGAAAATTCAAACAGCTCTCTTATGTGTGATTTGAATCTGTTTCTGTCCATCATTGTTGATATCTGATCAGAGAGCAGTATATACAGTTTTTCTTCGAGCATTTCGAATGGAATTATTCCATAGGAATTGACATGGCCGACTGCAAGTCTGATTATTTTGCTGTTGAGCGAATTGTATTTATTAATATCATTAAAATCAAGCTTTTCAATGGATTCCATTACTTCCTGTGGTATTATGAGATACTTGCTGTTACCAGTCTTTGCTCTTGCAATAAGACATCTTGAAACAAGAAAATCCATCTTTAGTTCTTCTCTTTCATTCATTACCCTGCTGAATTCCATTGCCCCTTCATTATAAATAATCTGCCCTATATGAGCCATTTCTTCGCTGGTGATAAGCCTGAATACCCTGTTTAGATATTCTTCCATATGAGGTTTTAATGCTTCAATAATCTCGTTTTTGCTTGATCGTTCAGGCAGATCCATATTCATGAATATGGTGATTTCTTTAAGAAATTCTATAGGATATATATTTTCAAATTTATACGGCCTGTAAAAATTTATCCACTGTCCAAAGGTCCTGTAAGACATTTGCTGCTGTCTGTATCTTTTTTCCATGGATTTTACTTCTTCAGTAAGCTTCTCCAGATTACTCATATCAAGACTGTTAAGGTCAATTTTCCCTATCAGCTCACTGATTTGGCTGTTATCTATTGATCTTTCGAGCTTTTCCCTTGTGCTCTCGTCTATTTCTATGCCCATCTGCCTGAAAATTTCACTGAATCTATCCAAATTCCCGCTTCCTGTTTTTTCAACAGGCTTAGGTTCATCTTTTTTCTTTTTTATCTGATCAAAGCTTATTACTTTATTCTTATCATCCATTGAGTTTTTCCTCCATTGATTTCAAGACTCGATTTTCATGTTCAATAAGGAATTTTTTGATGTCCAGGCCGCCTGCATATCCAACCAGATTCCCATTTGATCCTATCACTCTGTGACATGGAACAACAATCGCGTATCTGTTCTTATTGTTTGCATTTCCAACAGCTCTGAATCCCTTACTGCAATTTATATTTTCCGCCAATTCCTTGTAAGACGCTGTATGTCCGTAAGGTATATCTTTGAGAGCTCGCCATACTTTTTTCTGGAAATCAGTTCCTCTGAATTCTATCTCAATATCAAAAGCCATTCTTGTTCCTGCAAAATATTGATCTATCTGAATCTTTACTGATTCAGTTATATGGTTTGACTGCTTATTCTGATCAGCCTCTTTTACAAAATCTATGCTCTCCAGGCCAGTATCTGAAGCCGATATCTCCACTATGCCCACAGGGCAGCTGCAATATGAATAATACATCTTGACTCTCCTGCTAAAATACTTTTAATGGTAAAATTCTACACAAATCATATAATAATTATAACCTATATCCTATGATTATTACAGCTTAATATTTTCTGTGTTCAAATGTGATATTATCACTTATTGTTATTGCAAAAGGTGTTATAATAATAAAAAAATAAGGAGTGAGAATATATGAAAATAAATATAAGCGAAAATGCAAAAGAAAAGATGAAAGAGTATTTTAAGAATGAGGTTCCTCTGAAGCTTGTCATTCAGGGTGTCTCCTGATGTGGTCCTACATTTGCGGTTGTTTCGGAGAAACACCTTGTTAAGGACGAAATCTATAAAGAAGAAGGTCTGGAGATTGCAATCAGTGAGAATGTAAGCAATATGCTTTCTGAAGTGCGTATTGATTATTCAAACAAATTTTTCAGAAAAGGCTTTATCGTAATGCCTGTTCCCAAATAAAGAATCTATAAAGAGCTTCGGTCATGACCGAAGCTCTTTTCAGTGAAATCGATAGTTTAGTTTGCGAGCTCGAATATTGCTGAAGCAAAAATCTTGATTCCTCTAATAAGAGAATCCACACTGATATGTTCATTAGGCTGATGAATATTATGGTCTTCTCCTGGGAAGCTAGGTCCAAAAGCCACCATGTCCGGGAATGATTTTGCGTATGTTCCGCCACCTATACCTATAAGACTTGTTTTCTCTCCAGTTTGCGCTTCATATACGTTTGACAGCTTCTTGATCAGCTCAGATTCTTCCGGTACAAAAAGCGGCCTCACTATATTTGTATTTTCCATAGTGATTCCATATTTTTCAGCCTTCTTTCTGATTCCTTCCATTACATCTTCAGGAGAAAATGTAACCGGTACTCTCGAATCAACCGTAAAGCTTATAGATTCACCATCATAATCTATAACTCCTATATTTAAAGTGAGCTTTCCAGATTCACTGTCCTCGCAGAATACACCAAGTGTATTTCCGTCAGTCTCCATGTTTATCTCATTGTTCATGAAATCAAGGAAATCTTTTAAGTCGCCTTCAAAAGACGAGTTTCTGAGATTATCCGCCAACTTTAGGAGTGCGTTCTCACCCTTTTCCGGAGTGCTTGCATGTGCTGATTTACCAGCTATTTCACAGCACACATTGCCTGTATGTGTTTCCCCGTTTATATTCAAGATCAGATCTGTTTCGATTTCAAATTTCAGATTTGGCATCACTACGTTCTTTACCGTACCACCGCTGAGCTGCTTCAGTCTGTAATTCATATTGTTATCGAGTTTTTTCCTGAGAACGCATGAGAACATTCCTTTTTCTGCGTTTATTATAGGAAAATCTGCATCAGGCGTAAATCCTGCTACCGGTATTTCTTCTCCTGATTTTATGTAGTGTGCGACGCAGCTGCTTCCGCTCTCCTCGTCCGCTCCAAATATGACTCTTATTCTTCTGCCATGTTCGAGGCCAAGATCCTTGATCGCCTTGAGAGCATACAGTGA
>RRZT012957474.1_pt1 | contig 20261 bp, 2 predicted proteins | sample 2165551 | NCBI WGS metagenome assembly RRZT01 (sample SAMN10456910, study PRJNA506462) | wastewater metagenome | biome: wastewater; feature: sludge; material: wastewater sludge; isolation source: wastewater sludge with Escherichia coli K12::gfp cells carrying plasmid... | place: USA: Moscow, Idaho ... | reverse complement strand
ACCAACAAGTAATGGAGAATCTATTGCAACAAATAGTTCAATAAATTTATTAAATAAAAAGATTGAAGAATATAATAAATCAGGACAAAATATTTTTACAGGTGATGGGAAAAAAAATATTGTTTATGGTGGACTAGGTTCTGATACGATAACTGGTGGGGTAGGAGTAGATTATATATATGGAGGAGAATCCACTACTAAATATACTTGGGATACAAGTGCATACAAAGAATTTATTGCAAAGTATGGAAAACAAAAAGCTCTAGAATATTATTATAATGGAAATTATAATTTTTTTGAAAAAATAACAGTAGAAGATAAAGATAAAGAAAGAGATGATATAGATGGAGGAGCAGGAAATGATGTTTTAGTAGGAGGAGCAGGAGAAGACATAATTAGTGGTGGAACAGGAAATGATATATTATTTGGTGGAAAAGCTAATTTTGACAAACTTTTAAATGAGTATGTGAAATATTTGAATAATTTAGAACTAGTAAAAAAAGATAACGAAGATAATGCCAAAGATCTCCTTATTGGAGGAGCAGATAACGATATTATTTATGTCAGCAATAAAGACGAGGCATATGGTCTTGATGGAAGAGATACTATAAATGTTTTAGGAAATTATAGTGAGAAAATTGAAGGTGGAAATGGAAACGATACTTTCTATGTTCATGGGAAATTTAATGTTATTAATGGTGGCGGAGATAATGATACATACAAATCAAAAACAAACCTTTACAACACCTATATTGATAAATCGGGAAAAAATACATATGATATTAAAGTAGGTAGAATAATAGACCATTATAATGAAGTTAGTACAATTTTAAATGTATCTGGAGAATATAGAAGAGATAAGCAGTCTGTAGGGCTTTATCGTAGTAAAAATGGAATATACTTTAAAAAAGCCCCAAAAGGAAGCGACCTTAGAGGATTAATTGTCTCAAAAGATTATTACATTGAGATTAAAGGGGATTTGGGGATTAAAACAGTAGAAAAAGATGCAGATGCTGAATGGGAAAAGCCAAAGTACACTTATGATGAAGTATTTTTTCATTGGAAAGAAGCATTAGAAGACCAAAGGAAAGACCCTTTAGTTTTTAATTTTGGGAATGAAGAGATTGTATTTAGTTCAGTGGAAAACGGAGTTCATTTTGATTTAGATGGTTCAGGAACAGCAGAAAAAGTTGCATGGACAAATTCAAATGCTGGGTTTTTATCATTAGATAGAAATGAAGATGGAGTTATTAACGATGGTACAGAACTTTTTGGAGACTCAAACATACTTAGTAATGGATTTACTTCTGCAAATGGATTTCAAACATTAGAAGACTTTGATGAAAATAGAGATGGAGTTATTGATAGTAAAGACTCTATATTTGAAAAATTAAAAGTTTGGAAAGATATAAATTATAATGGATATTCTGAAAAGAGTGAAATTTTTTCTATTAAAGAATTGGGAGTAAAATCTATTTCTTTAGAAACAAAAGATATAAACTTTGTATCAAAAGAAGGAAACGTAACAGATAAAAAATCAACAATTACTATGAATGATGGAACAACTAAAGAATTAGTTGAATATTTTTTAAAAAATAATAGTTTTGATACAGAATCAAATATTAGTGGAAATAAAGAAGTTTATAATGAAGCCTTAAGAAATCTTGAGAATATTGATGATTATCCAGATATAAAAGGTACAGGAAATGTTAATGATTTAAAATATGAAATTTCTTTTAATAAAAATCTTCGTAAATTAATAGATGAATATATGTCTGGGAATACTAGTGATGAAATGTTAGATAATATAATAATTGAGTGGAGTCATCATAAAGATGAAACAGAAATTGTTGGAAGCTTTGTAGGGCAAGAATATATTTCTTCAAATGGAAATAAAATACCAACAGAGCAGGCAAAAGGATGGATTAATCATGCATATGTTACCTTAAAAAGAGAGTTTGCTAATTTATTATTTATTCAGTCAAAAGGACAAACAATTTTTTCCTTATTGGGTTCAGGAGTGACAGAAAAAGAAGTATATAAAAACATCATAAAAAACGATTACTATAATAGTTTGATAACTTTAAGTATTATTTCTTATGAAATAAATAATTTTTCAGATACATTTAAAAATAGCTTTAATGCAATAAAATCAATTATAAACGAGGACTCAAAATTACAAAATGATTTTTATAAAATTAGAGTTAATGAGCTATGGGAGAATAAAAATAAGGATATCCACTATAATTCTGGACAGTATAGTTATTCAAATAATGGAGGAGATGATATCTATATTTATCATGGCCAATATATTGAAGTAAGAGACACTGTTGGGAAAAATACAATAAAAGTAGTAGAAAATTCTATAAATAAAGAAAATTTAATATTTAAATATACAGTAGAAGGTGTTCATGTTCTTTTACAAGGGGATAGCGATGAACCAAAAGAAATATTTAGATTTATAGATTTAAATTCTTTAAAGACTATTGAACTATTTGATGAAACAATAATTACTGCAGAAGAAATCGCAGAAAAAATAAAAACTGATATAGAAGCAACTGCTTATGATGACAAAATAGAGTATGCATTTTCTAGCCTTAAGATAAGTATGCTAAGAGGGAATGATATTGTTCATTCAGGAAATTTTGATGACAAAATTTCAGGAGATAGAGGGAATGATACTATCATAACAGAAGGTGGAAATGATATTTTAGAAGGTGGACTAGATAATGACATTTTAGAAGGTGGGAAAGGTGACGACACTTATATCTTTAACTTTGGAGATGGAAATGATGTAATATCTGATTCAGAGGGAAATAATGTTATTTCTTTTGGTGAGGGACTTTCTAAAAAAGATTTAATACTAAGTTCAAGTACAGGTAAAAATATAAATATTACTTTTCAAGGATTAGAAGAAGGGATTTTAATTAAAAATTGGAATTCTAATTTTTCATTGCAATTTTTTAACGGAGAAATATTAACTTTTGAAGATGTGCAAAATATATTAGTTAATAGTTTAAATATAACAAACGGAGATGACACTATTAATTATCAAATAACTTCAGTAAATATTTCATCTTTAGATGGAAACGACATTATAAATACAGGAGAATATGATGATGTTATTAATGGTGGTAGTGGAAACGACACTATTAGTTCTTCAAGTGGGAATGATATCTTAGAAGGTGGTCAAGGAAATGATATTTTATATGGTGGTCAAGGAAATGACACTTATATATATAATTTAGGAGATGGGCAGGATATTATTTCAGATTCAAATGGAATTAATATTATAAAATTTGGAACAAATATTACTAAAGACAACTTATACATTTATATAGACTCAAATGAAAATATAAATATTGAAATTAATGGTAGTCAAGGAGACAAACTTACTATTTCAAGAGGAAGTTCAATAAGTAAATTAGAATTTTTTGATAAATCATTTTTAGATTATGGAGATATTATTGAAAGTATTGCTAAAAATATATCAAGTTTAGCAACAGAAGGAAATGACAGAATAATTTTTAATAAAAAAGAATTAAATATTAATAGTTTGGCAGGAAATGATTCTATTGTTTCTGGTGTTTTTAATGACAAAATTAATGGTGGGGCAGGAAATGATACCATTAGTTCTTCAAGTGGAGATGATATTTTAGAAGGAGGTACAGGGGACGACATACTATATGGAGAATTAGGCGATGATACTTATATTTTCAATATAGGAGATGGACAAGATATTATTTCAGATACTCAGGGAATTAATAAAATAAAATTTGGAGTAGGTATTATATTTAATGATTTAATAATCAATGAAATTGATAATAAAATTGTTATAGAAATAAAAGGAACAAATGACAAAATAAAAGTAGATACTTTAACAAATTGTAAATTTATTTTCGAAGATGGAAGTGAGTATAATTATTCGGAAATATTGAAAAAAACAATGGAACTTATTAATGTTACAGAAGGAAATGATAATATTAAATTTACAACTGCGCCATTAAATATAAACGCTTTATCTGGAGATGATTATATTGCTTCAGGAGCTTACAATGATACTTTACAAGGCGGACAAGGAAATGACGTTTTAGAAGGTGGAGTAGGAAATGATACATATATCTTTAATTTAGGAGATGGCCATGATGTTATAAGAGATTGGTCTGGGGAAAATGTAATAAAATTTGGAGCAAATATTACCAAAGAAGATTTACTATTTATTACAGATAACAATGGTAATTTTAAAATTTTATTTAAAAATTTAAAAGACTCAATAACTCTTTCTACAGTAAAAGGCATAAGTAAAATTTATTTTAATGATGGAATTGTTATGGATTATACTGCTATTTTCACTAAACAAAAGGAAGATATATCTAGAATAGCAACTAATTCGGCAGATATCATAAACTTTAGCTTGGATAAATTAGAAATAAACGGATTAGATGGAAATGACACTATAATATCTGGAAATTTTAATGACATTTTAGAAGGTGGAAAAGGAAATGATATTTTAATAGGAAATGGAGGAAATGATACATATATTTTTAATTTAGGAGATGGGCAAGACACTATTACAGATAATTCTGGAGCCAATATTATTAAATTTGGACAAGGAATTTCTAGAAAAGATTTATTAATATATGTAAATAAAAATGGAGAACATGAAATAGTAATAAAAGATACTTTGGATAAGATAACAGTTTCAAGTATTAAGAATATAGATAAAATAGTTTTTGAAGATGGAAGTGAAATATCTAATACAATTATATTAAAAATCATAGAAGAAAATATTTCATCATTAGTAACAGAAGAGGCTGATAATATTAGGTTTAATCTGACAAAAGTAAATATAGACTTATTATCAGGGGATGATGTAATTGAGACAGGAAGCTTTGATGATGTAATAAAAGGGAACAAAGGGAATGATACTATAAGTTCTCTAGGTGGAAATGATATTTTAGAAGGAGGAGAAGGAAACGATAAATTATACGGTGGAGAAGGAAATGATACTTATATCTTTAATTTAGGAGATGGTCAAGATATTATTGAAGATAACAGTGGATTTGATTTAGTTAAATTTGGAGAAGGAATTACTTTAGAAAGTTTAAAGTTTTTAACTTCTAATAATGGTATAAAAATTTCTATAAAAGATACAGAAGACTCAATAATGATTTCAAGATTCAATACTAATTTAAGTATTCAAGTAGAAAATAAAATTTTGAATTTTGATGAATTATGTATTGAGATAGCCAATAGATTTAATGTAACAGAAGAGGCTGATAATATTAATTTTACATTAGGTAAATTAGTAATTGACACTAAAGCAGGTGATGACATAATTGTTTCGGGTAAATTTAATGACACCATAACAGGTGGTAAAGGAAACGATTATATCAAAAGTGGAGCAGGAAGTGACACGTATTACTATAATTTAGGAGATGGAAATGATATTATTGAGGATAATGAAGGATTTAACACATTAAGATTTGGAGAAAATATTACAAAAGAAATGTTAGATTTTAATTACATAAATAATAATTTAATAGTAAAAATTAATGAAAATGATACGATAACATTTACAAAATTTAATGATTTCTTAAAAATATTTTTCTTTGATGGTTCTTCTATTGATTATGACTATATAATGGGAAAAGTAACTGAAAAATTCAATATTACAGATGATAGAAATGTAATTGATTTTAAAATAAATAATTTAAATATTGATATGTTAGGTGGAGATGATTTAGTTATTAGTGGAGAATACTCTGATAACATAAAAGGAAATGCAGGTAATGATGAAATTTACTCTAATGGAGGAGATGATATTCTTTTTGGTGGAGAAGGAAATGATAAACTTTCTGGAGGAGCAGGAGATGATGTTTTAGAAGGAGGTAAGGATAACGACATCCTAGAAGGTGGAGAAGGAAATGACACTTATATATTTAACCTAGGAGACGGAATTGATACTATAAAAGATAATTTAGGATTTAATATTATTCAGTTTGGAGAAGGAATAACTAAAGAAGATATATTAATTTTATCTACAAATAAAAATAACTTCGAAATTAAGATTAAAGGTTCTGAAGATAAAATAGTTTTAGAAAATTTTAAAACTATAAATAGAATAATTTTTAATACAGGAGAAAAATTAGAATATTCAGAAATTCTCTCAAAACATTTAGAAGATAGAGTAAATGCTATATCAGACTCTGATGACATAATTGATTTGACACTTTCTGCTGGGAAAATAGATGCGAAAGCAGGTAATGATATTATTTATGGTGGAAAATACGAAGATGTTATTTTTGGAAATATAGGTAGTGATGTCATTTATGGAAATGATGGTAATGATATTTTAGAAGGTGGAGTAGGGAATGATACTCTATATGGTGGAGAAGGTAATGATATATACATCTTTAATCTAGGAGATGGGCAAGATAAAATATCTGATAATCAAGGAATTAATGTAATAAAATTTGGAGAAAACATAGCTAAAGGAGATATTTCTGTTATAGTTTCAGAAGGTAAAATTCAACTAGTTATTAATCAAACATTAGATACCATTACAATAGATATTAATACACAAATAAGCAAGGTTATTTTTGCTGATAAAAGTGTATGGAATTATGAAGAAATATTAAAAGATGCAAAAGAGTATGTTTCTAAACTAGGAACAGAAGATGCAGATAAAATAGAGTACACATTGGATAGTATAATTGTAAATAGTCTTGGAGGAGATGATACAGTTATTTCTGGAAATTATAACGATAAATTATCTGGAGGACAAGGAAATGATAAATTAACTTCTAATGGTGGAAATGATATTTTAGAAGGTGGAGAAGGTAATGATACCCTTGAAGGTGGTGATGGGAATGATGTTTATTTATATAATAAAGGAGATGGAATAGACATAATTTCAGATACAAGTGGAACTGATACAATAAAATTTGGAGATATGATATCTAAAGATGATATCTATTTAAGAAGAGAAAACGACAATCTTATTATTTGTATTCATGAAAATGGGAAAACATATGAAGAGTTAGAAAACAAAATAATATTAAAAGATTGGTATAAATACAAAGAAAATGAAGGTTATACTTATACAAAAATAAATAATATAAATAATTTAGAATTTTATGATGGGAGCTTAAATAAAGTTATTGATTTCATTGTAACGATACATGATGATGTTGTTGAAGGGTCAGGAGAATATGTGCCGGGTTACTCTTATCATCGGTGGGACTTTGTGCATAAAAATGATGTTTTGATAGGTGGGAAAGGAAATGACATTTTAAGAGGAGAAGGTGGACATGATATTTTAGAAGCTGGAGAGGGAAATGATATTCTTGAAGGTGGCGATGGGAATGATGTTTATTTATATAATTTAGGAGATGGACAAGATATTATTTATGACAATTTTAATAATGTTATATGTAATGCAGGAAATGATACATTAAAATTTGGAGAGGGTATATCTAAAGAAAATTTAGTATTAACAAAAGAAGGGAATAATTTGATTATAAGTTTTAAAAATCAAGATGGAAATAATGAATTAATTGATAAGCTAACTTTGTCAGATTGGTATAGTGAATATAATAGAATAGAAACAATTGAATTTTTTGATGGGACAAAATTAGGTGTACAAGAAATATTTGATATGTTCACAACAGAAGGAAATGATATTTTATATTTAGGTCAAGGAAATTATACTTTAAATGGTGGAAAAGGAAATGATATATTGTATGCTTACGAGACTAATTCTTTTGATTACGATAATATTGAAAAAAGGTACGAGTTTAGAGGAAGTCATGGCTATAACATACTAAATGGAGGTCAAGGAGATGATATATTATATGGGGGTGATGAGACAATTTATTTATATAATAAAGGAGATGGGAAAGATACTATTATTCAATCAAATAAATATATTTATAGAAGAAAATTAAAATTTGGAGACGGAATAAATAAAGATGATTTAATTTTAAAAAAAATTGGAGATGATTTATTAATTGTAATAAAAGAAGAAGGAAAAGAATTTGAAGAATTGAGTGACAGTATAACAATAAAAAACTGGTACTTAGACGATAATGCTAGATACTTGGATTTTGAATTTCAAGATGGATTAAAGTTAGATAGTGCTAGTATAATGACATTATTTGGGACAAACGAAGATGACATTATATATGGACATCATAATGAAAATATACTATATGGAGGAAAAGGAAATGACACTTTAAATGGATGGTTTGGAAACGATATCTATATATACAATAAAGGAGATGGACAAGATACAATATGCGATAATGGTTCACATTTGGGTGGTGATGTATTAAGGTTTGGAGATAGAATAACTAAAGATGATTTAGTTTTGGAAAAAAATGGAGAAGATTTATTAATTGGTATAAAAGAAGAAGGAAAAGAATTTGAAGAATTGAGTGATAGTATAACAATAAAAAATTGGTATAGAGATGGTGTAATAGAAAATTTTGAGTTTTATAATAAAAATAACTTAAATAGTGCAAGCATAATGTCTTTATTTGCAACAGAAAAAGATGATACAATATACGGAACACATCGAGAAGAGATATTAGTCGGTGGGAAAGGAAATGATATTCTAATTGGAGGAGCTGGTAACGACACCTATATATACAATAAAGGAGATGGACAAGATACAATAATTGATTCTGAAGGGAAAGAGACTTTAATATTTGGAGAAGGAATAAGTAAAGAAGATTTAATTTTTTATCAAAAAGAAAATACTATGATAGTTGGGATTAAAGAAAATGAAAAAAGTTTTGAAGAGCTAGAGGATAAAATAACTTTTAAAGATTGGGGTCATTCTTTTATTCAAGATTTTGAGTTTTCAGATAAAAGTAAATTAAATATTAATGATTTATTAAAATTATTTATAAATTCAGAAGATAATGATTATAGTTGGTTTAATTATGGAGTGAATATATCTTTTGGTGAAGGAGATGATGTTGTCCATACTGGATATTATGATGATGTAATTAATGGAGGAGAAGGAAATGATACAATTGATGGAGGCTCTGGAAATGATACTTTAATTGGAGGAAAAGGAAATGATACTCTAATTGGAGGAGTCGATGAAGATATCTATATATACAACAAAGGAGATGGGCAAGATACAATATATGAAAGTGAACGTTGGGATATAGATAATGATACATTAAGATTTGGAGAAGGAATAAGCAAAGAAGATATCTTAATGAAACAAGTAGGTTCAGATGTAATAGTAGCCTTAAAAGAAGAAGGGAAAAGTTTTGAAGAATTAAATGATAAGATAACTTTAAAAAATTGGAAACGTAAAAATGAAAGAATTGAAAGTTTTGAGTTTTCTGACGGCGCAAAAATAGGTGTCCAAGATATAATAAAATTATTTGGTACTTCAGAAAATGACACATTTACTTGGTGGGAGAGTATATTAGACATGTCATTTGGTGCTGGAGATGATGTTATTAATGCTGGACAATACGATGATGTAATTAGTGGTGGAGAAGGAAATGATACAATTAATGGAGGATATGGAAATAATATAATTTATGGAGATGAAGGAAATGATGTTATAACTACTGGTTCAGGAAATGACACTTTAAGTGGAGGAATAGGAGACGATGAATTAAGTGGACATGATGGAAATGACAACTTATATGGAAATGAAGGGAACGATACTTTATATGGAGGCTCTGGAAACGATATTATAATTGGTGGGAAAGGGAATGATACTTTATATGGAGGAGATGATGATGATATCTTTATATATAATAAAGGAGATGGACAAGATATAATTGATGGAGATGCTGGAAGTGATACACTTAAATTTGGAGAAGGAATAAGTATAGATGATATTTTAATAAAACAAGTAGGCACAAATGAAGTAGTTGCTTTAAAAGAAGAAGGAAAAACTTTTGAAGAGTTAAGTGACAAGATAACTTTAAAAGATGGGAATAACTCAGAGATAGCGGTAGAGTATTTTGAATTTGTAGATGGGACACGATTAGGAATTCAAGAGATATTACAGTTATTTGGAACTGTAGGCAATGATACATTTACTTGGAATGGAAGATTGTTAGATATTTCATTTGGTGAAGGAGATGATGTTGTTCATACTGGATATTATGATGATGTGATTAATGGTGGAGCAGGAAATGATACAATTGATGGAGGATATGGAAATAATATAATTTATGGAGATGAAGGGAATGATATTATAACTACTGGTTCAGGAAACGATACTTTAAGTGGAGATGAAGGAAATGATATAATTGATGGAGGATATGGTAACGATACTTATATATACAGTAAAAAAGATGGACAAGATACAATAAAAGATAATAGTGGAGAAGATATCTTAAGATTTGGAGAAGGAATTAGTAAAGAAGATGTCTTAATGAAACAAGTAGGTTCAGATGTAATAGTAGCATTAAAAGAAGAAGGGAAAAGTTTTGAAGAATTAAATGATAAGATAATTTTAAAAAATTGGAACGATAAATATAGAAGAATTGAAAGTTTTGAGTTTTCTGACGGCATAAAAATAGGAGTACAAGATATAATAAAATTATTTGGTACTTCAGAAAATGATACATTTACTTGGACAGAAAGTATATTAGATACATCATTTAAATCAGGAAATGATATTGTAAAAACAGGAACATATGATGATGTGATTAATGGTGGAGCAGGAAATGATACAATTGATGGAGGATATGGAAATAATATAATTTATGGAGATGAAGGGAATGATATTATAACTACTGGTTCAGGAAACGATACTTTAATTGGAGGCCAAGGAAATGATAATTTAATTGGAGGACAAGGAAACGATATTTATATTTATAATCTAGGTGATGGGCAAGACATTATAATTGAAAAAGAAGGAAGCGATATACTTAAATTTGGAGAAGGAATAAGCAAAGAAAACTTAATTTTCAAACAAAATGGCAAAGATTTAGAAATAGGAATAAAAGAGGGAAATAAAACCTTTGAAGAGTTGAATGATAAAATAATAATTAAAGAATTTAATTGGAATTCAAGTTCTCAAATAGAAAAATTTGAATTTTCTGATGGGAACAGTTATTTTATACAAGATTTACCAAAACTTTTTGTAACTTCAGGCAACGATACAATAAGACTCCATGGGAGAATACCTGAATTATCCCTTGGTTCAGGAGATGACAATATAGAAACAGGATCGGATGATGACATAATTCATGGAGAAGATGGAAATGATACAATAAATACTGGCGCTGGAAATGATATATTAGATGGAGGACAAGGAAACGACATTTTATATGGAGATATGGGAGATGACACATATATATATAATTTAGGAGATGGAATAGATATTATAAATGATAATAATAGAAATGCTCAAAATGGTGGAATAGATACTCTAAGTTTTGGAGTTAATATTACAAAAGAAAGCTTAATCTTAAAAAGAGATGAGAATAATCTAATAATAGGACTAAAAGAAACAGGAAAAACTTTTGAAGAATTAAGTGGAAAAATTACCATAATAAATTGGTATAACATTGGAAATAGAGTAGAGTATTTCAAATTTTTCGATGGAGTAGTTCTTCAAAGTAAGGATATTTTGGAAATTTTTGCAACATTAGAGGATGATTTATTTACTTGGACAGAAACTGAAGTAAAAATGGGATTTGGTCAAGGAGATGATACAATAACTACAGGTTCCTTTGATGATATGATTCATGGAGAAGATGGAAATGATACAATAAATACTGGAGCGGGAAATGATGAATTATATGGTGATGAAGGAAATGATATTCTAAACGCAGGTCAAGGAAATGATATTTTATATGGTGGAAAAGGAAATGACCAATCAAATGGTGGGCTAGGAGATGATATTTATGTGTTTAATAAAGGAGATGGCCAAGATATCATAGATGATGTATATAACATAGATAATTGGAGAACTCAAAATAGTGGAAATGATACACTTAAATTTGGCATCGGAATAACAAAAGATAATTTAGTTTTGAGAACAGAGGGAAATAATATAATAATCGCCTTAAAAGAAGAAGGGAAAAGATTTGATGAGTTAAATGATAAAGTTACTCTGACTAATTGGTATGACGAAAATACTAGGATAGAAAAATTTGAGTTTTCTGATGGAGAAGTATTAGAAATGAAAGATATGATAAATCTTTTTATTAGCTCTGAAGATGATTCAATTACATGGTGGGATAATTTATTAGATATTTCCTTAGGAACAGGAAATGATATTTTAAATTCAGGTTCATATGATGATAGAATCTATGGAGAAGCAGGAAATGATATTATAAGTACAGGAGCAGGAAATGATATTTTAGTAGGAGGTCAAGGAGATGATGAATTATATGGAGAAGCTGAAGATGACATATATATTTATAATCTAGGTGATGGGAAAGATATCATAGAAGACTGGGATGGTAATGATACCATAAAATTCGGAGAAGGTATTACAAAAGATGATTTGATTTTAAGGCAAGATGAATTTGACTTAATAATAGGTATAAAAGCAGGAAATGAGACTTTTGAAGAATTAAAGAACAAAATAACTATAAGAAATGGTAATTATAGAAATATTATAGAAAATTTTGAATTTTTTGATGGTTCTAAAGAAACTATAAAAGATTTGCTAAAACAATTAATAACATCAGGAAATGATATATTTAATTGGTATGCTGAGCCTGTTGAAGAATATTTTGGATCTGGAGATGACATTATAACAACAGGTGAATTTGATGATATCTTATATGGAGAAGACGGTAATGATATAATAGATTCTGGGAAAGGGAATGATATCTTATATGGAGGGAAAGGAAATGATACCTTATATGGAGATAGTCCAAAAATAAATCCTTATAGTAATGGAGATGGAGAATATTCAGAAGGATATGATTTATTAGTAGGAGGAGAAGGAAACGATAATTTATATGGAGGATTAGGGGATGACATCTATTTATTTAATAAAGGTGATGGACAGGATGTCATTATTGATGAATATAAAGAAATCGAATTCCAATATGACGAAGAAGAAATACCATCTGAAGAAATGGAATTTTATTATAATGCAGGAGTTGACACATTAAAATTTGGCGAAGGAATAACAAAAGATGATTTAGTTTTAAAACAAGATGGAAATGATTTAATTGTTGGAATAAAAGAAGAAAATAAATCTTTTGATGAACTAAGTGATAAAATAACTTTAAAAAATTGGACAGATGAAAATAAAAGTATAGAGAATTTTGAATTTTCTGACGGAACAGTAATAGATATAAAGATTTTTATGTTTATAAACAAAAATGGCCAAGGAGAAAAAGGATTGATTTTATCAGGTGGTGTAGGGAATGATGATTTACGTGGAGGATTAGGGAACGACATGTTATATGGTCAATATGGAGATGATATTTTATATGGTGGTAAAGGAAATGATGTTTTAGATGGTGGAATAGGAAATGACATCTATTTATTTAATAAAGGAGATGGGAATGATTATATTGTAGAAAACTTTACACAGAGATTAGTTGGAAATAATGAACGAGCTCCTTATGAAAGCATGGGGGTAGATAAATTAAAATTTGGCGAAGGAATAATAAAAGATGATTTAGTTTTAAAACAAGATGGAAATGATTTGATTGTTGGAATAAAAGAAGAAAGCAAATCTTTTGATGAGCTAAATGATAAAATAGGCTTGAGAAATTGGATGGATGAAGATTGTAGAGTAGAAAGTTTTGAATTTAATGATGGGACAATTTTGACAGAAAATGAAATTGCAGAAATGGCAGGCATCTTAATTCAATCAATATCATTATTTAAAACCCAAGAAAAACAACTTAATTTTAGTAATAACCAATTAAATTTAGAATATAAACAAAATATGATTATATTAAACAATAATTAAAAAATGTAACTATTCAGACGTAAAATCAAAATTTTATAGGAGTCGTGAGGAGTAATCTTTAAGTTAAGGTCATTTTGGGTGCTTTGTCCTGTAAATCCATACTCTTTATGCGTCAAAGGCGCATATAAATGAATAGGATTTAAAAATTTTATATGATTGAGTAGTTAAAAATTAAAAAAGAATAAGGGGTATAAAAGATACACCTTATTCTTAATAAAAATATAAGGAGAAGTTAAATGGATAATGAAAAAATAATAGTAGAAGGTACAAATGAAAATGATGATTTAGTAGCTGGATTTTTCGACGAAGAAATTTATGGTTATGATGGAGATGACACATTAACAGCAGGAATGGGAGGAAGTATATTAGTTGGTGGAAAAGGAGATGACATTTTATATGGAGGATTAGGAGAGAATACTTACATTTATAATCTGGGTGATGGAAATGATACTATATATTTATTAACTAATTATGATACATTAAGCATAGTTGGAGACTGTAGAAAAGAAGATTTATATTTTGAAAAAAAAGAAAATACAATTATAGTTACTTTTGCAAATATGGTAGGGAAAATCACTTTAGAAATGGGTGATTTTGAAAATAATTTAGATAAAATATTATTGAATGGAGAGGAAGTATACAGCTACGAAGATTTATATTTAATTGAAGGAACAGAAGGGATGAATGATATATATGGGAAAAGGGTTTCTGAGATTATCCATGGATTAGATGATAATGATTACATCTATGGAGGAGAAGGAAATGATACTCTTTATGGAGATGATGGAGATGATAATCTGTACGGAGAATTAGGAGATGACACTCTTTATGGAGGAGAAGGAAATGATATTTTACATGGTGGAAGAGGGAATGACATTTTATATGGAGGATTAGGAGAAAATACATATATTTATAATTTAGGTGATGGTGAAGATACAATTATATTAGAAGCAAATAGTACGAATATTTTACATATGGAAAATGGGCTAACTCAAGAGAATATTACAATTGAAAAAGTAGAAAATGATATTGTTATTAAAACAACTTCTGAAACAGATAAATTAATTATAAAAGATTGGTATTTGAATAAAAATTTAGAAAAAATAATTTTTGAAGATAACACTTTTTTAAATTTAGACTCATCTTATAAAGGAACAGAAGGAGATGATACTATTTCAGGTGGACTAGAAGCAGATAAAATATACTCTAAAAATGGAAATGATTTTATTTATGGAAATAATGGAGATGATGAGATTTACAGTGGACTAGGAAATGATTATCTTTATGGAGAAGAAGGAAATGATTATCTTTATGGAGAGGAAGGAGATGACATTTTAAATGGTGGATTAGGAGATGACTATACAGAAGGAGGTCAAGGAAATAATAGATATATATATAATTTGGGAGATGGAAAAGATACAATTAAAATTGAAAAAGGTAGCTCAAATACACTTTTCCTAAATAAAGGAATTTTTAAAGAAAATATTAAAACTTCGAGGAAAGAAGATGATTTAGTAATTTATACTTCTGATGTTAACGATAAAATAATAATAAAAGATTGGTATACAAATCAAAAATTTGATGAAATATTTTTAAGTGATGGAAGTAAATATTACGTTGATTCTATAAATCAAGGAACAGAGGGAAATGATATTATTTCTGGAGATAATATGTTAAATGAAATAAGTGGAAAAGAAGGAAATGACATGATATATGGTGGATTGGGGGATGACCAATTATTTGGAGATGAAGGAGACGACTACTTATACGGAGAAGAAGGAAATGATTATTTAAGTGGTGGGATAGGTAATGATATATTAAATGGTGGCGAAGGAGATGACATCCTTTTAGGAGGAGAAGGGAATAATACTTATAATTTCAATCTAGGCGATGGAAATGACACTATCAAAGTAGCAGATGGAGCTAAGGATACTTTGAGCTTTTTAAGAGGTATCACTAAAGATGAAGTTACTTATAGCAAATTAGGAGATAACTTAATGATTTCTACAAAAGCTGACAAAATAATTGTAGAAAATTGGGATAAAGGAAATAAATTGGAACAAATAACTTTTGCTGATGGAAATAGAATTACTACAAGTGAAATAGATGATATTTTAGCTAAACTAACTCAAAATATTGCAGGATTTAATACAAATAATAGTGTAACAACAAATAACCTTTTGGCTAATAAAGAAGAAAAAATAGAAGTACTAATGAATTCGTAATAGGTACAAATTAAAAAATTAAAAGTATCACTAATTGAATTAAAAATTCAATTAGTGATTTAAAAAATATCTGAAAATATAATATAAACTTATAAAATTAAGAAAATAAGTACTGGGAACAAGGAAATTTTCCTCTTGCTTTTTAAAAATTTAAATAAAACAAATGAAAAATTTTATTATTATTTAGTCACAAGATAAACATAAGAGGAAGTATTTTTAATTATAAAGATCAAAATTATATATTAATTTTTAAATTAATTGTTAATCTTGTGGTTAAAGAACTTAACTGTCAACATAAACTAGACCAAAGGAGGTAGAAGCTTGGCAATATATAAAAAGGGGTATGGGTAGAGAGAGTAATAAATTTTGTAATGGTAGAAAAAATTAAGATCAAACTTAGGAGGAAAAATGATAGAAATTATTAATGAAGGATTAGTAATAGAATTTAATTCGGTAGAATATAATTATAATTTAGGAGAAGGCTATAAATTAATTGAAAATGAATATGCTAGTTTAACATTAGGGGAAGGAATAACTAAGGAAATGTTGTACCTAACTTTAAATGAAAAAGGAAATTTAATTATTAAAATAATTGGGACAGAAGATGAAATAGAATTGGCAACTATGTCCTCAAATTCTGCTGTAAATAATGAGATTATTTTGAAAGATGGAACAATATTAAAAATAGATGAAATAAAAGAAATGGTTTTATCTAATCTATCAACATCAGATGGAAGTAAATTTAAATATCCAGAAGTATTTGGAAATTTAGAGGTTAACACTGGTGATGGAAATGATAGTATAGAGGGAACTATGTATAGTGATGTAATATCTGGAGGAGATGGTGATGATGTGATTATTACTAATTCTGGAGAAGATATCGTTACTGGTGGGAAAGGAAATGACATTATTCAAGGAACAGAATTCGATTGGGGAATTCAAACTATAAATTTCAATATTGGAGATGGAAATGATACTATAATAGATAATAAATTTATATTGAATTTCGGAGAAGGGATAACAAAAGAAAATTTAATTTTTGAAAAATCAAATGGAAAACTTATAATTAGATTTAAAAATAATTCTAATGATTCAGTTACAATAAACACAATAGAAGAAAATGGGGAAACAAAAAACATAGATTATTGTAGTATTAATTTTAATGATGGAAATGCTGTTACTCCTTTAGAATTAAATTCTTTAATTATACAGACATCCAATGCAAATGACAATGTATCTATAAATTCATACATTAATGGAAAAGATAGGGATGCATTACAGAATTTTACAAGACCTGAAGAATATGCATTTAAAGTGGATGGAAAAGACGGAAATGACATAATAGAAGGTACATTTGCAAATGATTATCTTTTAGGCGGAGATGGAAATGATTATTTATCAGGAAATAGTGGGTATGATAAACTATCTGGTGGAAAGGGAAATGACATTCTAGTTGGAGGAGGAGGAGATGACACTTATGAGTTTAATTTAGGAGATGGGAAAGACACAATTAATGAGAAAAATTATTATTTCATTCCATATTCTTCTGAATATGTTAGATTAGACAGAGATGGAATTATATTTGGTAGTGGAATTAAATTAGAAGATTTAGAAATAAGTTTGGATTATAAAAGAAGAGTGGTAATAAGTATAAAAGGGACTAATGATAGCTTAACAGTTAATGGTTTTAATGCAGACAGTTATGTTAAGTTTACAGATAGTCAGCAAGTTATTAATTTTAGCGAAATTGTTAAGAGTATAAGTAAAACTATTTTAGTAACAGATGGTGATGATATTGTGACTTTAATGGAAGCTCCATTAAATATATCAACTGGAGCAGGAAATGACTTAATAACTTCTGGATATTTTCTAGATAACATAGATGCAGGAGATGGAGATGATGTCATTTACTCTGCTGGTGGAATATTGCATGAAAAGTTTGAGGAATATTCTTATCAGAATATTGTTTCTGGAGCAATTGATAATTTTACTGGAGGAAAAGGAAATGATACTTTTTATGTAGATGGAGGGAATTTCAATTTTAATATTGGAGATGGAAATGATATTATTTACTTAAATGAAGAAAGTGACCCAGATTTTTCTTTACAGTCAAGTTCTAAAACTAAAATTTTTTTTGGAGAAGGAATAACTGTAGATGATATTGAAATAGAATACAAGTCTAACAGTAGAGTATTCAAAATTAAAAATACGAATGATTCTGTAGAGGTTGTAGGAGACAATAAAAAGTTTATAGAATATGAATTTAAACCTATAGGAGATAAAATAGTAGTTGAATGGACAGCTTCATGGAGAAAGGATGTAATTGAACCTCCTATTTATATGGCTTTCTTTTCAAAAGATTGGCAAGGAGAAAAAAAAGGAAATATTGTTAATGTAAATACAAAATTTACACTTTCTGAAATAAATTTTGAAATATCAGAAAATGAATTGATTATTTCAAATAAAAATACTGGTAGTTATACAAAAATAGAAAATTATGATAAAGATTGTGTTCTTACTTTAAATAAAAATTTTACTTTCAATTATGAAAATTTATTAAAGTTTGTAGGTAAAACAGAAAAAAATCAGATTATTGATACAGATATAGACTCAGCATTATTAGGAACAGGTAAAAATGATTTTATTTATGGGAAAGATGGAAATGATACAATATCATCACTAGAAGGAAATGATTATATAAATTACGGTAGTGGAAATAACAAAGTTTATGGAGGATTAGGTGACGATTATATTTATTCCAAAGAAACAGCCAATGATTCACTAAATTTAATCTACGGAGAAGAAGGAAATGATAAAATTTCTACTTTTAACGGAGAAAACTATATAAATGGGGGATTGGGTGACGATATTTTAGAAGTTAACGGAGATGGTTCCAATACTTTTGTTTATAATTTTGGAGACGGGAAAGATACAATAATTTCTAATACACAAGGAGAAAATTACTTGTACTTGCTTAGAGATTTAACAAGAGATAATGTATATTTTTCTAAAGAAAATAATAATTTATCGATTTATACTTCAAACTCTGAAGATAAAATAACTTTAGAAAATTATTATATAGAAAATAAAATAAAAATTGAAAATCAACAATATTCAGGAAATGGAATTCAAAGTAATTTTAATTTGAATAGAGTTATTTTTGGTACAACAGACGATGGAATTTTGGGACATGAATTTGACAATTTAGAAGAAGGTCATTTATGGTCAGATACAATAACAGCAACAAATCTAAATGATGTTATTAATGGACTAACAGGAGAAGATTATATATTTGGTGAAGCTGGAAACGATATAATTCACGGTAATGAGCATAACGACAAATTATATGGTGGAATAGGTAAAGATCAATTATTTGGAGATGAAGGAGACGACTACTTATACGGAGAAGAAGGAAATGATTATTTAAGTGGTGGAGTAGGTAATGATATCTTAAACGGTGGTGAAGGAGATGATATCCTTTTAGGTGGTGAAGGAATTAATACATATAATTTCAATCTAGGTGATGGAAATGATATTATTAAAATCGCAGAAGGTGCTAAGGATACTTTGAGCTTTTTAAGAGGTATTACTAAAGATGAAGTTACTTATAGCAAATCAGGAGATAACTTAACTATTTCTACAAAAGAGGATAAAATAACCGTAGAAAACTGGGCTAAAGGAAATAAATTGGAACAAATAATTTTTGCTGATGGGAATAGAATTACTACAAGTGAAATAGATGATGTTTTGGCTAAATTAACGCAAAATATTGCTGGATTTACAAGCAATAATAGTGTTACATCAAACAATATTTTAGGTAAAAAAGATGAAAATTTAGAAATTTTAATGTCATCTCACTAAAATTAAAATGTAAATAATAAAAAATAAATGCCACCAATTGAATTTATATAATGTAAACTTAATTGGTGGTTCTAAAAAAATATAATAAATTTTTTATTTTTTAAATTATTCATATGGTAATGATTCACCCATATAAAAAGCTTCATATTTAAAAAATAGAAGAAGAAATTTAGAGGAGCCACATTAAATTATGAATATTTTAATATCTTTGATCAAAATTTTCTTTGTTTTTTCTTTGTTTTTTT